>Ga0209741_1000008_pt1 | contig 40025 bp, 46 predicted proteins | sample OctOCTMetagenome_FD_184734 | JGI IMG/M metagenome (GOLD analysis project Ga0209741, IMG submission 184734) | Hot spring and microbial mat streamer communities from Octopus Spring Streamers, Yellowstone National Park, USA - OCT_B (SPAdes) (version 4) | ecosystem: Environmental > Aquatic > Thermal...
GAGATACACGAGACGGTAATGACAGAGAAGGGTTACGAGATGAGACCAGTAGAGAGGCTATGCATACCACCAAGAGGCACACTAGAAATGAAACCAGGAGGATACCACATAATGATAATGGGTAACAGCGAAACCATAAAAGCCATAACAGCGGACAAGACAGTCACAATAAGGCTAACATTCGACGACGGAACACAAATCGAGGTAAAAGCCACGCCAGCGGGAGAAGTAGGAGGCGGCCACCACCACCATTAGCTAGGAGAGCCCCTAAACCCTCCTAAACTACCTTTTTTAAAGTAGGCTCCTCAGAAGGGGGTGCTTCGAAAACTAAACTTATATAAGGTCTCAGGACAACCTGTTACACGGTTGAGGTGTCCTTCGTTGGCTTCAAGGAATGTAGCCATAGCGGTTGCTGTGGTAGTGTTGGTGATCTTAGCTGCTATAGCCCTATTGCTAGCTCAAAGGGGTGCGGCTCCCGCAACATCCCCTACAACACCCACCTCCTCCCCTGTAACATCTCCAACTCCATCTCCTACACCTCCTCCGGCTCCATACGAGCTTAAGATCTTTACTGGTGGTACTGGTGGTGTCTACTATCCTTTGGGTACTAAGCTTGCTGATATGCTTAACAAGTATTCAGCTGGTAGGATTAAGGCAACAGCATCAACTAGTGGTGCTAGCGTTGCTAATGCTAGGGCCCTAGCTGCAGGGGATGCCAGCTTAGTATTCATACAGAATGATATAGCGTTCTACGCATACAAAGGGATATACATGTTCGAAGGGAGCAGGGTTGAGGTGATCAGGGGAGTAGCTGTACTGTACCCTGAGATAATACAGATTGTCGTGAGAGCTGATAGTGGTATAAGATCTCTAAAGGATCTTGAGGGTAAGATTGTAGCTGTAGGAGCTGCGGGTAGCGGGACTGCTGTTGAGGCTGAGATAATACTTAGAGTTGCAGGGCTTTGGGATAAGATTACACCACAATATCTAGACTTCAGGCAGGCTGCTGAGTCTCTTAAACTAGGGACCGTGCACGCGGCATTTATTGTAGCTGGGATCCCAACAGCTGCCGTCCAAGAGCTTGCTGCAACAACACCTGTAAACCTAGTGTCCATCCCACAGGATCTCCATAGTAAGCTGGTGGCACAAGGCTATAGGTTCTTCATCCCAGTCAATGTGCCTAAGGGAACGTATTCTGGCATGACCGAGGATGTTCAAACACTAGCTGTACTAGCAATGCTAGCTGTAAGAGCAGATGTACCAGAGGATGTTGTCTATAAAGTTCTAGACATAATGTTTACCTACATAGGAGAGCTTAGAGCGGCACACGCAAGAGCTGAAGCAATATCACTTGAGAAAGCCCTAGAGGGTATGCCGATACCACTGCATCCAGGTGCAGTTAAATACTACAAGGATAAAGGTATAACGATTCCACCAGAGCTCCAACCATGACACTTAGCAGGGGCTCCTCCACTAAACTAGCTCTTCCTCTTTTTATACTAGTAGTAGCGTTTCTCACATCAAGTGTCTTAGTGTGTAGCCTAGTAAGAGTAGATGTCCTCGTAGTGGAATCTATCAATGGTAGCAGTTTCACACTAAGAGCTCCACGTGTTATAACCATTGAGTACAACCATAGTGTTGAGAGGGGGAAGGTCGTGGAAACCCTGGAGGCCGGAAGTGATTGTATACGATTAGTGAGCTTAATATGGCAGGGGCACGGAGCTGGAATGCCATCTTCTCTACGTGATATCGAAGGTGTTCTAAGGGTTAACGAGGGGTTATATGAAGTTAAGGTAGATAGATGCTTAGGGCAGTCGATTACAGTAAACCTCGACTACATGGTGGAGGGGAGGCTTACGGTTAACGGTTTACATTTCACTAGCGGTGTTCACGTGTTTAGGTTAGAAGAGAGAGCTCTCCTCAGAGTTCTCCTAGACGAACTTGTAAGGTATTATCTGGTGTTTAAATAAGAGGTCTCCGAACTAGGATCCTCCGGGGATCTAGGTTGAGGTGGGAAAGGCAGCAGATCGTGTTTATCGTGGCCGTGCTAGCAGGGTTTTTCCTCACGTTCTACGAGCTACTCTATGTTATGAAGCTAAACTTCATAGCATACTCTATGTTAAAAGCTTTAGGGCATGATTTAAGGCTACTCCTTGCGATCCCGGATTTGCAACAGTCTATGGCATTAATCTTAGCTATAACTACAGCCTCTGTAATCCTTTTGAAGCCTACGAGGAGCCTAGGTAGGGTCTCCATATTGTATGACGTGCTTATGATCTTATTTGGTCTCACAGGATTCCTCTATATAGTGTACGTTTACGAGGATGTTGTTAGGATTGGTTATTTAACCTTAACCTGGGATAGGCTTTTAATGCCTCTCCTAGCTTTTATAGCCCTCATTGATGCTTCGAGGAGAGTTTTAGGCTATGTTCTCCCCGCCTTAGCCACCTTAGCAGTCCTCTTAGCCTGGGCTTATGAGGGTTATAATACGAGGCTTGTGTTAAACCACTTCTACTACGCTAAGGAGGGTTTATTCGGTATACCCCTCTTCGTCATGGTCTCATATGTTTTCGCATTCATACTCTTCGGATCTATACTAACAAGCTTAGGGGTTGGAAGGTACATAACTGAGTTCCTCATAGCGCTACTAGGTAGGAGGGTTAAGGGTATAGCTAAGCTAGCTGTAATTAGCAGCCTTGCGGTAGGCACTGTTAGCGGTAGCTCCGTAGCAAACGTCATGGTAACTGGGACGTACACAATACCTCTTAGCAAGAGAGCTGGGTACCCTCCGCATATAGCTGGGGCGGTTGAGGCTTCAGCATCGACTGGAGGGCAGATAGCCCCACCTATACTTGGGGCAGCGGCTTTTGTTATGGCCGAGTTCCTCGATAGACCCTATAGGGATATCGTGATAGCTGCTACTATTCCAGCGCTTCTATACTTCTTCGGGGTCTACGTGTTCATAGATAGGATTAGTAAGAAGCTTGGGTTGGTGAGTGTTAGAAGTGAGGATATCCCCCCTCTTAAACCCCTCCTTACCAGAGTTTACCTGCTAATCCCCATACCTTTAATAGCACTACTCCTACTCTGGGGTCTAGAGCCTCAGTATGCCGCCTTAGGTTCCCTAGGTTTTGTCATCCTACTAGTATGGCTTTCAATCGGAGGGCTGGGCGTCATCCCTAAGCTTCTCTTCATAATAATAGCCTCCACTCTAACCTACTTCACCCTCCATATAGGGTTTGGCGTCGCCTTAGCCCTCTTCACTTTAGGGGTTACATCTATATTCATATTCTTAGCTCTCTCTCTAGCTTTTAAGAATGCAAGGTTCATCTTTAAATCTCTACTTGAGGCTTTCAAAAATACAATAGAGACCGTATCCCCGGTATTCCTTGCTGCAACCCTAGCAGGTTTAATCCAGGGATCTCTAACGCTAACAGGGCTTGCTGCATCAATAGGGTTTATAATCTTAGATCTGACGGGTGGTAACGTGTTTTTAGTCATGGTAACCGTTATGCTAATGAGCCTAGTTCTGGGCATGGGGGTTCCTACGACTGCAAACTACATCATAACATCAACTATAGGCGGGGCAGCTCTAGCCATAGCTATAAACTCCTGGACGAGCCTCCCTCTAGACTCCGCTAGGCTCGTAGCACACATGTTCGTATTCTACTTCGGCATCCTTGCCGACGTAACACCACCTGTAGCTCTAGCCTCCTACGCTGCTTCAACTCTAGCCAAAGCTGATTTTTGGAAGACAGCTCTAACAGCCACAAAGCTCTCCCTAGCAGGCTACCTAGTCCCATACATATTCGCTTTAAACCCAACACTTCTGATACTAACCGTTAGCTGGAACTTGGAGACAGTAATAGCGTTCCTCCTAGGCCTAGGGGGCATGGTGATGACCGTGCTTACACTAAGCTCAGCTATAGAGGGATGGCATGGTGGGCCTATTGGGTGGTGGGAGAGGGCTATACTCGTAGCTCTCGGGGTTCTAAACATCGTACAGGAGCCTTTATGGCTCTCAGCTACTATACTAACGGTTACAGTGGCCGTCTACACGCTCTTATACCTTAGGAGGGCTAGGTGAATGTCTGCTTAGTACTCGTATGCTTGCGTTGTTTCACATATGTACTCTAGGTCCCCCTTCACCGCTTCTGCCACCCTCTTCGTTACGTAGTACGTGAGGGCTTTTGGTGTTAGCATGCTCGCTATCCTAACCCATAGTGGTATCTCTATCTTTGCCCCTGCTGCTCTGGGGTGACCTCCTCCTCCTAGTTTCACGGCTATCCTTTGCACGTTGACCCTCCTACTCCTAAGCGATACTCCTCCGTTGGGTCTAACTATTACAGCTATGTCAGCCTTATACCTGGCTATTAGTAGGGCTCCTACGATGCTATTAGCTGGGGGCCCGTTATCCTTGTATGCTGATGCTATTCTAACACCCCCAGCCTCCCCTACGTAGACTGTTTTCAGTATGCGGCTTACGTTTCTAAGCTCCTCGTTAACATACTCTTGAAGCTTCGCCTCCATCTCCTCATCCCAGAGGGTTCCTGATAGGAACTTCTCTAGAACCCTTAGCCTCCACTCGTTACCAGCCTCCCTAGACCCTGCTGCTCTGAAGAGTTTTGGTGATAGGCTGTGATCCCACCTCCATAGGTCTGCTGAGCACACAGCTCTAGAGAGCTCCTCTAGGAAGCCGTCAGCCCCAGCACCCCATAGTGTTGGAGCGTATTTAACCACAACACCTGTTGCACACGTACTCCTATCAACGTAGATGTTAACCCCCACCCTCCTTAAACCCTCTACATCACCGTTATTCCAGACGTGGTGATCATACCATTCAACCCTAACACCTCTAGCTACAACCCCCCCTAGGATCCTAGTAACAGGCTCTCTCGTATCCTCGTTTAAGCCTAGATCAGCTATGACAAGCCCATCCCCCCTCTCAAGGTAGCCTTCAAGGCCTTCTAGGAGCTCGTGCAACTCATAGGGCTCTGTGAAGGCCACTGTGGAGTCTCTACCAGGCCTCCTACCAGCTATTCTGAGGATAGCAGCTGCACTCCCGATACCGTCTAGGTCTGTATGTGTAATCACGTAGAGGTGGTTAACGTTCAAAAAGCTCCCCCTCATGCTCCTTAGCAATCCTCTCTACGAGGGGTTTTAGTGTCTTAAGGGTATCCTCTAGGAGTTGTGGTATCACCTTAACTCCACCAGTTACAGTCATATAGTTGGTATCACCAACCCATCTAGGGACTACGTGTACGTGGACGTGGCCTGCAACCCCCGCACCTGCAGCCTCCCCAACGTTAACCCCTATGTTGAAACCATGTGGTGAGTATGCCTCCCTAAGAGCTTTAAGAGATATCTTAACTAAAACCATTGCATCCACTAACTCCTCAAAGCTAAGATCCTCTAGACTGGCAACATGCCTGTAAGGAGCTATCATCAGATGCCCTGAGTTGTAGGGGAAGCGATTCAATATGATATAAGCTCTCCTACTCCTATAAACTATCAAAGCCTCATCATCACCCATCCTAGGTGCTTCACAGAAAACACATGTATCACGCCTGGAAGCCTCCCTTATATAGGCTAGCCTCCAAGGAGCCCATAGTATGGAGAGCCAACGAGGCCACCCGCTCAAACGCGCACCCCCCAACACTTATAAGCTAAAATATGCTTAATAACCTATACCCGGAGGTCTGGCTGTCGTGAAGTGCTTTAAACTACCTGGCGGTAGGGTTCTAGTTGTAGCTCAAGGTGATATAACCAGGGTTTCATTAGATGCTATCGTAAACCCAGCAAACACAATGATGGTCATGGGTGGTGGTGTTGCTGGAGCTATAAAGAGGGTTGGAGGCGACGAGATAGAGTTGGAGGCGATGAGATACGCACCGGTACCAATAGGTGAAGCTATTGTAACAGGGGCTGGGAGGCTCCCCTCGAAATACGTTATACACGCTCCAACAGTTGAGAGACCCGGCTCACCCTCAAACCCCAGGTTTGTGGAGTTAGCTGTAAGGGCTTCGCTAAAAGTTGCTGTAGAGAGAGGTTTTCAATCAATAGCATTTCCAGCTCTTGGAGCTGGGGTAGGAGGTCTTGATGTGAGTGAAGCTTCTGAGATCATTGCTAGGGTTGTCAGGGAGAGTTTAAGTCCAAGCCTAGTGGTCTTAATTGCTAGGGATGCGGAAGCACTGGCTAAGATGGAGAGTGGGGTTGGGAGAGCTTTAGATGTCGAACCTGAGGATTGCAGAGTGGAGATCTTCAAGGCCTCCCCTCAGGCCTGAGCTCCTCTGCATCTATAGTGAAAGATTTCAGAGAGCTTCTCTCTTCAATCAACTTCCTAACCTCGCTTTCAGGAATCCTGTACATTCCATAGTGGTTCTTGAAGGCTTTAAGCCTACCAGCCTTAATCCACTTCCTAACAGCTACATGGGTTACTCCAAGTAGCTCTGCTACCTCATCTGGCGTGTAAAACCTCTCCTCACCACTCACGCTTAGAAACCCCGCTCTCTTAAAGGCAGAGAGGCTTTATAAGCTTACAAGACCTCTGCTGCATAGGAAGGCCGTGTTAGCGTGTTCGGCTAAGCGGGGGGCTCGTATTTTCAAGGTAAGGGGTTGCTCTCGGCTGTGAGAGGCTTTCTAATGGCGAGGATTGCTCTGAGGATGACAAGTTTATACATAAAAGAATTTATAAGGTTACATTTAAATTAATACGTTTGGGTGGCTTTTAGATGGTTTTGGAGTTTTTGTATAGCGAGCTTGTAAGGACTCTTGCCTCAGTTGTAGTTGTACCTTTAACTGTTCTAATTTTAACTCTCGGTCTTGTACTGTTCTTAGCTCTTATAACTCAGGGTAGGCCTGATGTTGAGTCTCTTGAGAGGTTTAAATTTCTTAGGTATGAGTCTGGAAATCCTATGAAGGGTGAGGCTAGGAGGATTCTATCTATGCAGTATTTTGGTTATCTCGTACTTTTTCTAGCTCTTGAACCCGCTCTCATACTAGTAGCTTTAACTCTGCTAGCCCCCTCTGATAGGTTGTTGAACCTCCTCGCTATATACCTTATCTTAATACTTTTGTTTACACCACTACTAGTATACGGTGTTAGGGAGTCTAGGAGGGTTGAGTTGTGGACTCTAGATTGAAGGGTGGTGATGCATGGACGTGAAGGCTGTGGATAAAGTTTATGTTGGTAATATTAATGTAGCTGCTAGGAGGGCTAGGGAGCTCCTCCTAGGTAAACTGAAGCTAGGAGATGTTATAGATTGGGCTACAACGTTCAGCTTATGGCCTGTGCACTTGGTGACCAGCTGTTGTGGTGCTGAGTTCGCCGCTGCATGGAGTCCTAGGTTCGATGCTGAACAGTACGGTGCACTACCCTGGGTTGCACCTAGGCAGACTAATTTCATAATAATAGAGGGCACGGTGACTAGGAAGATGGCCTGCGCTCTTAGGATAACCTACGAGCAGATGCCGCATCCCAAGTTCGTCATAGCCATGGGAGCCTGCGCTCTCGACGGAGGATTATTCTATAACAGCTATAATGTCGTGAGACCGTGGGAGGTAGTTCCAGTAGACGTGTACATACCAGGATGCCCGCCACCGCCCGAATCTTTAGCTAGAGCTATTGTAGATCTCAGAAGGAAGATTAGAGAGAAGAAGCTGGCTAGTAGATGGTTAATTGAGGGATGGAGGCACGATAGAGATCCTGTTAAACCTGCTGACGATGTTTGTAAATGGTGGAGACCTTGAAGCCCGAGGAGCTCTTAGAGCTCCTAAAACACGCTCTAGGAGGGCTGGCTAAGGAGGTTACTGTGAGGAAAGGCTATGTAGAAGTTCTCGTAGATGCCGATAGCATCGTCCCGGTAGCTAACAAGCTTAAGGAGCTAGGCTTCGACCACGTTAAGAGTGTAACGGCAACAGACTACCCTAAGGAGTCTAAGATAAGAGTTACATACCATGTTTCAAGCTATCTAAGAGAGGACCTAGCTAAACCAATACTCGGGCTATCCGTAGATCTACCAAGAGACAACCCCGTCATGGAGAGCCTAGCTGGAGTGTGGAGGAGCTCGGAGTTCCAGGAGAGGGAGGTCTACGAGTTCTTCGGAGTTACCTTCAGGGGCCACCCTGATCTAAGACCTTTACTTCTAATCCCAGAGCTTGCGGAGAGGAGGGTTCTGAGAAAGGATTTTGTGGTAAAGGAGGAGAGTATCTATGAAGGAGTCCCCCATAGGTACCAGTAGTAGTGGGATGTTAGAGGGCCAGAAATTACAGGGTATGGTTGTTAAGAGGGTTGAGAAGGAGCTCTACGAGATATTCATTGGACCTCAGCATCCAGGCTCGGGCCACATGAGGATAATAGTTAGGCTCGATGGAGATGTTATTGTCGAAGCAGATCCAGACATCGGCTACGTTCATAGGACTATGGAGAAGCTTAGCGAGGTCAGGGAATGGCTTAAACCCATACCGCTTCTGGAGAGGATGACTATTATAGATGCGTGTAACGCAACAGTACCCTATGTTAATGCTTTAGAGAAGCTGATGGATAAGAGCCCCCCGCCTAGAGCCAGCTATCTAAGAGTCCTCCTATGCGAGATTAACAGGGTTGCATCGCATCTATACGGCTTCGGCATATTCGGAGTCTTCCTAGGACACTCTACAATGTACATGTGGACTTTCGGTGATAGAGAGATTTTCGTGGATCTAGCCGAGATCCTAACAGGTGCTAGGTTAACACACTCATACCCAATACCTGGGGGGGTTAGAAGGGATATGCCCCAGGACTTCCCAGAGATGGCTAGGAGGGCTGTTAGGTATATGAGGGGGAAGCTTGAAGAGTACCGTAGGATATTTCTCGATAACCCGGTTATAGTTAAGAGGCTTGAAGGAGTAGGAGTTATAAGTAGGAATAAAGCCGCTGAACTAGGCATAGTAGGGCCTAACGCTAGGGCTAGTGGCATCAGATACGATGTGAGACTTGCAGAGCCATATGAGGTTTACGACGAGCTAGACTTCGAGATACCCGTATTCGAGGAGGGCGACTCACTAGCTAGAACATGGATTAGGGTTGAGGAGATAAAGCAGAGTTTAAGCATAATAGAGCAGGCTGTAGATTGGCTTGAGAGACATAAGGGGGAGCCCATCATACCTAAAGAGGATTACGATAAGCTACCTAAACTCCACAAGGAGGTCTACGAGAAGACTGGTAGGGTTAAACTACTTCCAGTAAATGCTACAATGAAGATCCCAGCTGGTAAGGCCATAGCTAGGGGTGAGATGGGCAGGGGCGAGATAATATATTATGTTGAGAGCGATGGGGGTACAACGCCTTACAGAGTTAGAGTCGTAACCCCCTCGGCTAGGAACGCTATAGTGTTTAAGTACATAGTCCCAGGCCATAGGCTAATGGATCTACCAGCTATCTACGGAAGCATAGACTACTTCCCACCTGAGGCTGATAGGTGATCGAGGTGGTTTTGGAGACCATCCTCTATTTAATAGCCTACCCGCCCCTATGGCAGGTTCTCATATTAGGATTCGTTGGAGCTCTACTCGTAGCAATGGTGGCGATATGGTTTGAGAGGAAGGCAGTGGCCAGGGTTCAGAGGAGGATTGGGCCTTACTGGGCTAGCCCGAGGCTAGGCGGGTTTATGATGATAGTGGCCGATTTGATTAGATATGCGACACAACAAGTTATCATACCTACTACCGTGGATAAAATAGCCTTCCTACTAACACCTGTAGCTGTCCTGGTAGTCACAATCCTACCCCTAGCATTTATACCGTTAAGCCCCCACGAGCTCTACTGGCCTGTAGCATCTATGGAGTACAGCCTCTTGATAGCCCTAGCCTTGACTACACTACCACCCCTACTCACGGCCGTGCTGGGATGGGCTAGTAGTAATAAGTTCTCTATTATAGGAAGCCTTAGGGAGTCATATGTTATAACTGCTTACGAACTAGTAGCGGTACTAGCCATACTAGCGGCTGCCGCCTCAACACTATCATTTAACATAGCATACATTGTTGAAGCACAGCAACCGGTAAAATGGCTTGCTATACTAAACCCACTAGCGTTCCTAGCAGCATTCCTAGCAGTCCTCATGTCCACATCAGCGTTCCCCTTCGAGATCCCGGAGTCGGAGCACGAGGTTGTAGCGGGTCCGTACACGGAGTATAGTGGTATACTCTACGTTCTAAACATGGGAGGTGGTTATATAAGGAGGTTCATCTACGCCATTATAATAGCCCTCGTATTCCTAGGAGGCTGGGCCCCGTACACCCCAGGCTTAGATCCTTTTACAGGGTTTATAATACCATCTCTAATAGTCCTTGTTAAAGCAAGCATAATAGTTCTCATCATGAGCTTTCTAAGAGCGGTATATGGGAGGTATAGGCTGGATCAAGCTCTTGACGCTGCGTGGAGGCTAGCTCTACCCTTAGCTCTGCTAGGCTTAGGTTGGTCCATTGTCTTAGCCTACATGAATCTCATATAACGTCTACTATAAAATTTAAATATTGCAGTTGTAAAATGTATTAAATGAGCTGTTAACCCTTAAGGTGGCTGTGTTATGCCGGCTAGGGTCTCGTTGAAGAGTTTGAAGAGAAGGGGAGGGTTGTTCGAGGGTATTAAATCTAATATCCAAGCTCTAGCGATTGGAGTTAAATACTTCATAGACCCGCAGAGGTCCACTCTCCTCTACCCCAAGGAGTACATAGAGCATAGACCTGGTTATAGAGGTTTCATAGTACTCATTAAGGATAAATGTATTAGTTGTGCAGCGTGCGCTAGGATATGCCCTTCGGCCGCGATGAAGATGGCTAGAGTTACCGAGGTGGATCCAAAGCATCCTGATAAGCCTAGACAGAAGCAGTATCCCGTCATAAACTATCAGAGGTGTATATTCTGCGGTTACTGCGTTGACATATGCCCCACGGAAGCGCTATATCATACTCCATTCCAAGACGTAGTCTATGAGAGCCTAGCAGACATGTTCCTCACCCTTGAAGCCTTCCAGCTAGAGCCCAGTAGGCCCTCTGTTAGCGAAGGATCACCTGTTGTGTACGAGGTTGACGAGGAGAGGGGTTTGATTAAGAGGAGGAGGTGATGGCGGTGGATGTAATGCTACTCCTAGGGGTGCTCGTAGCTATAGCATCTGTAATAGTAGCATTACTAACGGTTGCTCTAAGGGATCTAGTTTACTCCAGCAGCCTTCTAGCGGTGCTAGGCTCTCTGGTAGCAGCGTTTCTAGCCCTACTAGGCTACTATATAGTAGCGGCTTTCATAGTAATAGTTTACGTGGGTGCAGCGGTCATGTTCATAGTCTTGACAGTGTCTATGCTAGGCGGTGGAGGGGTTGAAGCTCGTAACAACTTAAGGGGGGTTCTAGCAGCCTCGGTAACCTTAGTAGCGTTCACGGTAGCATTAATAACACTTGGTATCCCGCCCGGCACGTTACCTGTCAATGTCGATGTAAGGGTTGTTAGCGATAGCCTGCTCTCAGACTACGCTGTGGCCCTCGTAGTTCTACTAGTAGCGTTGGCAGCTACGGTAATAGAGGGTATATCGGTAGCTAGGAGGCGTTAGAGGTGAGCCTTCAATACGTGGTCTTAGCCACATCCGTAGCGCTCGTAGCCATCGGAGTTTATGGTTTAACGTCATCTAATAACCTTGTGAGACAGCTTCTATCAATAGAAGTCCTATTCAACGGAGTCGTCCTCCTGGTAGCAGCTATCGCATCCGCAAACCCGGGTATGCTCACGCTACTCCTTGTGGTCTTAGTCTCTGTTGTTTCAGGCGAGGTCATAATAGTCATGGCCTTGGTTATATCGATGTACAGGGCCTCGCGGACACTATCATCCGACGTCTTGGAGGAGAGGGGTGTTTGAGTTGGAGGTGTTGATGGCGCCCGTACTCTGGGCTACAGTAGTGCTTCCTACACTCTTAGCAATAGCATTTCAAATCCTAGGGTTTAGATCTAGGCAGTCTATTAGAGTGTTGGCTTACGTGTCAGCTTTAATACTTTTAACCCCAGTGCTATTGATAGCATACTATCTAGGCTATAGGAGGGTTGGAGCGTTAGTAGACCCTCTCGTCTTAGACCTGTCAGCCTACAACATAGGGTCTATAGGGCTGGTCTTAGACGGCCTCTCAGCCCCTATAGCTGTAGGCATCGCACTAGTTACAGCCTTAGTCTCAGTATACAACGTCAAGTACATGGAGCATAGGATTGGCGAGTTGCACAGTGAGGGGGCTGGGGTTCCAGGTTTAAACGCTTACTTCATACTCTACAATGCCTTCTCCTCGTCTATGCTCGGTATGGCCTACTCGTCTAACCTTGTAGGCTTCTTCGTCTTTCTAGAACTCTCTCTAATCACATCTTTTCTGCTGATAGCCTTCTATGGTTACGGTGATAGGCTTAGAATAGCATTGATGTACTTCATCTGGACCCATGTGGGTGGAGCTTTATTTCTCGCTGGCATCCTATACTACGGGGTTAACGTTGGATCCTTCGACATACTCGTGGTTGACACCATGGAGTATAATAGGGCTATGGCCCGCGTTGGAATCGAGGGCCTAGCTGTCCTAGCACCCCTCTTCATCATACTCGGTTTGCTCGTGAAGATGGCGGTCTTCGGTGTCCACATGTGGCTCCCCTACGCTCACGCAGAAGCTCCTACGCCTATATCAGCCCTCCTATCACCCAACCTCATAGGCGTAGCTGGCTACGCCCTAGCAAGGTTCTCTCCCACTATGTTCCCTCAGCTTGTATATGATATCAGGGATATCCTGGTCTTCCTAGCCTTCGTAACCATAGTTTATGGAGGTTTCGTAGCTTTACGGGAGAACGATTTCAAGAGGTTCCTAGCATACTCTAGTATAAGCCAGATGGGCTACATACTTCTTGGAGTCGCAACACTAACAGGGTTCGGGGTAGCCGGGGCTATGCTACACTATCTAAGCCATGCTATAGGTAAAGCAGTCCTCTTCATGGTGGCAGGGGTCTTTATAACGGAGATGGGCGGGCTTAGGAACATGTTGTTAATGGGCGGGCTCGCCAGAGCGTATCCCACCATTGCAGCTGTATCCTTGATAGGCTTTATGCACCTAGTTGGCATGCCACCTTCGCTTGGTATGTGGAGTGAGATACTAATACTACTAGGCATAATAAGAGGGTATAATCCTGGAACACCTTTAACGCTAATCACCATAGCCCTGCTTGTAATCGTAGCTTTCATGGTCACAGCCACGTACTCCTTCATAGCGATGCGTAGAATATTCTTCGGTCCGCTAAGACAGGGTAAAGCTTTTGAAGGCGGAGAGGTTATGGATGAGTTTAAGGTAACTATCCTAATTATAGCAGTATCCGGAGTTATAGCCTTCCTAGCTGTTGAACTCCTCCTAGAGCCTCTTAGAACCTCGGTTAGCCCACTTCTCGAACTCGTAGGGGGTGGTTAGAGGTGGTTGAAACACATTATGTGCCATTCCTACCCTGGTCTCTCTCGTGGCTAGCTCCGTTCGTAGGAGCTCTCATCATAGCGGTAGCCTGGATGCTTAAGGTTAAGGATGAGAGGGTTTACGGGTATACTAGCGTGTTAAGCATCCTGGCATCGGCAATAGTATCATCCTATGCTGCTGCCAACGTGCTTTCAAAAGGCCCTCTCTACGCTGGGAGGGATTTAACGTGGGTTTCATGGCTTGGTATCAGCCTCGGCACCTACTACGATGGACTCTCAGCTCTTATGGCAGTTGTCGTCTCCTGGGTTAGCCTCCTCATAGCCGTTTATAGTGTTAAGTACATGGAGGGGGATTGGGGTTACGGTAGGTACTTCTTCTTCTTCACATTCTTCGTGGGCAGCATGATGCTCCTGGTCTTAGCAGACAACCTAATACTCTTGTTCATAGGATGGGAGGGTACGGGGCTTTGTAGCTACGCCTTAATAGGCCACTGGTATACGGATGAGGAGGATAAGTGGGTTGGTAGACCTGGTAGGAGGGTCTTAGGATATCCAATGTACTTCGAGCCTAGCCATAGCGGTGTGAGGGCTATCCTCTTCACTAGGATAGGAGATCTCGGATTCCTAGTTGGCATCGCAGTCTTATACATGGTTGCAGGCACTTTCAACATAGTAGCTCTAACTTCAGCAGCCCCGGAGTGGCTTTCAAGCCTAGCCTCTAAAGGTATTCTATCAGCAACCCTCTTAATACTAACTCTAGGTGCTCTAGCTAAAAGCGCTCAATTCCCCTTCCACGAGTGGCTTGTAACAGCTATGACAGGCCCGACCCCCATATCAGCGTTGATCCACGCTGCCACCATGGTTAAAGCGGGTATATACCTCTTCTTAAGGCTAACTCCAATCCTACTAGCAGGGGCTTTCGCCTTAACCACTACAAATAGCTATACCCTAGTCTCAGCTCAGCTACAAGAGTACTTCACTATAGTAGCCTACATAGGGGCTTTCACGGCTTTCATGCTAGCATCAATGGCTCTCGTCTCAGACGAGCTTAAGCTGATCCTAGCATACTCTACAGCAAGCCAGATAGGCTACATGTTCTTAGGAGCTTCAGCCTCAGGCCTCCTCCTAGGAATGGTTGCGGAGGGCGTTGTCTCAGGGTTCTCTCATCTCGTAAGCCATGCTATATTCAAGGCAGCCTTATTCCTGGTAGCGGGGTGGCTTATACACGTAGCACACAGTAGGTTCATAGACCCAATGGGTGGTTACGCTAGGCATATGAGGTTAACAGCCCTAGCTCTATGGCTTGCAGGTCTAAGCCTAGCTGGGGTTCCACCACTCTCAGGGTTCTTCAGTAAAGAGATGGTTATACACATGGCGTACACCGCAGACCCGCTCCTAGCAGTAGCCGCTGTTATCACAGCGGTGCTTACTGCAGCGTATACTCTGAGATTGGTTGTTAGGGTACTACATACACCACCATACAGTGGAGCTGGTAAGAGTTTGCATGCAGGCGAGGCCCCCCCAACAATGTTACTCCCATACCTAGCCCTCGCCCTAGCATCAGTGGCCATAGGCTTATCGTGGCCCACGATCTCTAAGGTGTATTCGAGGATGTCAGAGTTAACCTTAGCTGTAGGCTCCCCCGTTGAAGCTCATGTAGAGCTATCAGGCTTAACCCTTGTAACAATCCTGGTCATCCTAGTGGCGGTCGTAGCAGTTGCAATACTATACTCCATCCTAGGGGCTAGACCCTACGCTCTAGCTCAGAAAGCTCCCTTTGATAAACTATACAACTTCCTCTATGATAGGTGGTACGGGAACCCAATCATATACATGGTCTTCCTCGGTGGTGGTGTTAGGGCGACCGGGTTCCTCAAGGAGGCCGATATGGGGATTGACTACTTATACCACTCGCTAACACCTAAGACAGGCTCTCTAGGGGCTTGGATTCTTAGATCTCTGCATAGAGGGAGGACAGAGTATTATATAGCACTCTACCTAATCTCGTTTGCCGTCATAATCCTAGTATTGCTCTTAACGAGGTGATGCGAGGTGTTAGTGGTTGAGGTACTACTCTATATAACACTGCTCTCATCTCTCATAATACCGCCTATGGCGTCCCTGGGCTACCATAGATCTAGGTCTATCCTAGCAATATCGTGGGCTGGCGTTGTAGCGTTCCTCCTAGCCGCTGTGATTGTGCTAGCCTATGGTGGGGTCGAGCTCTACTCAGGCCTCGTTAGACATGATAGGTTCACCTCCCTGATACTAGTTGGAGCCGGGTTATCGGCTTGCCTAGCGTTATTAGCCATAGGGTATGACGGTTATAGGTGGTTTAGCCACCCAGCATTCTACAGCCTCCTACCTTTAATGCTCTTTGGTACATTCTACCTTGCGGGAGCCGGTAATGTGCTGGTAGTCCTAGCATCATGGCTCCTTGTATCGGTGGCTTCATACGTGCTAGTGGCTTTACCCGGTGATAGTGATAGTAGGGTTGCTGCTGTTAAATACGTCTACGTAGGTGCGGTGGCCACAATACTAATAGCGTTATGGGCCTCTATACACGTGTCTCTAAGGGAGGGTGGGCTAGTTGAGGTGGGAATGCTGGGGGGCGGGCTGGGTAAACCTCTAGCACTCCTAGCTCTAGTATCAGCACTTTCAGCCTTTGGTTTTAAAGTTGGAGTCGTCCCCTTCCACTGGTGGCTTCCAAGCGTCTATGGTAGGGCTGATGGTAGGGCTATAGCTGTTGTAGCTGGTATAGCTAAGCTAGGGTTTATAGCATTCATAGTTAGGCTTGCCACCGAAAGCTTTACGGGACCAGGCTATGCCCCTACAGCTCTAGCTGTCCTAGCTGTTCTCACCATGACCTACGGTAACGTGGCGGCCTTAACAACCACCGATCTTCAAAGACTACTAGCTTACAGTAGCATAGCTCATATAGGCTACATAACAGCAGCAATATATGTGCTCATGCTAACACAGCCCGGGAGTAGCCTTTACAAGATGGCTCTTGCTGGTATAGCGTTGCAGTCTATAGCCTACACTCTCGCTAAGACACCCTTATTCCTTTTAACATCCGAGGCTGGGAGGAGCTTGGAGAGCGAGCTTAGAGGCCTACTAGCTAGGGATAGGCTATCCTCTATATCCACGGCAACACTCTTAGCCAGCCTGCTAGGTATACCACCCCTCCTAGGGTTCTGGGGGAAGCTCTACATGTTCATACCCATAGCCAGCCTCTCCATAGTAGTCCTGGTGATAGCGTTGGTTAATAGTGGTGTAAGCTCAGCGTACTATGTGAGAGCTCTAAGAGATATAACCACACCACCAGAGGTGGTAGTGAGGGAGGTTAGAGCGAGCTACAAGGCGGCACTCGTACTAGGAGCGGTTGCCACCGCGGCTCTAGGTCTCCTAGCACCCCTCATACTAGGTATCATTTAATCTTACCATTCCTCCCCTCAAGAAGATCCTCTATTCTAACCACGTTATTGTAGTTATCAACAGCCAGACTTCCGGGAGCCCCGAATCTAGCTAGCAACATATACCATGTGAAGCCTGCAACAGCTGTTAGGGCTAGGATGGAAATCTGTGTTACTGTAATCTCTAAGAATGATAATGTTAACCCGGCAACGTTCATGAAGAAAGTTAGAATGGGGAGGAGTATACGTGGGATAACCTGGATGCCTCTCCCCAACTCGCCCACCCTGTTTAAGAACAGGGGGGCTCCTAGGGAGTCTAGAATCCTACCTGCTATCCAAAAGATCCCTGTTAGAGCTCCCACCTCTATGAAGGCTGTTTTAACACCTAGAGTTGTTATGGCGGTTAACGTTATAGCTGTTGTTAGGAAGCCTACTAAAGCTGTAGCTATCACAGGCTGCCCTCTAGAGTTAACACTGGATAGAATCTCGGGGGCGGACCCCTCCCTAGATAGGTTGTATAGGATACGTGCAGCCGCCAGCGTAGTCCCTATGTTAGAGATTAGAAGGCTCTTAGCAGCTATACCTATAACCAAGGCTGCATAGGCTATACCGAATCCCGCTGTTATCGTTATAAGCGGCTGACTACTCCCAGCTAGGTCTGCATAGCTATATGGCCATAGGGTTACCAAGGCGTAGGTCCCCGCTATCATAGCAACCCCTCCTATGAGGAAGGCGAGCCACATGCCCTTAGTTACGTTATCTAAGGGCCTCCTAGTCTCCTCACCCAAATATGTTGACGCCCCTGCTCCATCGAAGCTAACAAGTATTAATAGGAATGCTATAGCCAGCCCGGCTAGGCTGGCATCAGATGGGGGTAGGACGATGTCAACCTTAACCCCCCGGGTTAGGGAGAGGGTGAATAAGGCTAGGAGGACTACAACTTCGAGGGTGGCAACCACAATCACTATAGAGTTTAGAAGCCTTCTGACATCGAGTAGTGTTGAGGCTAAGGTTGGGTAGGCTAAGCTGAAGACTATAACCAGGAGTGCAGCCCAGGAAGGTAGCTTAACCCCGTAGAAGGCTGACACAGCCTCTATCATCAGATATACTGCTAGGACGTTAACAACGTTAAGCATTATAAAAGACATCAATTCTATCAAGGCCTCGCTAAAAGCTAGAAACCTACTCCTATACGCAGCATAGACAAAGGTATAATAGCCGCCAGCACTAGCTATACGATTACTATACAGGGTTAGAGTGTATACCCAGAAAGCACTAGCTATAAAGGCCATTATAGTTGCGAAAACCACCCCACCGCCAGCATATGCGACAGCCACGGTAGTTGTAGAAACAACACTACCTAGAGGCGCTGTAACAGCCATAGCCTGAGCGTAATTCTCCCTTATTGATAACACTGCTCTACCTAAACCCATAACCGCTCCCTATAAGCTTTACTACTAGGAAACCAAAGTTTATAAAAGTTCCGTCTAAGTCAAAAAGTTAAACTAAGAGGATTCTACATACAGGGATAACTTAAAATTCCACTCTCAAAAACATAATAGGAGGGGCGGTCTGAGAGGCGGGTTCTTTCACCGATCAACCGATGGCGTAGGGCTTCATCCCATAAGCATACGATTACAACTAAGGGTTTTAAACCTTTAAACGCTCCAGCTAGGAGGCCTACTATTCATCTTAAAGAGTTTAGGGGCCTAAAAGGTCGTTTAACGTGGGTGGGCTTGGCGGGAGCCCCTTCCTCTTCCTAATGCTTTTAATAAGATCTTCTAACAATGTATCAGGTGTTGGAGCCCACCTACTAAACTCTACGCCCCAGAAGGCTTTTCCAGCTGTTGCCCCTCTTAGCTCGCTAGCTAAGTCGAAGCTCTCGGCTACAGGGATTTCCGCTATAACCCTTGCTGCCGCCCCATGGCTTATGACCTCTATGATCTTACCTCTCTTTCTCGCTAGGAGTGCTGCTATGTTGCTCACGTAGTCCATTGGGGCTCTAATGTCGAGTTTCTGTACGGGCTCTAGTAGAGCTGGTTTTGCTGTTAGGATCCCGGCCCATATGGCATTTCTTGTAGCCGGGTATAGCTGTCCCGGACCCCTATGTGCGGGGTCCTCGTGCACCATGGCATCATGTAGTACTACCTTTACACCTCTTACAGGTTCAGCTGCTAGAGGTCCTTCCTTTAGGGCTAGCCTGAACCCAGCTATAATAGTGTCCTTAACCTCTCTTAAGTACTGGACTCCGCTTGTCCTATCAACGAACACGTTTATATTCTCATCTATAGCCCATATCCTCCTAGCCTCATCGTAATCCCAGCCGGCCTTATCCCTTAGTATTGCAGCCCTCTCTCTACTATCCTGATCCTCTCTGATGACACCTTTAGCTATAAAGCTTATAGTCTCCTCGTTGAGAGGTTCAACGCTTATGTAGAGCCTGTTATGCTTGTTAGGGCTTTTGCTCTCGAACACTTCGCTTGCCTCCCTTATGGTCTCTCTGTAAACTACTATAGGCTGGCTTGTCTTAACCTCAACTCCAAACTTCTCCTTGAGTAGCGTTAACGCTATCTCTAGGTGCAGTGGGCCCATACCTGATATCAGGTACTCTCCAGTCTCCTCGTTTATCTTTAGGACTAGGTTTGGATCCTCTATGACAAGTTTTCTAAGAGAGTCTATCATTTTAGGTATCTCCTGTATTTTCAAGGGCTCTACTGCTATTGTGACTACAGGTTCGCTAACATATCTGAGTTGCTCGAATGGAGCCGCTTGTTGTACGCTTGAAATGCTTACAATGGTTTCACCTGATCTAACATCCTCTATTCCCATAATAGCTCCTATGTTACCTGCAGTTACCATCTTCGTTATCTCCCTGAAGGGGCCCATGTAGAGGCTAACCTGTAGTATCCTAGCTTGTTTACCTGCTCCCACAAGGTAAACCTCAGTACCGGGTTCTAGAGTTCCTGAGAAAACCCTACCTGTTGCTACAAGCCCTGCTCTCTCAACTCTAACGTCGTTTATAAAGTATACTAGGGGCCCGTTGGGGTCTGCGTTGAGCATAGCCTTCCCTAGATCGCTGCTTAAATCCCCCTTCCATATCTTTGGAATCCTATACTTCTGGGCGTCCCTGGGGTTTGGAACGAACTTCACTACCATATCTAGTAGAGCTTCGTGTAGTGGAGCCTTCTTCGATAGCTGCGCTATGAACTCTCTATCATCAGACTCGTATGCTCTAATGACATCCTGTAAGCTTACACCCTTCTTTCTAACCAGTGGTACGCTTAAACCCCACTTATCCTTAGCACTTCCGAATACAACGTTACCCTCAGCAGGGTTTATCTTCCACCTCCTGGCGAACTCAGGCTCCCCGTACATGTCTATTAGGTTGTTAACCTCCTTTATGATCTCAAGGAACCTCTCCTGCATCCTCTCAGGCGTCATCTTAAGCTCTTTAATGAGCCTATCAACCTTGTTTATGAAGAGCACAGGTCTAACCCTCTCCTCCAAAGCCTGCCTTATGACAGTCTCAGTCTGGGTCATAACACCCTCCACTGCATCGACAACGACAATAGCCCCATCTAGAACCCTCAAGCTCCTAGTAACCTTACCGCTGAAGTCAACGTGGCCGGGTGTGTCAATGAGGTTTATAACATAGGGTTTACCACCGTACTCGTGGTACAAGCTTATGTTGGCGGCCTTAACAGTTATACCCCTCTGCTTCTCAACACTAAGATAGTCTAGGACGAGAGCCTCACCAGCAACCCTCTCAGATATGATACCAGCTGCGGCTAGAAGGCTATCACTAGTAGTAGTCTTACCGTGGTCGACGTGAGCAATAATACCTATATTCCTAACCTGCTCAATACTACTCATAATCTTCTCAATCTCACCAACAACCTTAACCCTAGCGCCCAACCCGGAACACCAGAGGTAACAATAAACTTTAAACCTTAAAACCCTAAACGAGAGGCCGAAGGATAGGTTAAAACCTTAAACCACGCATGCAAGATATTCTGAGCTCACCCCGAATACTGTTAAGGAGAGGAGCGTTTCGCACCACTAACATGATTATTAGCAGGGCCACCCTTCCACAGCTAACCTACCCCAGGGGTTCCCCCTTCACACTCTGCACTCTACGTGTATAGGGTTAAAGGAATATCCGAGAGGCTCTAGGACGCAGTATTAACCATAGAGTAAACCCTGCGAGGATTGCCGTTGCTAACGCAATTATAGATGTTGTTTGCAGGTCTACCTCTCTAACGGTTGTAGTCTCCGTAATGGTAACAGTTACATTACCCCTTTCTACAACAAGCTCCCTTACAGTCCTAGTCTCAGCTACAATGTAGGTGGTCGGGGGGAGTGTTACTGTTTCTCTAAGGATTTCTGTTATAGTGCGTGTCTCTCTAATAGTCTCTGTTAAAATGCTCGTTTTGGTAACCTCGATAGTGGTGGTTACTGTTATCGTTTGAGCTATAGTAGCTCCTGTACCAGCTGAGGCGTCTAAAGGACCATCGAGACTACTAATATATGTTTCACCCCGGGAGAATAACGTATGATTGAATACAAGCTTCTTATAACTATGGATGTAACCGTAAGGTGAGCCGGTACTTCAGGCATAAGCATAAGCAAGTTGTCCGGAGTTAGGTATGGCTCTTATTTCCATCTCTTGTGTTGTTCGGGGATAGCTTTACGGTGTTTTGGGTTCACGTTCTTTTAATTTTATAGTTTTTTAGCTTTTTGCTGCTGTTATTACTACTGCTGTTGTTATTAGGATGTATGCTGTTAGTATTGTTATTGTGGGTGTTTGGTGGAATAGTATTAGCCCCCATATTGCTGCTAGTACTGGTTCTATTGATGCTATTACTGATGCTCTTGATGCTCCGACTTTCTCTACTCCTCTTGTGAATAGCTTGTATGGTATTATTGTTGCTAGTACTGCTAGGTATGCTCCCGCTATCACCGGGTTTGGTTGGAGCTCCAGGCTCCTGTTTACCGTTGCATAAGCTATCATCATTGGTAGGGTTACTGTTAGCGTGTACGGCATTGCCCCCAGTGAGACTTCTAGGGACTCGCCTCTTCTAGAGTAGAACCTGGCTACTGCTATGTAGAGCCCGTAGGATACCCCTGCTATGAGGCCTGATGCTAGCCCAGCGGCATCCAGGGCTCCCCGGCCTGCCTCTAACCCCATTAGTGCTACAGCTACTAGTATCAATGCTATCGATGCTACCCCCGTGACCCCGGGTTTCTCACCGTATGCTAGGGATGCTAGTGTAGCCCATAGTGGTGCAGTGTATAGTAGGTATGCTGCAACCCCAACACCCGCTATGACTGCTGAGAGTGGGTATGATGAGAAGAGTACTCCTAGTAGGACTCCTGCTATTAGGGAGCTCCTCTTAAAACTCCTAGCTATAAGTAGCCCAATGGCTCCGGCTATGAGGGATCTAATGAAGGCCATGACTACAATGTCGCCTCCTAGAACGCTAGCAACACCAATAGTAGACCATAGGGTTGCAGCTGCTAGTATGTAGGCTACAGCCCACAACCTAGAACTACCTTGTATCCAGCTCTAGATGTGATCCTATAAACCTTACGTGCTCGCTGTAATCCAGGATTTAATGTTACTAGGCTTCCTCAACCTAACCTGGGGCCCTGCGGGAGCCCCCCTCCAGTAGAATGTTAGCCTAACAGAGTCAACGGTTAAACCCTCAAGTTTAGCTATAGCACAATCCCTCACATCACCAGGTGCTCTAAGCCTAGCGTGGAAAGCCCTAACAAGGGCCTCTGAGAACTCCTCAGCTATGGCTGAGCCGTCAGCCTCCACCACGAGGAACCTAGGGTTAACAGGTTTAGAGGCCCCAGACTCCCTAGAGAGCTTAACACCAAGTACGACCATCGCAACGATATGCCATAGCCCGAGATCCCCTGTAGGCTCGTAAACCCTCATAACACCAGGGTTACCCCTCCACTCACCGATGACAACAACCCTATCAGCACCAACCCTCAAAGCCTCCCTAGCAAGATCAACATAAGAGCTATGACCCCTAGTTAGCCTAACACCACCAGGCAGAACAGAGACTAGATCCTTAGCAAAACTCCTACTCCTAGGACTAGGCCTCCTACTAGTAGTAACAATAACCCTACCAACCCCATGCTCCCCCCCGGCAACCAAACCTCCTAGCCCATATGTAGAGCTCCCACCAAAACCTTAAACACCCACCACCTTACCGGGAGCTCCCACCATTACATCATGTAATGGCGTGAACACGCCAACCCTTAACCTAAAGGTTGTTAATAATGAGAGAGGATTACTACCGGTGTAGGATTCCCCTATATAACACCTCGTGCTCAAACACCTCCACTTTTGGTAAGGTGGGGTTAAAGGGTTAAGTGAAGCTTTCAAGTTTTAAGAGCATACATGTGTTTAAAGCAATAGGGGGGTTGAAGATTGAATGATGTGCTCAAAGAAGCTTGGAAGGCATTTCAAACAGCCAGGGAGGAGCTCGAAAGGTACAGGATTGAGGGGGATCAAATGGTATCACGTAATGCAGCGGAGAAAGGGTGGTTAGCAGTGAATAAGGCTGTAGAGGCTTTACTGAAAACTCACGGTGTTGAGGCTGGGACTTATAAGGAGAAAAGGGATCAGCTGGTGAAACTTGGATTTGAAACACTGAGGGACAGGTTTGCTGCTAGAGAGAAGCTCCTGCACATAGACTGCTTCTACGATGGGATGTGCGATGAGGAGTTCGTTTCAAGGGAGCTTGTGAAAGTAGAGGAGATGCTTAGAGAGATCGAAAGCCTTATAGAAAGCTCGGTAAGACGCTAGAACAAGGATTTAACCTAAAAGGTTCTATGAGGAAGTTGGAGGCTAGTGGTGAGCCTGGTTTGGACGCTCCAAGTAGGCTTCGTGAGGCAAAGGAGATCCTAGCAAGAGCCCTCCAGGAGCTAGATGAAGGTGTGAAGAGCGGTGACCCGCTCAAGGTTAGAGATTCTTGTGAGAAGGGCTGGCTAGCCGTCGTCACGGCTGTAGACGCTCTACTCGTTAGGTACGGCTACGAGGAGGCTAAAGCACACCCTGATAGGAGGAGGAAGCTCAGGGACCTCTCCAATAAGCACCAGGAGGTTTCAAGACTTGGGATCTACGATAGGGTTGAAGCTAGGAGGAGCATCCTCCACAACGACGGCTTCTACGGTGGAGCTCTAGCGCCAGGAGAGGTTAGAGAAGAGCTAGGGAAAGTCGAGAAGCTTATAGAGGATGTAGAAGCTCTCATATCAGTGTAGCGTGGGAACTCCAGCCTATACGTCGAACCATGACCTGGCTATTTACGAAATAGCTACTCATCTAGTGATATGGAGTACACAGAGTGCAACCTGCAGGTATCAAACTAACAATTATATCCTAGGAGCTCCCTGGAAGTCGTAGCGGTAGTCTACCCTCCAACCATAGCATCACCTACTATTACCATGAGCAGCCATCCTTGAAATCACTATTGAGTGAAACAACAATACAATCTCGATATACAGAGAGTTTAGATCACGGACATCGCAGCAAGCTCACCCTATCCTACTATCTAATCAGTATCGCTAATATTGTCGTGACCCACATTGTAATGACCCCTCCCCGCCCTTGAAGGGGCGGGGTTTTGAACCTCTGGGTCTAGGGTGTTACCCCTCCGGGCGGGGGTTATGGTTTCTAGTATCATCTCATCCGGGCCTGGGGGTACGTTGTGCTCTAAATACTAGAAGGCGGGGCTTACCCCCGCAACCCCCAAGCCCTCGACTCTAGCTAAACCTCATCACCACGCTAGCAGCACGCTCTCCGGGGAGGTTTAAAAGCCATAATGCTCTAAAGCTATGTGTAAGCTCTACCCCGCCTTGAAAGGCGAGGTTTGCTAAGCTTAAGTATCAGTACACCTAAGATCCAGAGAAACCCATTGTTAAGATCCCTCCTTAGACCGCCTATCTCACCCATTATTCCATTCCCTAAACCTTTAATCTCACCTTCAACGTAGGCTCTCAAATCTCTAATTTCAACCCTGAGATCCCTAATCTCGCTCTCAAGGTGGTTCAACCTCTTATCCACCTGCTCCAGTATACCCTCAATCCTGGCAACCCTCTCCTCTAGACTACCCTCTTTCATACACGTAACCCTGTCTAGACTAGAGCTTGTTAAAGCTAATTAGAGCTATGGTTGTGTAGTGACACCTCTCACTAGGCGGGTCGCGTAGCTAGAAGGGTTATATAAGGGTCTTTGTGCCTATACGTTATGGTGTCTGCATGCCTAGACGTATAACAGTAACTCTAGACGATGATGTATATAGAAGGCTTGTGGAGGAGAGTGTTAAGAGGTATGGGACTGTAAGAGCTCTCTCAAAGGTCGTTAACGAGCTACTAAGGGAGAGGTTCTCCTCAAGAGAGGATCTCATCAGGCTCATATACTCTGATAAGATCACATGGATTTCAACAGAGGATTTCGTGAGATTCCGTAGAGGGTTAAGTGAGAGGTTTGAATCACGTTGATCTTGGATACTGTTAGTTAAGCTGGGCACATCTGTAAGCCATGTCGTTGAAGCCGTTAAGGTGATAACCTCAAGCTTCTAAGCAACTCCATCCCATACTCGCTCGGTCGTCGGGCACACGTTCGAGTTACGTGAAATTCATCACATGGATTGCACAATCGTAGCTACAACTGTATCGTTAGGAGAGGGTCTTATAGCAGAGGATGCGAAGACGCTATCTTAGAGGAGGGTGTTGGAGGAGAGGTATAAAATCAAAGCCTATAGCTACAAAGACTTGGTAGTCTAGTTCGGGCAACTGCGTTAACTCCTAGGGTTAGAGTTGTATCAAAGCGCCTTCATGCCTTGGCGAGAACTCCACTTACAACATAAGGTTTAATCTGTAGCTCTGCTTACGGCTGGGGGTTCCATGGAGTTTCTATCTGCTACATTAACAGCCTAGGAGCTCCTTTACCCTTAATGCTCTCTCTAGGGCAGCTCTGATAATATCATCTCCTACGGTGATGGGTTTTAATGTGAGTGTTTTAATGTTATTGCATATCTCCTCCACGTGCCTAGCTCTAGCTTTCTCATCTAGTGCTTTCTCAGCTTGTATTTTAATGTTCCCCTCCATGAACCCTTCGGGGTAGTACCATACCTTGAACCACGTGAACCCTGTGGTTAGTAGCTTGAACCCTATCCTCGTTGCCTCAGCCGGTATCCCCATGTCTACTAGTCTCATCGTCTCTCTATCCCATGAGTAGTCTACGTATATCGATTCCCCGGGTTTAAGGGCCTCATATAAGATCTTGTAGAGCTCCTCCTCCACATCTCTGAAAGGCCCCTCCTCTATGTTGTAGAGCTCCACCCAGCCTCTGTAGGGGCTTCTACCGCAGAACACTTTCACCGTAACTACCCTATCTTTACCCTTGTAGATGTCCATGTTGTACTCCTCTGCAAACCTCCCCCTCCTGGTTTGAACCCCTACCTTTAACTCCTCCTCCACCCTCCTCGGTAGAGCTCCTAAACCCTCGTGGTTGCAACGCATTGGTGGCACCCTAGTACCAGTATGTTTCTGTAAAGTTATGCTCTGGGACCATTAACCTTGGGTTACCGTAGGCTGCGCATGCCTGTGCTAGTACACAGCCCCCATTACACCCCCTCATCTTGGAGCATTCAACCCTACAGGAGCTCCTGCAAGTTGGGTTATCCCTTGTGCAGCACCTCCTACCAAAGCTCCATAGGATATCGTCTAGTATGAATGGGTCTACGCCCCCGTATCTAGCTACCTCCTTGTAAGCCATCCTAGTGGCTAGCCTTAGCATCGCATCCCTGTCTTCGTCGAACTCAAGCCTAGCGGCTATAGCCTCTAATGTTTCATCGTCGACCTCCACTATGCCTGTTCTAACTGCTATCCTGACAAGGTGGTTGTCTACTGGAACCTCCTTGTTGTACTGGTCTACAACCTGTAGAACGCCCCTCCTCTCAAGGAATTTAGCTAGTAGGTATGCCTTCTTCTCCACAGGATCCTGGTATGCTTTGAACACCTTGAGTACGTTTATGAAGCCTCCTCCACCACCGCTCTTAAGGTAACCCCTAGACTCCACAACGATACTATATGGATCTCCGTTGAAGAGCTCCATTAGCTTAACCCCTAGGTCTCTTAGGAGCTCAGCTCTAACCTCGGGATCCGGCGGCCTCACAACCCTGATATCCGTTTTAACGCTAAGCCATTCAACGACATCCCTGGGGGTTACCTCGGCAAGCCTCTTAGCCTCGAAGAACCCGGGGTCCTCTATAAACCTCTTTAAACCAAGCTTGTATAGGAGGTCAGCGCCATGGTAGAGCTTGCCATCAACTACAGCCTCATAGGGCCTCCCAGGCCTACTAAGCCTATGATCCATGGCAACCATCACCAGGAAGTACAATGCGATATCCCTACGGCTAGCACCTGGAGGAGGGTATAGGTCTGGGTCTAGGTAGTAGTCTACCTCAATAGAACTAGCAACACTTGCTAGAAGCCTCCCTAGCTCTAGAACTCTAACTCTGTCAACCCTGACAAGCATCCCTTAAACCCGCCATCCTATAACAGTATGTGTTGCAAAGCTAGAGTTTTAAATTTAGTTAATAAAACCTTGCTTCTCAACACTAACACGGTGCCGGCTATGGCGGGCGGGGATGTTGTTAGCTTCGAGGAGTTCTCCAAGCTCGATATAAGAGTTGGGAGGATTGTGAAGGCAGAGCCAGTCCCGGGTAGTAGGAAGTTGATTAAAACCATAGTTGATATAGGAGGGGAGGAGAGGCAGATCCTAGTAGGTGTAGCCAGATGGTATAAACCTGAGGATCTAGTAGGTAAACTCGTAGTAGTACTTGTAAACCTAAAACCCAAGGTTATGGCAGGTCTTGTAAGCCAAGGTATGGTGTTAGCTGCTGGGTGCGGTGAGAACGAGAAACCAGTGTTCCTAACGGTAGAGGAGCCTGTACCACTAGGTTCTAAGGTTTGCTGAAGCCAAGCTCGCCTACAACACTCCCACCGACTCTCTGCTATGGTAGAGCGTAACTTCTATCAAATCTCCACCTCTAACCCTAATAACAGCCCCCCGCCCAAGTAACCTTAGGGCTTAGGGGGCTCCACAGCCTTATGGGTTTAGGGGGCTCTAATAAGCATTTTAGCCCTATCGACTAGCTTGCTGTCGAGAGGAGTGCTGGGTGACACTGTTGTGCCGCTACTTGCCCCCAATGTATAAGCTGGACCCCGCTAGGATTAAGGTGTGTTGGAGTGCATTCTACTAGGTGAGCAACATACAATCAACATATTATTAGAGGGCTCTCTCCATCTGCAACCCAGCTGTCTTGGGAGCAGTTGAGGATTTGAGCTCTGAGGGTGGGCGAGGAGTTTATAGGGATTATATAGTAGACCTTCCTATCAGATACGTTGATGTAGGCTAAACCATCTACCCTTGATACGTGTGCTCTCCAGAGCACCCTTGATGCCCTAGCCTTATCATATCTGAGAGCAAGCTCCCTAATAGCTATTACATCCCTCACATCCCTACTCTCAATGGGTTTTAGGAGCTCACCGGGTATCGATAAGCTCATGTGGCTTGGAGTAGCTACTATGAATAGATCTGTGTAGGCACTATAGGCTACAGCCTTAAAAGCTATCTTAGCCTCCAGGAATCCCTCCAGCTCATACATCCTATCAGGGGGCACGTAGCCGGTCTCAACCTCAACTATAACCCTCCCCATGGGGCTCTCAGCGTACACATCAGCCTTAAACCCCCCGTCAACAGGCTCCTCAACACTAACATCAAACCCCCTCCTATGCAAATCCAAGGCTACAAGGAACTGTAGCATAGCATGATACCTAGCAATACCGCCTCTCGAAACCTCCAGCTCTAGAACATCTAGAACCCTCGATAGGCCATTGAAACTATCAACGGTAAACCCTAGCATCCTCTCAAGCTCAAACCTGAAACTACGCAAACTAGAGCCCGTGTAGGAGAGGCTAAATCCAAGATTAAAATATAAACCCTATTTAGACTATAGACAGAAGCCCTATGAATCCTCCATGAAAGGGAATACCTATTGGCTTGATAGCCAAGTACTTCTACCAAACAAATCCCTTAATCTCCTAACCCAGCCTAAGAACTCCTCAGATCTAAGCATCCTAATAAGCCTATCCCTCCTCTCCTTTCTAGAAAACCCCTCCTTTAAAAGCTTATATTGCCATGCTTCAACAGGCTTAAAACCCCTCACCGGCACGCTCCTCCCATCAACACCTAGGCTTATGAAGGTGAGGTAGCTTGTAGCAGCATGCCTAGCCTCCCATGTTAGGGGGTTTCTAACAAGAACCTTAGCTAACACCTCAACACTCCTAGCCCCCACATAGCTTATACCAGCTCTAACCTCTACAACCTCCCCAACTTTCACTGGCGAGAAGAAGTCCGTAGCGTTCACAGATCCTGTAACAACAATGTTACCTGAATATCTTGAAGCTACAATGGCTGTCACCTCATCTAGTATTCTAAGTAGCTTTCCAGCATGGAGAACGTTATAGCCTATGGAGCTCTCGGGGTTTACAATGAAGTAGCTTGTTATAGAGTACTCCTCGCTCAGGAACCTAGGAGGAGAGGTGTCGTTAACAGCCTCCTTCCTCCTCTCAATCCTAAGCTTCCTAGCCTCCCTCCTCTCCAATGCTCTCACATACAATTCCCTCTCCAACTCTGATTTGGGTTCTACGCACACATCTAGAGGTTTAGGTCTTAGGTTCTCGTCAACAGACACCATTGTCAGCGAGGAGTATGTTGTCAACGTCCTCTCTCCTCTCACAGGGTTCTCCGTCTCCACTATAAGTGATAGCTCCATGCTACTCCTCCCAACGTACTCAACCCAAGTTGTTATAATGACTGTATCTCCTACCCTAACTGGAGAGATGAAAACCATATCCTCCATGCAGGCTAGCAGTGTGTAGGACCTAGCTATCCTCATGGCCGTTATGGTAGCAGCATCGATAATCCACTCTAGCATGTAACCTCCATGAAGTATGCCTAGAGGGTTAGTGTGGGGAGGGTTGACTTGCCTTACTATCTGGAATGCTGTTTCCAGGGGTGTTAGCGGCCTCCCACATGTCATGGTTTACAGTATCCTCAGCTTTGGGCTTTCGTTAGTAGGACGACCTTTCCTCCAGCCTCCTCTATCTTCTTTACCGCTGTTTCGCTCGCTTCACCTACTATAACCTTAACTGGCACCATTATCTCTCCCTCTCCTAGGAGCTTCTCTACCCCCATGTCTGCTAGGTTTACCTCCACCATTCCATCCTCCATCTTGGCTTTACCCGTTGATTTCAACCTCTCGACTATTTCAGCTAAGTCCCCTACATTCACTACAGTCTTATGGTAACTTGCTTTAGACCTCCTTGGTGTGAACCCCCTCTTACCGTACCAGTCTGGGGCGTACTTTATAGTCCACGTCCACTCATGCTTACCGAGGCCTGCAGCACCTTTACCGCCTCTAGACCCTGACTTCCTGTGCTGCCCCACACTACCCCAGCCCATGGTCCTACTTCTTCCCCTTAGCTTCCTCGACTTCCTCTCCCTCCTAACAACCATAGCTAGCACCTCATATCATTAAGGTTAGGAGCTTGTTTATATCACTACCCCAGTATCCTAGAACCCCGCCATCGCCATACCTTCTCCTAATACTACCCTTGAACCCTCCTTTTGGAGGGTGTAGTCTGAAGAACGGTTTAACCCCCTGGATTCTAAGCTTGTTTAGGTAGAGCTCCCCAGCTAGAAGCTTGTCCGCTAGCTCCTCCACCCCGCTTAGACCTAGATTCTCCCTAATCCACATATCGGTCAAAGGCTTACCCCCGGAGATCCTACCTCTCCTCCTTAAGAGCTCCACCAAGGTAGCCCTGTCGATCTCACCCCAGGCTATCCAGTTCTCCGCTAGCTTAAGCATACCAAGCACCCCCGGCTGAGAGCTGTGGTAGAGGGTTGCGGTGAACTTCCTCCTAAGCCTTAGCATGTAGAGTGTCCGGCTCACCTCAGGGCTTACATCCACAGTACCTCTTATCCTCACAGCAACATACAATGTCAACGCGTTCACCTAATCCAGTCTAGTGGTGTTACAAACCTATAGGTGTTCCTAAGAGCTTCATAGGTAGCCCTGGCGAAGTTGTAGGCTGTCCTCGTCTCACCCCTCGTATAACTCCATACATCCGTTATACCTGCTAGTCTAAGAACAACCTTAGCTACATCCCCTACTACGAGGCCTGTCCCCTTAGGAGCGGGCTTCAATATAACCTCAACACTACCACTCTTACCCCTAACCGTGTATGGAACGCTATGAGGCTCACCACATGTACACTCCCAGCTCCCGCAACCCCTACGCACAGGGGTTATGTTAAGTTTAGCGTTTGTTACAGCCTTATCTACAGCGAATCTAAACTGCCTAGCCTTACCCTTACCTATACCCACATACCCATCCCTATTGCCTATCACCACCACAGCTCTATACCTTGTTATCCTACCTGCGTCCGTCATCTTCTGGACAATGCTAACATCTATGACCTCATGTTCTAAGTTGGGGAGTAGCACGTCTATAATCTCAGGCTCTAGTATGGGTAGATTCCTCCTATAGATCTCATCTATACTCGTTATCTTACCCTCCTTAACCAGCCTCCCAACCCTAGTCCTTGGAACCCACATCTCCAAACTAGCGCTCTCAGCCACCTTCAACCACCTCGGCAACCAGCCTCCCAATTTTATCAATGTAATCAGCTTTAATCCTAGCTAAAACCTCCTCGAAATGGGATGGCAGCCCTCTGGGGTCGAAACCCCTAGCATTATACCTTGAAAACTGCCTCTTATAAAACTCTGGATTCGACTCCGCGAGCTCCCCGGCCCAGGTAGCTATATGCTCACACCTAATCCTCTCATCTGAGGGGAGCACTTCAGGTGAGTGTGGAATTTTAAGCCCTGAATCAACGGCTCCTTTAAGAGCTGCGAAGACCCTGGAGCCTCTGCTAGGCGTGGCTAAGCCTATGTCGAGAACGGCCTCTCTAACGCCTTTAAGGATAGCCCTGTAGCCTGCTAGGAGCCCGGTTAGGTATGCTGCACACGTGCTTTTACCTCCACCCTTCCACCCGTAGAGTTTGAATAACTCTCTGCTATGAGCGGCTGCTACAACCCTATCCCCCTCAACCCTAGCCTCTACAACCTGAACTATTATGTAGTTTAGGGTTTTCCTAACAACAAGCCTTGGTTTACCTGATTTGATGAGCTTCACCCTCTTGTAATAATTAGTCTTCCCCTCTCTACGCCTCCTCCAAGGAACCTTGTATGTAGGCCCCCTAGCCACTCCCCCCACCCTTCAACACGCCTATCTCGGCCATGTACCTTCTTAGATCCGATGTGCTCTTGAAAGCGCCGCCCTTCGCCTTCCTATACAGCTTCCTATACAACCTCCTATCTAGGACTCCGCGATCTCTAAGCCATTTAAGAGTCCTCCTAATCTTTCTAATGGTGGCGATCCACCTCTCTCTAGAGTCAACCCTAGCGTCGAGAGCTCCCTTCCTCCTACCATGCCCTCTCCTCTTACCCTCACTTCTAGCTCTCTTCCTCTCAAGCCACCTGGTATGAGAGTTCCCCTTCTCAGGCTTAACCTTAATCAGCCCTCTCACTATGAGCCTTCTCACATCATTTCTAGTCACAGCTTGGCTTATCTCCTCTTCGTGCTCCGGATCAGGGCTTATCCATATTCTACTCTCACCAACGCCTAGAATCTCTGCAGCCAGCCTTCTCTGAATACTATAATCAGGCATTATACCCCACCACCCTGAACCCCCTGCTTACCGCTATCTTAACCAACTCCAACCTCCTCCTAAGACCTACAGTGGAGGAGATGTAGACTATGTAAGCTCTAGGGTCAAGGCCTTCGAGATCCCTAGGGTTGCTTATAACCACCGGTTTTAAACCACTGGGGTGCAACCCTCTTATATCAGCTTGATTCCTATAGCCAATCTTAACCCTAGGTGGGTAGCCTTTAACCTCCATTCTCATCTTATTATCCTTACCCTTAGGCTTCCTCCAACTATCTCTTCTTTCGAACTTCCAGAACTCCCAGGATAGGTATCTCTTGAACTCTACATCCCTCTTCCTACTCAAAGCCCTACGCCTCTCTCTCCTAACCTTTAGAACATCCGGCACCTCCAAATCATATCACCTCGCTAGCGTAAATGTATATTCCATCCATGAACTTCCTCCTATCCTTATCCTTAACCCTAGTGACCTCCTCAATCCTAGCTGCTACGTGGGAGACAAGCTCCTTATCTACACCCTCCACTATTACATCCTGACCTGACACCGTAACTCTAACACCCTGAGGTATCTCCACAACTCTCACATACTTCTCGCCTAGGAAGTTGGAGATGAGTATTTTACCCCTCTCAACCTTAACGCTTATAGGGTAGTGAACGTATATCACCTTAAGTTTATACCTAAACCCCCTAGTGACACCTATAATCATGTTCTTCACATGAGATGCTATACTTCCAACTAAGGCTACCTGCCTGGCTTTTGGAAAGAAGCTCTCTACCACAACTCTTCCACTCTCAACCCTTAATACAACGCCTTTAGCGTGGCTGAAATCCCTTTCGATAACTCCCTTAGGCCCTCTAACGACTACACTTAAACCCCTAACCTCCACGCTGACTCCATCAGGTATTTCAACCTCTCTTACTATGTGAACCTCCCTAACCATCTCTTAAAACCTCACACCTAGGATAACAAATCCTTACACTTAACCTTATAACTTTAAATGTTCAGATGCTACGATCTAGGAGAGATGGCAGTGTCCTCATAGTACACTCTCTAACACCTAAAACTTCTGCTCCACGGACCTTCCTCCGGAGCTCCCTACCTATTACATCAGCGAGCTTCGTAGGTTCTGGTAGGCGTGATGAAGGTCTTATCATAGACTCGACAAGCTTAACAGCTGTTTCAACGCTAACCTTGTGGCCGGGGCTTACATAGAGTTTACCGGATTTCACCTCCAAAACACCCCCCACTATCCTATCACCTTGTACTATAAACTTTTTCCCACCCCTGTAATCCTCTCTACCAGCTAGTAAGCTTTTAGCGACACCTACGGATGGCTTGTTGAAAGCCAGCCCTATATGGCTGGCGATTCCAAAACCTCTAGGGTGGGCTATCCCGTGGCCGTCGATTAGAAGTAGGTCTACGTCTATACTGTCGAGAACGGAGGCTAGAAGTGGTGCTAACACCTCCATTTCCCTAAAGGCTAGGAGTCCTGGTATGTATGGAATGCAAATCCTCCGGGTTGCGTAGTAGCATTTATAGAGCTCTAGCTCCGGGTAGTTGAGGATGGTTATGGTGCCGAGACCTAGTTCTAGGTCGTTGAACTTTAGATATGATACATCTAGTCCAGCAACCCTTCTAACACTACCCAGCCCATCCTCTAGGGATAGTAGTTTTGAGAGTAGCGTCTGAGCCTTTATAGCCTTAGATACGTTAAACCTTTGCTTCACCACACTACAATAATCTAAGCTCAACTCTCAACAATCCTAAGGGTTACACTTCTCTCCCTAGCACCGTTCCTCGTTATAGTTACAATGTCTATACCATCACCACTACCAATATCCCTTCCTATCGCTGTTCTCACAGCGGATAAAGCTATCTTCTCCGCCTCCTCCACGGTCACATTACTGCTATAGTTGTTCTCCAGGAACCCGAATGCTATGGTAGCACCACTACCAACAGCTGTATAATCCTCCTCTAGGATGGATCCAAGAGGGTCTAGTACGTAGAGCCTTGGGGTTCCATCGCTCTCAACCCCGCCAACAAGTGTTTCCACGAAGAAGGGGAACCACTTGTAAGAGTACATTAATACTGAGAGCCTCCTAGCAATAGATCTTATAGTAACTGGGGCGTTAGCTATAAGCTTGTACGCACTTATATCAGCCTGGAGGAACCTAACTAGACCGCTAACATCCCCGTAGAGACCTGCAAAGGCAACAGCGGCCCTCTCATCCACTACGAATATCTTCTTAGCAGCTCTACTTAACACAATGTTACCATAGCTAAGCCTCCTATCCGTGGCCATCACAACCCCGTCTCTAGACTTTAAACCTACAACAGTAGCTCTAAAGACCTCTTCATAGGCCAAGTCAAACCCCACTCTAACTGTATCAGGGGACGCTTATAAACTAAGACATAGGTTGTATTGTAGCACTAGGAGAGGACGATGTATATGAAGGTGTCGGGGCTAGGCTCCGAGAACTTCATAGATACTATGTTGTGGTAACCCTCCATATCAATTACATTCCTCCCTGGGCTCACGCTATGCCTATCGCTTGAAACCAGGTTAGCCGGGGTCCCAGCATCGTACTCGTATACTACTAGACTGTTAGACTTCTCTGTTTTCACTATAACCTTCTTACTCTTATACCCCGCTAACGGTATACCCCCAAACGTTGTAGTGCCTACATCAGAACCTCTAACCCTAAAAGTTACAGGTGGGCTGGGCCTGTTGAGGAGCGTATCCTCGTCCACCGCCATTATACCTCTATAGCCTATATCTATTGGAGAAGCATCTCTACCACCCAGGTTTGGTGCTGAGTTGTAAGCTATGAGAATCTGGGATCCCATTTTAGCTATTGAAGTTATCCTAGCACCGTAAGCTCCGACAATCCTAGCCTGTGGTGGTGTAATATAGACTAGCACGCTAGGACCCCTAACATCGTTGATAGACCTTAGAACATCCCTGGTTATATCCGCGTGGAGTAGCCCGTGGGTGAAGGCATTGAATGGGGCTAGCACGCCCCCACCGGAGGCTATAGCATTGGATCTCTGAGGTGATAGCTGGGAGTACGTGTGGGAGCCGAAGTCGAAGAGCCTTATAAAGCTCACGCCCCCAACCTCAGGCTCAACAGGGTTACCAACGATAAACCCGCCTCTGAAGAAGTGGAAGTATCTGGTGTACGCGCTTATAGCGTAACCACTACCTCTAAACAACACGTCACCTCCGTCAACGGACACCTTAGACCAGTCGTCTACGTTAAACCTATACCACCTCCCCGATACCAGATCCATGCATTGAATACCATCAACCCCCCTGATCCAATCCTCTTGCATGTCGAAACACGCGTAGTCAAGGAATAACGCTCCCTTAAGAGCTGGGATAGAGCTAGCTCTCTCAGCTCTACCACTAGAAGGATCTACAATGTAAACCCCTAGATTCTCGTGGCCGTCGCCTCTAGCTACAGCTAGTTTCGACTTTAGAGGATCGTAGATTATCTCTGAAACCTCGCCAGCCCACCTAGACTCGTTCCTTATACTCTCACTCCATACAAGCTTAATACTATCATCTCTCACATCGTAGACGTGTATGTGGCTATACTTGTTTCTGAAATCTATCTCCCCCTCATAACCCCTCTTACCCTTATATATTACAGGGTTGTGAACCCAGCCTCCAAAGAATATCCTGTCATCAACGCACGCCACAGCATTATATGTGTCACCACCAGATACTGGTCCTGGGCCGAGCTCCTCAAACCTATAAACCCTCCTCCCACCTTCTGAGACGAAGTTAGCCTCAGCCTCGAATGCTAGTGTATAGTATAGAACTCCTTTACAGTAGCTAAGCCCGAATATGCCCCCAGAACCCCATTCAGGAGCGTAGCTAGGAGGTATAATCTCTAGCACACGTTCAAACCCGCCTCTCAACACTTACACCTGCAAGCTCACTTTATCTATGAGGGGGAGCCTCCAGCTTTCCTCCTAGCTTTTTTACCTTTCTCCTCCTCGGTTTTAGCCTTCTTCTCCGTCCTCTTCTCCTTAGCTTTAACCCTTCCCTTACCCTTCTTCTCTGTCTTCTTCTCCGTTTTAGCCTTTCTAGCTTTAGGCTTCCTCTTAACTACAACTCCTCCTGTAACAAGCTTTCTTATCCTAGCGCTCACCTCCCTCTCGTAAAGTCTCTTAGCCTCGCTCAGGCTCAGTTGACCTAGGGTTGCCTGTGTTAGGATATCGGAGGCTATCATCATTGTTTCTAGGAGCTCTGGCCTAGTAACATCGTATAGGATTTTTAGATCCTCAGGCTCCGGCATCTCCTCTTCTATGGTGGCCTCCAAGTTTTCCTCTTCACTCAACTCCCTACTCTCTACTACCTCCACCTCCTCGCTAGCCTCGCTTTCCTCGAAGTGCTCTGAGGACACTTAGATCACCTCCACTTCATTGTTAGAGGAGCTCTATCCGTTTTACCTCGACTTCGTAGCCAAGCTTCTCTAAGGCTTCGACCACAACCTCCTCCTTCACCCTCCTATCGAATGTTATGACTATCTTACGCTGATCCCCTTCCTTTATAAGTTTAAGTCTATCAACTAGCACTGTCCCCCTAATCATGTCATTCAGGCTTTTCGAGGGGACGATATAGTCTTTATACTTCCTCCTAGCCATATCGTAGAACGCCTCGAAGTTCCTTAAAACCCTGTATGTCTCCTCTAGGTCTTGTGGTTCGTAGCCTAACTGTTTCGAGAGGTGTGAGAGGAGTTTCTCGGCCTCCTCAACTGTTAACTCCACACTCTTATACCTACCCATATCCACCTCAACTACCTTCCTCAAACCTCCAGCCATACCCTGAACCCTCTCAACCCCTCTGATGGCTAAGGTTTAAAAGCTTCCCTGACTGGAGGCTTCAAGGCGGCTCTTGCAGGCTCTCTCACATAAAACTCTTACTATGTCACTCGATCCTCTCAGCTTACCCGAGAAAACCCTCTTCTCCTCAAATCTAACCACCTTAGGCTTGTAGCCTAGCCTCCTCTCAACCTCCCCCACCACCTCCTCCTCTTTGAAGGGTTGATCGGGGCCTAGTACTATGACATGAGGTTTAACCCTCTCCACAGATATAAACATATCCACCTCATCTCCGAGAAAAGCCTCGTAGACGTATCTGATCGAAGATACAACCTTAAGCCTTGAAAGCTCATCCAAAACAGGCTCCCTCCCCTTAACCCTAACAACATTAACGTCTCTAGCTACAGCAACATAGAGCTTACCGAAGCTTGAAGCATACCTTAGAAACTCAACATGACCCGGGTGTATGAGGTCGAACGTGCCACCAACAAAAACCCTAACCTCCTCCAATGGAGCCTCAGGCCACCTAGGCTCACTTAAGCCGAGATACTTAAGAGAGTCAAGCAAACCCTCAGCGTAAGAGGCTGTAGCGATAGCAGTCTCATAATCACCCCTACCAGCATAGTACTCAGCATCCCCCAAATACCTCACAACAGCATCATATAAACCCCTCAAGTTCAAATCAGGATACCTCCTAGAGAGCCCCTCAAAGTCGAGAGAGCGGAGAGCCTCCCTAACGTTGAAAATATACCTCAAAGCCCTAGCCTCAGACACGCAGGGAACCCTAAACACTAAAGGTAAACCCTAAAACCTAAAAACACGCAAGCCCCCTATATTTGAAAAGTGGGAGCCCACAAATACCCCAAAACATCCTCAGATCCAACCCTTACATCCCTCCTCTCACACATAACCTTCAAAACATGATAGCAAGCTAGGATCATGTAGCACGCCACTCTCAAACCCACCCCTTCTTAAACACATCTGAGGGGTAGACGTTAACTCCATCCTTGTAGATCGACACATGAGCTTAGGGTAAGTGATGCTTTAAAGCTTTTTAGCATGTTGAAAAACCTCTAACGAGGGTTCTAAGAGCTCCATCATATGGATGTAATTATTGTGGATGTATCTTCACCTATGCTTTCCAGGAACTCTACGAGAGCCTTATCTAATGTAAGGAATAGCAGGTTGTTATCCTTTGCTGTTAGGTAGAGTAGCAAGTCCACCATGTCATGGAAACCTCTTCTCCTAAGCTCAAGTGCTTTCAATGCTAGCGGAGCTCTAGTTTGCGCTTTAACCATGCTCCTTTCAATGCTCCTAAGCCCTATTTCGACAATGGATGGATCATAGTTTAACCTACTCAACCTCCACGCTATCTCAAGTAAGTTGAGGTCAGCATAGTAGAGCTCAACCCTTCTACTCCTATAGAGGCTCCAAAGCTTATTTAGGGTGCTCTCCACCTCCCTAACTCTCACGCCGACTATAGGTAGTAGGAATGAGGTATCAAGGAGTACCTTCACCGGTTAACTCCTCCTGCATCTCCTCACTAACCCTCTCAACATCCTCCAATGAGATTTCAGCAAACTTAGGCCCGTGAAGAGCTAGCCATAGGGGGTCTGGGATCGGGGTTAGAATTATCCTATTACCCTCAACTGAAACCTCGACAAACACACCCTCCTTAATACCAACCTTCTCAGCAACATCCTTTGGAATGTAAATGGTGTTCTTCCTATTAACCCTAACAACCCTACCGCTCACCAATCACACCCAAACCTCTGTACTTAAAACTGAGGCTATATTAGGATTCTCAGGTTACCCTAGTGAGGTTAAGAAGCCAATCTCCACTTCAGGGATGTGAGCCATAGTACTATTATGTATGCTACTATCAAGTTAACTCAACTAATGAAACTTAGCTCTCACCCCCTAGCCGCGAAGTTTTCCCCAAGGTTACAACGAAAGCCTCGCCTTTTCAAGGTGGGGATGAAGAGATTTAGAGTTACCTTTGATAGTTAAGCGAGAAGATGTCTAGGGGGCTGCTGCCCCCGAGCAGAGAGACCTCTCCCTGCTGAAAAAGCGATGCCCCTAGAGTGGGGATGCTGATAGGTGGTGTGTGCGCTTCCGAGCGGGGGATCCGACGAGCCGCTTGGGAGAGGCATTGGAGCCTCTCAGGGGATGCGCGGGGAACTCGCCCTCTTTTCAAAAGGGCGGGAGGGGTTGGATCTTATGTCCCCTCATATCGTATCATCAAGTTAAGCACGATGTAGCTTTATTGAAACTTTTTAGGAGTTTTCTGAGCTCACGATACTACCTCAAGCTCAACATACTTTCAAGTAGCTATAGACTTCTTCTGGTAGATACTAGTAGGATAACCTTCGCTATGAACATCGCTTTTGAGCTCCTGCATTATGCTTTCCAATAGTGTGGTGGGTGGTGTTGAACCGTGGTTACACGTCTCTTGGGTGGTTTTAAGCGTGTAGGTAACTTCCCATCATGGTCATGGGGGTTACCTA
>Ga0209741_1000011_pt1 | contig 38295 bp, 43 predicted proteins | sample OctOCTMetagenome_FD_184734 | JGI IMG/M metagenome (GOLD analysis project Ga0209741, IMG submission 184734) | Hot spring and microbial mat streamer communities from Octopus Spring Streamers, Yellowstone National Park, USA - OCT_B (SPAdes) (version 4) | ecosystem: Environmental > Aquatic > Thermal...
CAGCCAAATGCAACACCTTTTGGAAGCCTGTGCTACTCTTTAGCAAGGGTAGATACTCGGGCAAGTCTTTTGGAGATGTAATCAAGACTTCTCCCAACAACAACGACAAACGCTTTCACAAGTGGGGACAATCTGAGGAAGGCTTTAGCTTGCTTTTTGATAAATTCGTTTTGCCAGGGCAAACCATCTTAGACCCTTTTGTAGGAGGAGGAACTGCTGCGGTGGTAGCCCTAAAAAGAGGATGCAACTTCATAGGTGTTGATAACGACCTGTCTGCCATTTTAACCACAGAGAAAAGATGCCAGTCGCTTGGAGTTAGCTATGTATAAAAGAGAACTTTTTGAGTTTTATGAGAAACTCCGCCAGAGGCTATCTCACGCAAGTGCTTTGGAGGTGTTGAGGGAGGTAAGGCTTTTTTATGAGTGGCAAGTATTTCACTGAAAATGTGCTAAAAGAGTTTTTGGGACATAGTTCTGTGAGGACTACCTTGGAAATCTATGCACAAGCCCAGAAGGAAAAGGTGTTAGATCTGATAGCAAGCTTGTAAAGGAATGAACCCACTAAACACCAACACCTTGCATTTCTTCCTCTAACAACCTTTCTACCTTCCTAACCATCCTCTCCACAAAGGAATCAACTACCCTAAAACCTTTTTCCCTTAAAAGCCTTCTCACCAACTCTCTTGCCCTGTATCTCCTCACCCACCTGTCCTTCCCGCCTTTCACCTCCTCCTTTATCATCTGCAACTCCTCCTCAGAAATACTCCCTTCATCAGGTTCTGGAATTTGCCTATAAACCTCAAGAAGTTCCTTTGAATGCCTACGCAGAATATCCTCCACAACTTTCTTATCCTCATATATGCCCTTCCTTAGACCAAGGGCTATCCTCAAACTCTTCCACGTGGAAAACACATAATCCTGTTCCAAAAGAACTTCCTTAGCTGCCTCAAGAATTTCCCTCTCAGACATTGCCGCCACCTCCTCATAGAAAAATTTACGCCAAAATTTACTATCTGTCAAGAAATGGGAAAAGCCTCTCCCTTATAAGCTGCACATACTGAGGATTTTTCTCTATCAGCACAAAATCTCTTCCCAGCATTTTTGCGGCGTAGCCTGTGGTTCCTGTGCCTGCCAGTGGGTCTAAGATTAGGTCGCCTTCTTTTGTGGATGTGAGAACCATCCATACGTTAGCACCTATTTTGCCTATGCCAAAGCTTTTGGCGTATTCTTTGTTGAAGGTATAGTTTTTGACGCTTTTGTCCTTGACAGCCCAGATGAGGGTTTCGGTGGCGTTGGTAAATCTTACTCCAAGCCAATTGGGCATAGGGTTGGTTTTTACCCAGATAACGTCGTTCAAAATCCAAAAGTCCAAATCCTGCATGATTTTGCCTACTCTGAAGATGTTGTGGTAAGTGCCCATAACCCAAAGGGTAGCGTTTGGTTTCATTACCCTTTTGACCTCCAAAAGCAAACTTTCAATAAAGCCATCATACTCTTCAAAGGAGGAAAAGCAGTCCCACTCTTCAAAAACACCCTTAACCAGTGTTTTTGAGTTCCAGCGTTTTAGTCTTTTTCGTTTCAGCTGTAGAAAGTAGGGCGGATCTATAAAGACCATGTCAAAGACCTCTGGCGGGATTTTCTTTAGCACCTCAAGGGCATCTCCTTGGATTACCGTGTTTTTGATGTCTTCTATGAGATACCGCATAGTGTTATTTTATTTTTTGTGGAAGGCAAAAGCGTAGAGGAGATTTTAGAAGAGGTTCGCATGCTTCTTCAAGATGAGGACGTCCCTTTTAGGGAAGTGATGGACATGCTTTTGCTTGCAATAAGCCTGATGAAGGAAGAACTCTATTCCCTACTTGGGCTAAAGGAACAGCTAAAAGCCATTCAAAAAAGAGAAAGACAAAAGCCCTCGGAAGCCCAAGAGGAAGGACCTATTCAAGAGGAGGACCTTCCATGCCTTCACTTTGTCCGTGTGGGAAGGCCTGCTGGGAGAAAAGACACCGCACCGAGAATGACCCTGAGGGAGTTCTTTGAAAAGGAAATCCTTCCACTTCACAAAGAAACAGACTGGAATGAAAAGGCAAGGGAGGTAAGGGAGAAAATTCTAAGAGGTGAGTTTGTTATAGCGTCTTTAGAGGATTTTATCGGGTATCTGTATGCCTATATGCTTTACGAGGATGTTCCTGAGTATGTTTGGGTATAAAATTATAAAGATGAGAACTTTGGGCTTACTTTTAGCTTTATTGTCGCTTTCTGTCAGCGTGCAGGCGTATTGGTTTAGGGATGGGGTGGACTACTTTGGCACTGGAAAGAGGGAGGAGAAGAAGGAGAAGAAGGAAGAGGTGAAGAAGGAGGACAGGGAGAAGTATTATGAAGAGTTATACAGGCAAGCCCAAGAATGGTTTCCAGAGACAACCAATCCTTTGGAGAGGGCTTTTTATAAAAACCCAGATGACCCTAAGCTTGTGGAACTTTTAGACAAGTTCTACACGGAAAGGACGGCAAAGGCGAACCTTTTAGCAAGCAAGTTAATAGCTTTGCAAACTCAAAAGGAAGAAAAGCTTATGGAGAAACTAAAAGACTACACGGTAATTTACTTTTACAGTCCTCAGTGTCCGTATTGTAAGGCATCGGAACAGTATTTAGGAGTTTTTGACGGGAGAGTGAAGCAGTTTTTGAGGGTAAACACCTTACTTCCCGAGAATGCCAGATTTGTGAGGGATTTTGGCGTCCAATCGGTGCCTACTCTAATCTTTATGAAGAATGGGAAGGAGGTGAGGAGGTGGGTGGGTTTGTGGGTGTATCCGTCTCAATCAGCCATTAACTTTTTGGAGGGCTTGCCATGAGGAGGATTGTAGCAGGGTTGCTTGCTGGTTTGATGTTGTTTACACCTACTTTTCAGGCGGTTGGTGATGATATAAGGATAGAGGTGAAGGGGGATTTGTATGATAGGTTGGGGTTGCCTAAGGGTGGAGGACCTGGGGATTTAACCCTTTTTCAGGGGCAATTTGGTGGTGGGCTAACTCCTCCTGTGGGTGCTTGTGGGATAAATGCGGCTTCTTCTTTTATTGCGGGGCTGTCAAGTATTGCAAACTTGGGTGGGCTTCAGGAGTTTATTAACAATTGGCAGAATGCAGGAACTGCGTTGGCGTTGTATGCGTTAGCCACGTATTTGCCCGTTGCGAAGGAAGTGCTTTTAGGTGCGAACATGCTATCAAACTTTGTAGCCCAGTTGAGGGGGTTCTCTTGTTCTCAGGCGATGGAGGCGATAAAGGAGTTTAACTATCAGGATAGCTTTCTGATTAAGAGGTGTATAGCTAAAAGGTTAGGGATATCTGCGGAAAATGTGGATGTGGTGAGGAGCACCGATCCTGATAGGTGGTATCAAGCTTATAGGGCTTGTTTAAACAGTGCCAGCCTGGTGGATTTGTTTGGTGGGGACAGGGGTGAAGCGGAAAGGTATCTGAAGTTTATCTCTCCCCGCAGCTTAGCGAGGTGTTATTTGGGTGTGAATAGGGCACCTACTCCTGAGGAGATAGCCAATGCGGATCTTGAAACGAGGGTTAAGTATTTTCTGTATATGGTTTTGCCTGATATAAGCATGGATTCAAATGGACTTTTGAGGGTTAGAACAGTTGAGATAGTGGACACTCAGACTGGGCAGAGAAGGCCTGCTACTATGCTGGATGTTATGAATTTGCATGTTGAGACCTTTGTGGAGGATTACAAGAAGTTGATAGAGAAGTTAAAGTCTGAGATTAAGTTTGAAATGGGGCAAGAGGAGGCGTGGGAGGCCAGTAAGCGTTATTTTGAAGAATTTGAGAGGAAGTATAGGATAAGTGTGAGAGATATGATACCTACTATGATTTTGCTGTTGAGGATGAGGGATTATTTACAGAAGAATGCGGAGAGGGGCCCAGGTAATATCACATATATAGCGGATTTGCATACTATAGACAACTACATTGAGGAAACTTTCATGAAAGTCTATTTAGATGAAGCCCTGAGGAGGTTGGAAAGGGAGTTGGATGAGGCTTTGCTAAGGTTGAAGCAGGCGGAGGCAATGAGGAGGGTTGTGGGTTCTGGGGCTATACCGGGGGATAGAGATGGTTGTTTTGGTGGTTCTTCTGGTGGTTCTACTTAATTTGGGTTTTGGGCAGACGCCTTCCGATACGCCATCTGGGGTTATAGATGAGTTGGTGCGGCAGCATAAGAACGCGATTGCAGAAGTAAGGAAGGCTTATGGAATTACAAAAACCGAGGGTTGTAAATATACTATGGAACAGCTGAGAAACATAGCGTCAAGGCATCGTATGCTGATAACAGACAATGGAATGGCCTTTATACAACTTCCCTCTTCCAGCGGATTTGAATATTATCAAACAGATGATAATATGTGTCGGGTTATAGTTTATAAACCGGGGGGAACTTTAAGCCCACCTTCGCCCATGTCTGTGGCCCCAATAGGAAAGCAAATTCTTACAAAGCAGGACATTAAATTTGGTGTTGATGTGAACCTGTTTCGGGTTCTCTTCCAGCTTCTTATGTATGGTGCTGGGATTTTCTGGGCGGTTAGGGCAGTGCAGAGGTTTGTTGCGGGAGAACTTTCAGGATTCTTCATCACCCTTTTCATAGGTTTTATCATTGTTGCAAGTATGTATGTGCTTTATAAGGGAATGCGTGATTAGGTGCATCGTCTTTTTATAGCGTATTCTATGACCTCCTCCTTTGTTGCTGAGGAGGTTATTATTGCCCGTTTCATTACTTCCGAAACATATTCTGCCGCTTGTTGGCAATCTATCTTGGGAGGAAGTTGATACATCCTGTAAAAATCCCTCAATTCTATTCTCGTTATGCCTTCCACCTGCAGGTCCAGTTCTGGCATGTATTCTATTCCCTCCTTATCTTTGTAAAACTCATACACCTCTTTTGGAAGCCAAGTCATGGATCTATCAAACCTAAACCCTTTGATTTGGTAATATTTGATACCCAGGCTTTTAAACTCCTCCAGAAGTTTATAAACATCCACAAGCCCATGTATATAAGGGTGTATCAAAGGAATAGCAGGTATACCCAAGTCTTGACACTTTTTTATGTTGTCATACAAAATCTCCCGCCTTGTCCTTTCTATACCCAACTCGTCCAACCCTGTTATAGACACCACAACCACAATAGGCACCTCTACCCTCTTTAAAACTTCTATGTGCTTATTAGTTATGGGCATCTTGGATACAAATGTTATCAACCTTGAAACTGGGGCATAATCCATGCAAAATTTCTCAAAATCGTTGAACCTCTCCATCCAAAAAGGGTCAGAACTCGCCTCAAAACACAAGATATCGCTTGTGAAATACTTGGGTTCCAGCCAATCTGTGTGCTTCCTGTTTAAGATAGTTGCGGTCTTATTTATGCTTATAGCACCACCCTTTTCCCACTCCTTTCTCCTGTATGAAACCTCAGTAATACAACAATACTTGCAAGCAACTGGACAAGCGGGAGTCCTAAACAACTACAACCTCCTTCCTCTTGTTTATCCTCTCAGCTAATAGTTTAGCTAGGTCCAGCGGAAACATTCCATACTCTATCTCCTCCTTAGCATCGTAAGCTTGCACTATACAGTATGAACACCCAAAACACCTCTTCAAATTCCTTGACAAAACATACCATGAATTCACTGTGTGAATGTTCTTATAATCTGGTAGCACAGGTATATGACAGTGCCCAGTATCAGGAGATCCATCTACTACACCATACTTCACAGCTGGCACATCCGTTATAAATCTGATAAGTCCCAAATCTCCAAGCGTTATTTTCTCGTTATACACCTCAATTCTCGTAATATCTTGCATGAAGCAGCACGTGCAACATGAGGGACAATTCTTCCTCGTGGCAGGCGTAGTAGTGCAGCTGAACCCATTGTTCCTTTCAATATACTCTATCTCATAGCCCATCGCCCGAATTAATTCTAAAGACCCTTCCCTCGGTCTCACTGGCTTTCTACACCTTTCCTTAAAGTAGCAAATATCACACCTTGAAAGTATCGGACTTCCCTCATAATGGTTATAACACCTCTCTAAATCCAAAACCTTAGATACTCCGCATGCAACTCTCGTGCTGGAATCTATCTCATATTTCTTCGTTAAATAGTCTATTATGTCCCTAAAGCCCGGAGGTAAAAGTTTAACCCTCAACACATATGTTTTCCTTTCCTCATCCGTCATATCAGTTTTCAGCAAAATCTCGTCATTACCCCTTATCCCACTAAACACAAAGTATTTCGCACCCGCCTCCACAGCCTGACTAACTATCCTTTCCATAGTTTCCAAATTTCCATTTATAGAACCAATTATTGGCCTCACACATACCAAAACAGGTATATCCGCAGATACACAATTCTTTATAGTCTGATACCTATGCTTCTCTCCAACAGGTTCTATATGAGGAGGAAGACCAGATATAGAAACCAGCACTATCAACTTCAAATCCTTTGCTAAATTTCGCAACTCCTTCGCCATCTTCTCACTTATATAACCCCTCGTTAATATTCCAACAGGCCCAATGTGTCTATCACTGTTTAACCTCGCCACCTTCCACAAAGTATTATCCCATTGTAAAGTTGGGTCTCCATAGTAATTGTTTATAGCTATAGGCATATACCTTAAATTGTGATAAATGTCCAAGTAGTTCATAGCTAACCCCTCCTACTTCAAAAGTTCTCTAAATAACTCTATCGCCTTAAGCACGTCCCCTTTTGTGGTTATTAAGCCTGGAGACAGCCTATAAGCAGAGATCTTCCTAAGATGTTCCTTTATATCCCCTCCCTTGTAAGTGCCCACCCCCGTTGCATCCTCCAATAACCTGTAAACACAAAAACTATCATACCTAAACCCTATCCTCTTGTCCTTTAGCTTTTCCCTCATTACCTCATAAGGATACTTCGTAATCTGAAACACCACAATCGGCGTCTTCAAAACACTCTCATCATACACCATCTTTTCACTTGGGAAAAGGAACCTTATCCCATCTATTTCCCTCAACCCCTCATACAGCGTTAAATAATTCTCCATATCTATCTCGTGTATATTGTCCCAGCCAAACTCGTTCAACACCTCCAAAGCCTTCGCTATAGCAATTGCCCCCACAGCGTTAGGTGTTCCTACTTCCCTGTTATGAGGTTCAGGTTTATAAAACACATAATTATCGTTGAAATAATAAATATTCCCTCCTCCCTTCCTATCATACACATTGAGGTCTGTATCCAACAAACCCTTTCTATATACCAAAACCCCACCTCCATAAGGTGCATATATCTTATGACCAGAAAAGGCAAAAGCATCACAATACTTCAGACTAATCTTGTAATGCGCCGCATACTGGGAAGCATCTATAAACAACTTAACACCATGTTTCTGGCACACCTCATACACTCCCTTTATATCTATTGCATAACTCGTAACATTGGAAGCCCCCGCTATGGATACCCAATCTACCTTATTTTCCTTCAAAAACCTATCCAAGTCTTCAGGCGTTAAATGGTAATCCTCATTCCAATGCAAATGAACAACCTCATGCTTTCCTAACCATGGCAAATAATTAGCTGAATGTTCATAGTAAGATACCGCCACCCTACTTCTTTTTAAAGCAGTAGCAAAAAGGTTTATCGCATCTGTTGTGTTTGAAGTAAATACCACTACCCCATCTTCCGCATCCACCAACCTTGCTATAGTTTCTCTTGCCCTTTCATACGCATCTGTGCTTTTATTGGACTTTTCACCAAACCCCCTGTGAATACTCCCATAGTCTCTCAAGAACTCATTCACCGCATTATACACTTCAAGTAAGGGGGGAGTAGATGCAGCGTTGTCAAAATACAAAAAGGTTTCATCCTTTAGGAACTTTGGTCTTGCCTTCCTCATGGAGAAAGGATTATAACACAATTTAAAATCGTATAATATTTCTTATGCATGAGATTTTCAGAAAACGCCGTGGCCCGCAGATAGAGGAGATAGAAAAGGTTGTGGCGTTAAAGTCCGCTAAGGGCTATAGGGTGGATGGGATAAAGAGTTTTAGGGAGTTTATAAGGCAAAAAACAGAGTATGCCCCAAGCACGGTCTATACCTACATAAAGCTATACAAGGTCTTTGGGAAAGAACTTCAAGATTTGGGGCTAAGCAAGGCAAGGCTTTTGCTAAGGTATGGGAAAACGGATAAGGACTGGATAGAACGGGCAAAGAGGATAACGGTGAGGGAATTAGAAGAGTTGCTTAGGAAAGAAGAATGAAAAAAGCGCTGCTAACTTTAGGAGTTTTAGGGCTAAGCTTGGGTGTGCCTTTGAAGCTTTTTGTGGATAAGGCGGACGAGGAAACTCAAAATGCTTATCATCAAGCACAAATCCAGCTTGCCAAGATAAACATTGACAGGCTGAGAATGCTTCAGGCGGTGAGGTGTGATGGTGTGGATTTGGGAACTTATTTTTTGATGCAGGCGAGTAGGGAAGGTCTTCCACCTGAAGTCAGTGCGGTTATTCCTCAGGAGAGTAGCGGAGATGTGTATGCTACGGGATGCGACCCTTGTCCTAAAAGTTGGAAGCTAACTATGGAAAGGAAAACCCATCCTATAAACAGCAAATGGTTGGAAATGGTTTTTGGTCAAGGGCTTTATATCTACTGCTTTAGGTTTAGGAACGAAAAAGACTATGCAAAACTCCGTGAGGACACCTGCACAGTAGGTTTTGGTCTTATGCAGATAACCTCTCACACGATTTCAGAGGAAAGATACAAAGGATTAGTCCACCCTGAGACCCTTGCTTACACAAAAGCTCATGTAGTAAAGGGTAGTGGGAATTACTCGGCGGCAAATGAAGAACCCGAAAAATCTCCCTACAATCCATGCACGAACATAAGAGTAGGGCTTTTAATTTTTAAGGACAAATACAATATCTGCAGCAATCGCCCAGACCCAGTTAGGAGAATGGCCTGTGCCTTTTGCTACTACAATGGAAGTCCAGATTACTTAAAGCATTTAAGACGGACCCTTGTAGAAGGAGGTCAAGTGGGATTTCTTCAAAGGATTGGGTTTATCAAGGATGGTATGGTGGAAGGCGTAAAGGGATTGATAATAAACATTGTAAACCTTTTTGGAAATGTAGATAGGTGTAGATACATATAGGAGGAAACTTGTGAAAACCCTTATTCTTACCGAGAAACCTTCCGTAGCGGAGGATTTTGCGAGGGCTTTAGGCTGCAGAAGGAAGGATGGCTACTATGAGGGAGGAGAGTATGTTATTACCTGGGCTTTGGGGCACCTGTTTGAGATTAGCGATGAGAATTTGCCTAAGAGGTGGGACTTAGAGGATCTCCCTATATTCCCTGAGAGGTTTGAGTATAAGCTGAGGTCTTCACAGGCGGGAAGGCAGTTTAAAGTGATAAAGGAACTTTTGGAACAGACAGAGAGGGTGATAGTGGCTACAGATGCAGGGCGGGAGGGAGAGTTAATTGCCAGACTTATTTTGCAAAAGGCTGGGCTTAAGGACTGGTCTAAGGTTTATCGTTTTTGGACGTCGGAAGCGTTAACTTCCGAGGTGATAAGGCGGGAACTGCGCAGACTTAAGCCCGCTAAAGAGTATGACAGTCTTTATTGGTGTGCTTTAGCCCGTCAGCATGCGGATTTTTTAGTGGGTATTAATCTTACACGGGCGGTGTCTTTGCGGTCCAGCGGCGGTGTGTGGAGTGTAGGGAGGGTTCAGACGCCCACGCTTGCTTTGGTAGTTCAGAGGGATTTGGAGATAGAGAACTTCAAGCCTAAGCCCTACTGGGTGATAAAGGCGTTGTTTTCTGTGGAGGGCAAAACCTATGAAGGAGTGTGGTTTGGAAAGAAAGGCGGAGGTAGAGTTGATGCGGCTGAGGATGTGAATGAGGAAGAAGAGGAACGGGAGGAAGAAGAGGAAACTGGTGGAGTTTTTGATTATGAGACTGTTAAGAAGATTGTGGAGAAGTTATGGTCCGTCAGGCAAGCGGTTGTTAGCAAGGTGGAGAAAAAGAAAAGAGTAGAGTATCCGCCACCTCTTTATTCGCTGAGTTCTTTGCAGAGGGATGCCAACAGAGAACTTGGTTTTTCTGCCCAGAAGACCCTTGATATAGCCCAGAGGCTTTATGAAGAGAGAAAAGCCATATCCTATCCAAGAAGCGATGCGGAATACCTCTCAGAAAGCAGCCTTCCCTTGGTCAAGGAGGTTCTAAAGAGGTTAAAAAGGGAAGACCTTATAGAAAGGGTGGAAAAAGTTGGAAAGCGAGTTTTTGATGACAGGAAGCTTACAGACCACCACGCCATTATTCCTTTGAGGGACGAGGAAGAGGATTGGACTGATGCTGAGAAGGCTTTGTTTAGGTTAATAAAGAGGAGGTTTTTGGCGGCTTTTTATGAACCCTTTATTGCCCTTGACACGGTGGTAATTACTCAGGTGGCGGGAGAGGAGTTCTACTCAAGGGGCACAACTGTTTTACAGCTTGGCTACAAGGAACTCTATGGGAAACCCAAGGAAAAACTTTTGCCTAAACTGGAAAAGGGTCAAAAAGTAGATGTTTTAAAAGTTTGGAGTGAAAAACGCTGGACTAAACCTCCTCCCAGATACACAGAGGGAAGCCTCATAAAGAAGATGGAAAAGCTTTCCTTGGGCACTCCCGCCACTCGTGCCAGCATAATAGAGACGCTAAAAGAAAGAGGCTATCTTATTCTAAACAAAAAACACCTCATCTCCACAGAAAAAGGTAGAGAACTTATCAAAAACCTTCAAGAAAGCAAGATAGTAAGCGTGGAGATGACCTCCGAGTGGGAACAGCAGCTTGAAAGCATATACAAAAACAAAAAGGGCTTTGGCGGATACAGGGATTTTCTGGAGAAAATAAAAGCCTTCACAAAAGAAGAAGTGGAAAGGATAAAGAAGCTGAGTTTTCAAGCAATCCTAAAGCCCTTTAAAGAAAAAGCCAAAAAGTTTAAAAGGAGGGAAGCCCCCTCACATAAACTCCATCGTTATCACAAGCCTATATAATTCCTTGACTTTCTCCTTGCTGGAAAACAGATACCCAAGTATTGGAATATCCTTCAAGAAGGGTATACCACTGTCCCTAAACCGTTCCAACGTCTGGGCTGAAGTAAATAACACCAGCGTTTCTCCCTTCCTCAAAAGGGTTTGGTTCAGGTTCGTTCTGGTTGAAACCAAGGGCAAAGCCACCTCATTCTCAAAGCCTGATAAATTTACCTTTCTTGTTTCAAGCCTCTCTAAGCTATCCTGCCTCCGATACAAATCCACCGCAATGGTGTCCTCATTCACAAAATAGGGCACAATTATCAACATGCTTCCAGTCTGGATATCTTCCGTTTGCATGGTTATCGTGGGTGTGGCAACAGAAGGCCCACCATCCCCAGTCGGTGCAACAAAAGAAAGGTCAAACCGAGAAATTATCCTCTGCTTTTGTAATGGAGAATACACCATAGGCTGACCATTCAAAGCAGTCAAAACGCTTTCCTCTATCAAACTCGCTTTCCCACTTTGGGCAAGGGCATTTAGCTGTGCTTCAATCCTTGACGTGGCTACAGAGAGAGTAAATATGGCACCTATCACATCAGAACTAAAAGAAGAACTCACACTGCCTGAGGTTATATTCAAAGACAGTCCCAAAGACATAAAGTCCCTATCGCTTACCAAATACACCTTCACTTTGAGTGGTATAGGCTTTGTGAAGTTCTCGTTTATCTTGCTTACTGCGTTCTCTATTGCCCTCACCTCCGATGGCATTCCAAACACATACACATTTCCCATCTCATCCACAGATACCTTAGAACCGCTATCCCTAAGCAGCCTCTGCAAACTTGCCTCCAGGTTCTTCGTAAACTCCCTCTGATAGATAAGGGTTAGGCTACCATTTTTCTCCTCTATTCTCTTTTGCAAAAAGGGAAGACGTAAATTAAAGACCCTTGCCTCATACTTGTATATCACAATCCTCCCACCTTCATACTTCCACCACAGGTCAAACATCCCAGTTATCTCGTCAAGCACCTGATGCAAGGGCTTTCCGTCCGCAAAGTATGAAAGCGTAAAATACTCACTTTGGGCTTGCGTCTGCCCCCCTTGACCCGCTTGCACCTGCTGAGGATAGGCTATGTCCCTCAAAACTATTGGAACCTTCACATACTGGGAAAGTAAAGACGCTAAATAGGTCAAAGATACATTCCGAACATTTACGGATACGGGAGTGTTGAGAACCTTTTCCTTTTCCTCCTCCCGCTTCTTTATTGTTAAGAAACCGTTTTCCCGCTTGTATTCTACTGGCACTGGGTCATACCTGCCAGCAAAAACAGTTCCCGCTAAAGCTAAACTAAAAATCACCCAACCTTTCCTCATCTTTCACCCTCACTTTGATTTTTGTTCTGCCTACAAATCCTATTTTATCCTCATAACTTCCTTGCACTGCAGTCTCCCACTCCTTTGTGCTTATGGGCGGTCTCTTTACCGCCCCTCCCCTGTAAAATTCGTCTATCACATAAGAACTACTGCTGATCTCTCTGACTAACTCCTCCTTGCTGGCACAGGAAAAAGCAAAAACTATAAGCCCTAAACTAAAGACCCTTCCTAATCTCATCCACAGACACCTCCAAGCTTACTCCATCCACAAGCACTATATAAACAGGTATGCCTGCTTGAACAACCACCACAGGAACAATCTTTTTAGCCTGTTCCAAATAAAACTTAGCAAACTCATTCCAAGTCTGTGCCAAAGACCCATACAAAGCATAAAGAAATTCATTCTTTATATCCGTAGTCGTCCCAAAAGGCGTAGAAAACCTTGTTATCTGACCCTGCTGCAAAGCCGAGAAAAAGCCAGACAAAGTTGTCCCTCCAAAGTATGTTAGAAGCTGTTCTCTATTAACATTCAAAAACTTTCCCCTAACTCCCTCCAGCCCATCCTCCCCAGATATAACCATGCCTTTGGGCGACACCTCAATAACCTTGCCATTTTTTAGTATGCACGAAAGCTTGTAAGTTTCCAGCTTTGCCCTCTCAAGAACGTAAGAACCTTCCGCCTTCGCTATCACCAAACACCTTGACAGGTCCAGCCTGTAGTTGTTTGGAAGTCTGGCGTGCCCCTCCAACTCTATCAACACTGCAGGAAACCTCTCACCCCCCACAGGTGCTGGAAAGGAATTTATTATCCTACCCTTCAAAGTTGCCCCCGCAGGAAGATAAACAGTCTTTTTCTCCTGTGCAGGCTTCTCAGGATTTGCCACTGGAGGCACATCAGATATGCCCGACTGTGCCAATAAATTGCCATCCGCCCTTGACTGCTCCTCCTTCCTCTCCACCCTGTTTATCTTAGGCTTATACTCCTCTGGAGGTTTTAATGGTTCAGTATAAAACGGTGTTGAAGGCGGTGGAGGAGGTGGCGGCGAAGAGGGCGGCGACTCCTCTATCTTAAACACACTTCCACTATCTGTTTTCTTCTCCCCCGTCTTGACATCCCTGCTTTCCTTAAGCCGCTTCAACTCTTCATTCATCTCCCTAAGCTGGTTCAGTATCTGTTCGTTCATTTGGGCTTGAGACTTTAAAGCCTCCTCCAAAAGCCTTCTTTGAAGTTCAGGGTCCGACTTTATCACCACATCATTACCAGAAGAAAACAACCTGCTTAACAAAAATAGCGCCGCCGCCGCACCCACAAAAATCCCACCCCACTTTATAGCATCACCACCCAAAAAACTTCTCTTCCTCTCCTCCTGAACTTCCTCTTCCTCTATAGGAACTTCCTCGTATTCCTGTTCCTGCTGCTGCTTTTTCCTGAGTTTGTCCAAAAAACCCATGTGTATTATTATACACGCAAATGAATTTTTATGGTAAAATTGAGTTATATGAGAAGATGGTTGGTTTTAGTTTTGTTTGTGGTGGCGGGATGTAGTGCGGTGGCGGTAAAGGAAAGTTCAAAGAGGGACTTTCCTGAAACTGTAATAAAAGAACGCTTAAAGGAGATAAGGCAATGAGGAAGGCTGTTTTACTGTTTGGAGTTTTATGTGCAGTGAGTTTGGCGGATGAGGTAAGTGCTTACAAGGCTGGATGGATAGATGGATTTAGGGTAGGGTATAGCCTGAAGCAGGCGAGGGTTGTAGACATTCCCACTGGGTATTGGCTTTACATGCCTACGGAAAACATGCCCATACCTCTTGTGGGATTTTATGTTTTCACTGCCGAGAGACTGGGTTTGAGGGCGTATTTGACGGACAAGGAGGTAGTGTTTGGAGTATTTCAAAGGAGGGCGGATGCGGAGTTTTACAGAGAACAGCTTTTAGGAAAGGGAATAGAGGGCGTTATGGTAGCGTTGCGTGATGGTCAAAAGGGTTATGAAGGAAGTGTTTTGGTTTTGGACAAGGTAGGGGAGGAAAAGCGTGGTGTATCTGGTGTGATATATCACTTAAGCAAGGCGATAGAGAAGGCAAGGGAGATAGACCCGACTGTGTTGAACACTACCTTATTGGTGGAGGACCTTGAGAAGATACTTAAGGAGGTATCCAAGTGGGCAACTGGGGGCAAGGGCTATCAAAGGGTTATTCCAGATGATGAGGAAGAGAAGCAAAGGCGTGAGATTATAGAGAAATTCTTGAAGGAGAGGTGAGGCTATGTTAAAAAGAGTGGCAATTGTTTTATCAGGGTTTGCTTTGGTTGGTTCTACAGAGATTGCGTTGGCTGGGAATGATTGGATGGAAGGTGCGGTAATAAAGCTTATTGAAAGGTATTATGAACTTTCCCACAAGGTTCAGGAACTATCCCGAAGGATAGAAAAGTTAGAGAGGCAGATGGCAGCGGAGAAAAGGGAAGTGCGTATAGAAGAAGATGAGATAAAGGAGAAGTATCAGGCGCAGGAGAGGTTGCAAGTAAGAAAGTGCCCTCGCACAAGCTGTAGTGTAGTCGTTATTCTTGAGAGGGGCGAAGTGGTTTCCCTTTTGTCAAGAAGAGGCCAATGGTCGTTTATAAAAACCACTGATGGAGTGAGAGGATGGGTGATGTCAAAGCATTTGCGGGAATACTCTTACTAAGTATAGCCTTTAGCAAGGAGATAGAGTGGCAAAATAGGGCTTTTGAACTCAAGGTGCCCAGAAAGTCTGTAGTGGCTATAGAGTTTCCGTGTAATGTGAAAAGCGTGTTTACCAACGACCTTGTGCAGGCGGATTACAACAAAAACACTGTTTTTATATCCGTAGGGACTGTGCCCACATCTGTGGGAGTATCTTGTGAAAAGGAAGGTGTCTATAGAGGCTACAGCTTTTATCTTTTTCCTACCACTGGTGGAGATGTGTTTTTTAAGGTAAGAGACCTAAAGTTGGAAAGCCTTGTGGTCTCTAAGGAAAAGGAAATTGACACATCAAAGGAGGAACTTCTGACCCTTTCAAGGTATGTTCTTAGAAGTCTTTTGAGGGGAGAATTGCCTCAAGGGTTTTATGAGGTGGAATATCAGGATACATACAAGGTGGGAAACTTCACGGTTTATATCCAAAGGGCTGTGGTAGGCAAAGACCTTATCGCAAAGGTGGTGAAGCTAAAGCCCGAGGGCTACATTCAAAAGAAGCTAACCGAGGACATGCTTTTTGAGAAAAACACGATCCTTGTATGGCTTGAAAAAACTGGCTACATCAAAAGCGGAGAAGAAGTCCAAGGTATAATCATTAAAGCCAGAGGTCCAGCAAAAGAGGCGGACCCAAGCGAAAGGCAGGTGATACCATTCAGGTAATTTCTTTCGCAGTTGCTTACAGAGGTTGAAGAAATTGTCTTACCCTACAAATCGTAATGTAAGGTAAGACAAAAAGAACAAAGACAAATCAAGGCTTTTCTGAATTAACCGAACTTGGGGGCTATGGAAGCATACCGCTTCCTCTCCAGCGAAGAAGGTCCTATCCGGACCTTTTGCTTCTTGACAAGAGGAGGGAGATGGGTTATACTTAGGGGTAGTTAGTTAAGAGAATACAGTTAGTATGTGGTTCTAAAGAACCACGATAAAAACTTCACCAATTCTCTTTTAAAAACACAGGCGGGCAAGGAAGCCCGCATCCTCACTCAGTCTTCACGTATGTGAAGACTATCAGTGTCCTTCCCGATACGGGGGAAGAACATGCACAAGTTTTTTAGCGATACCCTTATTCCTATGAGAGGGCATCACATAAAGGTGGCAGAGTTCCGCATAAATCCATCCGAGATGACGCCACCCTTGACATGCGACCACCTTACCATCTTCTTCGTAGGCAAGGTAGCCTTACCATGGCCTACCCCCGTGTTCCTTCTCCCTTATCTCGTAAGCCACAACAAGGGAGTGTTTTGTGAGAACATAAAGCGTTCCCTCACTTCTTAAGGCAACCGCTACCTCCTTGGGAAGCCTGACATTTTTTGTTTTCCTGCCAGAAGGGAAAGCCATCATCCTGAAGTGGTCCAGCTGATATATGTTTCCATCTGGGTCAATCGCTAAGTTTGGAGTTTGCTTGTAGCTTGGCTTTACTTGGAAGGTTTCTGGAAATGGTCCAGTATCTACAAGAAGGAACATCATGTCATTACTGACATAGAGTTCTCCGTCGGCAACTGGAGACTCTTTGCCCATGTAGAGGTAGGCGTTGCCATCTTCCCTCACTTCAAAGCGAAGATGACCCACCTCCACAATCGTGCGATCCTCTTCCATGTCGCACTCACAAAAGGAGGGCTTGCTGTCCTCCCAGTCTTCATCCCAGTAGAGGGAGGGAGTGTAAAAAACCCTCCTTTTCCTTCCAGAAAGACCTGTGTAGGTCCTTCTGTATTGCCAGTAGGAGTTTGATGTCTTAAGGCCTTTTATTTCTTCCCACTGGCCCACCAGGAAGGGCTGGTTCTCACCAGGGAGGCACACTGCAAAGCGGGAACCTGCCCTCATTTCTTCCAACAGCCCTCCCTCTTTCAAGACCAGCTTTAGCTGGTCTTTGCGTAGCCCGAGTTGGCTAAGCCTGTATGCCAACTCGTATGTATCCGAGGACCCCTGCGTAGTGTGAATAGTCAGGGTCCCGTTGTGGAAGAGGTAGGCAGTTCCCTCTTCCACTGCTATCTCAAAGGGATGGGTCTGTTCGGGACAGACCTTACCCCTTGAGACAATCCTGAAGTGCACCACAAGGATTGAACCCTCTTTTGTGTAGGGTTCAATCTCTTGCCAAAGGGCTTCAAAACTCATAAAGCCCTTTTTCATTTTCCACGTGCGGGACTTTTCATCCCACACGCAAAAGCCAGCCCCGTGGGAGTTTGCCTCCCACATCAATCTTGCATCTTCCTTAGAAAGGGCTACTCCTTGAGGCTTATAGGCTATTACACACATGCTACACCTCCTGTTCCCGCAGTCCTGCCCTTTGGCAGGAGGGAGAAGGCGCCGCCCTCAGGGCAGACTTACCTTGGATGACCTTCTCCCTGCGGGACTAACAAAAGCGGGGCAAGGCCCCTTACTCAGTCCCAAAAGGGACTAAATCAGTGCCTCCTCTAAAAGAGGCACTATATACTTCCTCTCTTCTTCAGACAGAAGAGAGGCGAACGCAGAGAGGATCTTCTCTCTGCTTGCTTTAAGAGGAGGGACTGTAAAGTGCCCATCCAATCTTGCCCAGAAGGCCCTTTGGAGTAGAAGGGCCATCAGCAAGATTTTCACTGGGTCGCCCTTCTTGGCACAACCCAGTCTCACCTCTACCGTGTAAGGTAGAGGTCTGAAGTTGACCCACCCATAGCGGGCGTTTTCTTCACTTACCTCTTCTCTTTTCAGGGCGTAGCGGTTAAATCCACGCCCAAAGAGAAGGGCAAGGTCAAACCTTCTCTCAAAGAGGCGGACAATAGAAGCAAGCTTCCTTTCTATTTGCCTCTTTGAGAGATGTTCAAAGGGATACATGTTTATATGCACATGTATCCCTGCCAATCGGTCGTCTTCAAAGAGAAGCGGCAAGGCTTCTCTTATAGCCTTGAGGAGGTTGCCCTTTTGAAGGCACTCCTCAACCGTGGCGGGGAATGGCTTTAGCTTTATTTCCCCGCCTTCCACGGAGGCATCCCTTTCGTAAGCCGAGACTATTCCCTTCTCTTTGAGGGCGGTAATTATTCTTCTGAGAAGGTAAAGGTCTGGATCCCGACCACGAGGAACCTCAAATTCAACTCCCAACATCGGAGTGTAATACACTTCTCTACGTTGCTGGTAGCTATTGGGATAGGTCCCAGGCATGCTTAGCAGCGTGTAGAGACCTCCGAGGGATACCACCAGCTTTGCCCCTTCGGATAGTTCGTTGATAGGCCACAGGGGCAGATGGTAGGGAAAGTATTTCGCATTTGGAGAATACGCCTCCCTAAGATACTGGTGCAGGAACCTTATGTGTCTGCACCAAGTCCCTGCCTTAAATTCCCTGCAGGAACACTCCGCATCACCTCCATCAAGGATGCGGACTCGGTAGTAGTCCCTATCATCTTCGCAATACAGTTCAGCCTCTTCCAGGCTGAACCAACACAACTCCGCTTGGGCGACCTCCTCAGAACTGCCCTCTGGAGGTTCTCTCAGGAGGAAATTCCTAAGTCTGTAAAGCTTAGGAATCTCCCCCTGCAACAGTTCAAGGATGTTCCTTGCGGTCTGGGAGTCTACTTCTTTGCTAACTCCCAGCACAAGGAACTTTCCAAAAAGTTGAGGGGAGACATCTATGATCCCCCCTTTAAAGTCTTCAAATTGTAGTTGTGCCCATTTGAATCCTCCACGGGGCACTATTCTTAACTCCCCTTTTTCATGGGACACCTTGATAAAGTTGGGCTTTACTTTCATCATAACTTCCTCCTGACCTGCAAGACCGCCGATTGGCGGCAGGAGATGGCGGGCACCTTTGGTGCCACTTACCTTGGATGACCATCTCCTCGCAGGTCTGACAAAAAGGGGCCAAAAGGCCCTTACTTACTCAGTCCATAACTGGACTGTCAATCAGTGCCTCTTCCAACAGAGGCACTATATACTTCCTCTCTTCTTCAGACAGAAGAGAGGCAAATGCAGAGAGGATTTTCTCTCTGCTTGCTTTAGGGGAAGGGACTGTGAAGTTCCCCTCCAATCTTGCCCAGAAGGCCCTTTGGAGGAGAAGGGCCGTCAGCAAGACTTTCACCGGGTCGCCCTTTTTGGAACAACCCAGCCGAACTTCAACCGTATACGGCAAGGGTTCGTAGTTTACCCAGCCGTATCGTTCTCGTCTTCCCCTTGCGTATTCTCTCTTTAGGGCATATCTATTAAATCCACGCCCAAAGAGAATTGCAAGGTTAAACCTCTTCTCAAAGAGGCTTACTATGAGAGAGAGCTTCTCCCTTATATACCCCTTTGAGAAGGCATTATAGGGATACATGTTGATATGCACATGCATCCCCGCCCTCCGGTCGCTTTCAAAGAGACCTTTTGTAAGGTCTCTCAAAGTCTTGAGGAGTTCTCCCTTTTCAAGACACTCCTCAAGTGTGGCGGGGAAGGGCTTTAGCTTTATCTCCCCGCCGTCCACGGAACCATCATACTCATAGGATTGGATGACTCCCTGTTGCATTAGTGCGGAGATCAACCTTCTGAGAAAGGGAAACTCCTCTCCTAACGCACAAGGAATCTCAAACTCTACTCCCAGCATTGGTTCTTGGTATTTTTCCCTACTATGGGAGTAGTGTCCTTGGGACGCCTGATCGTATTCCAGCACCTTATAAAGCCCACCAAGGGACTCTATAAGTTCTGCCCAGGGGGAGGGATTAGGCACCTTCCACAAGGGCAGGTGGTAGGGATAGTTCTCATTTGGAGAGAACTCTTCCCTCAGGGTTTGGTGCACAAACTTTATGTGCTTGCACCAGGTCCCTGTTCCTGCCCTCCTGTTTTGAAAGTCTGGGCAGGAACACTCCGCATGCCCGCCCTCAAGGATGCGGACCGTGTAGATAAGCCCGCTTTCCTCACTAAAGATGTCCACCCTTTCGGGGGAGAACCATAGAAGTTTGGCTTGGGCAGTCTTTTCAGAACTGCCCTCAGGGACTTCCCTCAGGAGGAACTGTCTAAGCGTGTGAAACTTAGGAATGTCCCCTCTGAGGAACTCAAGGATATTCCTTGCGGTTTGGGGGTCTATTTCCTTGTTTACCCCCAATACAAGGAATTTACCAAACAGCTGCGGGAAGAGGATAATCTCCTCCCCGCCGTGGCTATAAAAGTAAATTCTTTTCCCTGCTTCAGAGGGCACCACATTTGGTAGTCCCTGCACAGAGGACACTTTTAGAGACCTTAAGGCTTGCTTTACCATGGCTGCCTCCTTACCCGCACGCCCACCCAAAGGTGGGTAGAAGATGGCGGCGGACTTTGTCCGCACTTACCTTGGATGGCCATCTCCTTGCGGGTTTAACAAAAGCGGGGGCAAAGCCCCCTCTCCTTACTCAGCGGCCGCAACAGCCGCAAGGAGTCCCAGCTGGGCCAGATACTCTTCAACCCAGCTAACGAACTCCTTCAGAAGGTCTTCAGAAATTTCCTCCAACCTCCTGAACCTGTAAGGCACGCCCACCCAGATTTCTGGGATGGCACCATCTATAAAGGGTTCCTTGGGAAACTCTTCCCTCAGAACCCACTCTTCTGGCGCAGTAGGAAGGGCAAAGTAGTCCCCCCTGCGCTGCGCCAGCCCGTAGAGAACAAGCCTTATAGGCCTGCCTACAGGCAAGCCTTTGAGGGCGTTTTTAAACACCCTCTTTTTGTCAGTGTCCCACTCGTCCCTGAAGGTAAAAAGGACCAGCGGAACACCTCTTGTTAGCACAAAGGGAATTACTTCCCCTCGTTCCCACCTTTGCGGGAAGTCCAAGAAATACTCCGCCTCCCGCTTGGTTAGGAAACGGAGGTATTCCTTTGGACTTGCCCGTCCATCGTCAAGGGTCTCGTAAGAGATCTCTCCCTCACGCAGGAGGGTCTCCACAAGACCCTTTACCAACTTAAAGGTTATACGGACCATCTTGGGGTCCGCATAGTAGCTGGATGGGGGCGTCCGATATTCCCACCCATACCTTTTGAGTTCATAGGCACCAAGGCGGGCGTATCCGCCCCGTGCCCTTCCTGAGGTAGGGAGTAATACCCTACCTATAAAGTCGTCAAGCACCTCAATGAACTTTTCTACCTCGTCCTTGAGGAGTCTGACGACATACTGGTTGGAGGAACCCACGTGAATGTGGCCCCCCAACGCATAGGTATCCCCCTTGACAGAGAGGAGGATACCTCTTCTACTGACCCTTCTTACAAGGGCTGTGAAGTTCTCCAGGTATTCCCCAGGGGAACACGCTGGAGATGGGCGGAGTTCGGCGGTGCATGATGCACCGTCCGTTCCGACGGACCCATAAAGCCCGCCTTCTCTGAAGATGGAGAGACTACTGGCGGGAACCAACTCTCCATCTTTATAGACCTCAAACTCGGGGTCTCCACCGAGGGTGATGGTAGCTTCCCCGAGTTGAGACACATCAGGTGTGGCCCAGTCGTAGGCAAGGAGGACTTCTTTTACCTCCTCCCAGCGGGTTTCCCACACCTCTTCAGCAACTACCAGAAACCGTCTCTCGGTTCTGACGGTCTCTAAAATCACAGCCTCGCCGCCAAGGGCACGGGCGAGGGAACTGCTTACCCCCACCAATCTTGGGAGGTCAAGTTCCCATACATAATCATCAAACGAACCCTCCCAATCATCGGGCACTGCAACCTCCTCAAAGGCTGCCCACCCGAAATACCCAGAGTGGACAAGGTCATAAAACCTTGCCCCCTTCTTCGCCACAAGGATTGCCCTATTGGGCAGGGAGTCATACTCCCAAAAGCCGCCCTCCACATAGCGAAGGTATCTTAGACGCACTCCTTTGTAGGAGACGCCGTTTTTGATGCTGATGCTTACTGTTTTCTTCATACTGCCTCCACCCTAAGGTCAAGCCCCTTTGGTGGAAGTGGCGGCGGACTTTGTCCGCACTTACCCTGGATGGCCACTTCCAAACTTGACCTTGGGCTGACAAAATCCCGCTAAAATAACCTCTATGAAGGTGCTAAATCTTGCACACATTGACAGCCAAGCGATCAACCTCATAAAGCAGGTGGGCTTTTCTAAGGCATATGAGGTGTTTTATGAAAAGTGGAAAAACAATCCTCTTCCTCACTACACCGCAATCGTTATTGCCCTTGCGGAGATAACGGGAAGAGAAAGAATTAGAGGGTCCTATGAAGGCTATTGGGGCGTCTTTGCTAAGTTTTTGCATTTGCGTAGAAAACGCTTGGCTTTTCAATCAGACAATGACCACTTTTCCGCACACTTCATAAAAGAAGTCTTAGATGAGGCTAAAGAAGAAGAACCGATTTACCTTGCGGAGGTGTTCCTCGCAGGTGTGATCCTCAAAGAAAGATACCCTGAAAACTTTAAGTCCCTTGAAAAGCACCTTCTTACCAATGCCACAGTCCACACGGTTTATATGTTCAAGCTTCTTCACTCTAAAAGGTTTGTTTTGCCTCCTGATGACCTGACTTCTAAACTTATGGCATACTACCACACCACTTTACACTTTCTCCCAGAGAAAGAATGGTTAAAGAAGGAATTGGGAATATAGCCCCCGAAGGGGCAAGACTCAGCACAGCATAGCAGCTGTGCTTGGGTTTAGGCGGGACAGGGCTTTAGAAAGGGCAAAAATAAGCTGCTTGTCCTCCTTCTCTGGTGCTATGGGGTCTAATATGAGAAAGTTCTGTCCCGCCAAAGCAACGACCTCCCCATCTGCTACCACCTGAATGACAGGAAGGCCGTCTTTGTCCTCCACAGGGATAATAAAGCCCTCTCTCTGTAGAGTTAGCTGAACATCAAGGGTGTCTATTACCCTGATGTCCCGCACATAGAGTTTGCCCACGGGCACAATCAACATATTGCCTGCGGACAACTCCTTCACCGATAGGGTTTCAAGCCCTATCGCATACGCAGGGGGCTGATAAAACAGCCCCAATGCAATCCTCTGCACCCTGTGGAAGTCTCTGAAGAAATTAAACATGGCTTTCCACCTCCACAGGCACAAACTTTTCTCCTCCCATGTATCTCTCAGGGAAGGACAGAAGCAGGTCTACCTCCTCCTCGGAGAGGAAACGCAAATACTCCTCCCTCAGAGGGTAGCCCTTCCTTGTCCTGTAGGAGACCTCTCCCTCTTTTAGAAGTGTCTCCAACAGGCTTTTTGCCAGCTTGTAAACTACACGGAGAGTTTCCCTCTCCGCATAGATGCTGGCGGGAACTCTATAGGCCAGCCCATAAACAGCCAGCCTATAGTTTCCAAGACCTGCCAACTTTTCCTCCCAGCAGGCCCTTCCATAGGTGGGCAGAAGCACTCTGCCCACAAAATCATCCAAAACCCTTACAACGTCCTGGGCAAATATCCTCAGGACATTGCGGGCTGCTTTGTCGTGGGAACCAAAGCACAGGCTTGCCACAATTGGATAGACCTTGCCTTTCGTGGACAAGGCACAGTCTATGCCCCTGATGAGGGCATAGAAGTTCTCCAGATACTCCTCTGGAGTATCCGCAAAGTAGGGTTCTACCTTAAGGACACAGCCCTCTGCCCTCACTGGAGGTTCAAAGCCCTCCTCGTGAGGGAACACATCTTCGGCAGGGACTACCCTGCCATTCACCACCACCTCAAACTCAGCCTCTCCACCCAGCTTGAGGTGGCCAGCCACCTCCACCCTTTCAAAACCTTCCCTCAAAAGAAGGTCCGAAAGAGTATCAAACACCTCAGGGTCTTTCAACGCCTGAGGTTCCACAAGCACGAGAGTCCTTTTAGGAGAAGACCCTCTACCTACCACTGCAAGGACTTGCCCACCACAGACAAGCCCTATGCAGTCAAGAAGTCCCCTTTCGGAGACTTCCACTTGGATGGAGGATGAAAGCCTTTTTGAGGCCTTCACCTCCATATACTCTACCCTTTTGGCAAGAACTGTTCCGCCAAAGATGTTGGGGACAGAAATGTCTTTGTTCCTCACTGGGTAGACCATAGGTCCCCCAGGGGCTTCAAAGACCCTGTCCCCATCCCAAATAGTAGAGGGATTGGTGGGAATGCCGATGGTTTGGGTTTTAATCATGTGCTACCTCCCGACCTGCAGGGCCGCCATTAGCGGCAGGAGATGGCGGGCACCTTTGGTGCCACTTACCTTGGATGACCATCTCCTCGCAGGTCTGACAAAAAGGGCCCAAAGGCCCTTTTCACTCAGCGGCTAATTGACCGCTAAACTTTTCACAGGGACAAAGGGAGAAATTTCTCCCCTTGCCCAGCGTTGTGGAAAGGCAAGGAAGTAATCTGTTTCTTCCTTCGTAAGGAATCGGTAGTATTCTTCTTCCCTTGCCCTCCCGTCTTCAAGGGTCCTGTAGGAGAGGTTGCCCTTCCTTAGAAGGGTCTCCACAAGACCCTTTACCAACTTAAAAGTTATGCGGACCATTTGGGGGTCCGCATAGAAACTGGATGGGGGTGTCCGATATTCCCATCCATAGTCTTTCAGTTCATAGGCCCCGAGGGTAGCATACTTACCTCTGGCCATCCCTGACGTGGGGAGAAGCACTCTCCCCACAAAATCATCCAACACAGAGATAAACTCTTCTACTTTGTCCTTAAGAACTTCAACCACATACTCGTTGTAAGAACCTACGTGGATATGCCCGCCGAGAGGATACGTATCTCCCTTGACAGACAGGAGGATGCCTTTTTGTCCAACCTTTTCTGCAAGGGCCATAAAGTTTTCCACGTATTTTTCCGGGCTGCACGTAGGGGCAGGGCGGAGTTCTGCAATGGCGGAGTCCCCATCTGTGCCTATAGAATTGCTTAGTCCTCCAAAGATAGGGAAGAAGTATGCTGGGAAGATTATTCCATCCGCATACACTTCAAATTCTGGATCCCCCCCAAGGAGAACTGATGCGGACTGACATTCAAGAATCCAGTTATCGTAGTAGGCAAGTCCTGCGGAAAGGAGAAAACTCTTTACCTTATCCCAGCGTTCCTCCCACAACTCCTCCGACACTACAATGATGTCTTTCCCGCCGTCTTTGATCCATAAAATCCCTTCAAGGTAGGTGCCTACATATTTTGGGAGACCAGAACAAGATTTTCCTGCCCCCACAAGCTTGACCCACCCTAAGTCAAGTTCTCCTTCTACTCCGCAGACCTCATAAAGACGTGTGCCCTTTTTAGCAACAATGACTGTCCCATAGGGCAGGTATTCCCTACCCAAGAACACATCACCATCCACATAAAGGAGTTCATTCAGAACTATTTCATTATGGACAACTCCTTCCCAAACTACTGCGGTGCAAAGGTTTCCCACTTTGAACATGCTTACCTCCTGTCCCGCAAAACCCACCTTTTGGTAGGTAGGAGATGGCGGTTCCCTTTGGGAACTCTTACCTCTGTATGGCCATCCCCTTGCGGGACTGACAAAAAGGGGGCAAGGCCCCTCACTCAGCATCCCTTTGGGATGCTACTACCTTTTTTTCCTCTCCCTTTTCCTCCTTGTCCTCCTCCTATACCACCTGTCTTCTTCCTCCTCTTCCTCTTCTTCTTCTTTCAAAACTGGACGCCAGAAGCCCCCTCTCAGCTTCTCCCACAACTCCTCACAGTCCACATCCGCACGGAGGGAGACCTTTTCGCCAAAGCAATCCACCGATACACATTCTTCGTCCACCTCAATCTCTTCAATAGGTTTTCCCGTGGCGTCGTAGCGAATGAGTTTTATCTTTCCCATCTTGCCTCCACCCTGAGACCAAGTCCTTTTGGCAGAGATGGCGCCGTCCTTTGGACGGACTTACCTTGGATGGCCATCTCCAGACTTGGTCTTGGGCTTACAAATAGAAGGGCCAAAAGGCCCTTACTCAGCGACCTCTTGGGTCGCTAACAGCTTCAGTTGGGCGAGATACTCCTCTACCCAACTAACAAATTCATCAAGGAGACCCTCAGGAATTTCCTCTACCTTCCTGAACCTGTAGGGAATGCCCACCCAGATTTCTGGGATAGCACCCTCCACGAATGGCACCTTAGGGAAGTCCTCTTTCAGTCGCCACTCCTCTGGTGCGGTAGGAAGGGCAAAGTAATCCCCCCTACGCTGCGCAAGCCCATAAAGAACAATCCTTACAGGTCTTTCTACGGGCAGGTAATTGAGGGCCTCTTTAAAGAACCACGCCTTATCATCATCCCACTCGTCCCTGAAAACAAAAATGACTGGTGGGATGTCTCCCATGGGCACAAGGGGAATGATTTCTCCCTTTGCCCATTTTTCTGGGAAGGCCAGAAAGTATTCCGCCTCCTCTTTTGTTAGGAAGCGGAGATACTCCTCGGGCTTAGCCCTCCCATCCTCAAGGGTCTCGTAGGAGATTTCCCCCTTACGCAGGAGTTCCTCCACGAGACCTTTGGTAAGCTTGTAAGTTAGGCGGACCATCTCAAGGTCCGCATAAAAACTACTGGGTGGTGTCCTATACTCCCACCCGTAGTCCTTGATTTCGTAGGCACCAAGGCGTTTATATCCGCCCCGTGCCTTGCCGCTCGTGGGGAGTAAAACCCTCCCCACAAAGTCGTCCAAGACCTGGACGAAGCGTTCCACCTCGTCCTGAAGGACTTGGACGATATAGTCATCGGGAGATCCTATGTGAATGTGTCCTCCCAGTGCATATCTGTCCCCCTGCACGGACAGGAGGACATCTGCGGACTTGACCTCCTCTAAGAGGCCAAGGAAATTCTCCACATACTCCTCTGGGGAGTATGCGGGATTTGGACGGAGTTCCGCAGTATGCCTTGCCCCGTCCGTTCCGATGGGGTCGTAAGTGCCCCCATCTCTAAAGATGAGGAGGCTGTCCGCAGGAACAACCTCCCCATCACAAATCACCTCAAACTCTGGATCCCCTCCGAGGGTAAGGACTATCTCTGCCCCGAGTTTGGGATCAAGCGTAGCATAGCCGTGCTTAAGGAGGTATTCTTTTACCTCCTCCCAACGGCTTTGCCACGCATTCTCTGAAACCACCAGAATCTTTCTTCTGGTTCTGGTGGTTATCAACCTCACAGCCTCACCTTTCAAGGCAAGGCCAACAAACTCTGGGAGGTCATACTCATACACAAAGTCATCGTATGAACCCTCCCAGTCCTCAGGCAGGACAACATATTCAAGGGTTGCCCACCCGAGATACTTGGTGTAGTTGATAGCAAGGTCCAGAAACACGGACCCTTGCTTTGCTACGAGAACCGCCACTTTGGGCAAGTTCTCGTAGTCATAAAATTCGCCCTCCACATAGCGGAGGCCGAAGATATACACCCCCTCATAGGGAGAGGGGGTGGGATTTGAAACTCTCTTTAGGGAAACCGTTTTCTTCATAGCTTTACAAACCTCCTTCCCCTGCTATCCCCCCTTTTCAGGGACGAATGGGCTGGGGGTAATCCCCCAAGTAAGACCCATTCAACGCAGGGTTTGACTAAACAAAAAGCGGGCGGAAAGCCCGCATCCTCACTCAGGGCTTTTAAACCCTTCTTCCCTGGAAGAGGAGACGGAGTTCCTCTACCAGGTGGATCGCCTCAGGCCTACTGAGGCTAAAGACGATCCCATCGGGGATCCTGCCCTTCTCTCCTTCACGGAGAACGAGGGCAAGACCCCCATCCTCAAAGACCTCCACGGTCAGCTTCTTATACTGACCTGAGGTCTCGTTGTAGTGGAAGAACTCCACTATCGTGGGTCTTCCACTCACATTGGGAGTGGGTTTTACCACTCCCATCAAGTAGAACTCAACCTCCCTCGCAAGGGAGATGAGTTCTGTGCGATTGAGGGCAAAGGCTACGGACTTTTGTCCCTCGCCTTCCCTCTCAATGAGGCGGAGGATTACTCCGCCTCTTTCAGACACAGCAAGGACAAGCTTTTTATGCCTGTCCTCGCTGGCCTTGTGAAAGAACTCAAGGACAGTTTTAGGCTGCTGCTGAGTGTGTTGGGTTTGAGGCCTTTGATGTCTTGCAGCTTGGTGTGTCATATCTAAACCTCCTCCTCTGCCTTCTTCCTTGCGGAAGGCGGTGGCGCTGCCCTTTGGGCAGACTTACCGTGGATGACCACCGCAGTGGGCAGAGGGAAACCAATAAAGGAAAGGGAAGACAAACTCAGGGGGCATAAAGCCCCCGAAAACGCAGGGTTTAGCCTCCGCCGCCTGTGAAGGATATCCAAACCCTGCTGATAATTGGGCACATTTCCCAGTGGACTACCACCAGGTATATTTTCTGGGGTTCTTCCACCCCAAGAGTGTTGAAGGCTTCCTCCAGCCTTATCAGGTTCCTTTTTGGAACCTTTATGCGGAGGGCCCATGACAGGACGTCCGCTTCCTCCTCTGAGAGAAAGCTGTAAATTACGTCCGCACTTGTGATGGCGGACCTAACTTCCTCCTCAGTAGCAGCTTCCCCTATGTGGAAGAAGTAATAGTGTTTGCAATATTTATTGGGGAAGCACACTGTTAGAGGGCTTTGTGCCCCAAGCAGTAAGACTGATGTGAGAGGTTTTTGCATGGCTGTGCCTCCTCCCTGTCCTATCCCTTGCGGGACGGTGAGGCGCCGCCCTTAGGGCGGACTTACCTTGGTTGACCTCACCATCAGACAGGGTTGACTAATTCAAAATTTCCGTGTATGCGTTGAAAAACTGAGAAATTCCGTTCTTTTTTACTGATTGATTGTTTCAAAAAAGGAGGGCACGAGGCCCAACTCAGCGGCCAAAAGGCCGCTTAATACGTAGGCACACCTCCATGACGAAGTGCATCAAACACCTCGTCCGTAATATCCCTATACTCCCTTAGCACGAGAGAGTAAGCAGGTGGGTGCCTATGGCACCACTGCTGCTTCTTCCATAGGCACGAAGGGAAGGATCTCTCCCTGTGCCCAGCGTTGCGGAAAGGAAAGAAAGTGTTTTGTTTCTTCCTCTGTTAGGAAGCGGAGATACTCCTTCCTTTCCGCCCTGCCATCCACAACCTCGTAGGAGATCTCCTCCTCCTTTAGGAGGGTCTCCACGAGGTTTTTTACCAACTTATACACTATTCGGACTACCTCCAGGTCCGCATAAATACTGGATGGGACAGTTTTATACTCCCACCCGTAGTATTTGAGTTCATACACGCCAGGGCGGGCGTTTCCGGTCCCTCTTCTGGCGGGCCCTGATGTGGGAAGGAGGACCCTCCCCAAAAAGTCATCAAGGGCCTCTATAAAAGTTCTCACCTCGCCCTGGAGAACCTTCACCACCTTTTTGTTGGGAGACCCTACATGGATGTGGCCTCCCAACGGATATACATCGCCCTTCACAGAAAGGGCGTATTCTCTTCTCGTTTTCCTTCTGAGACTCTTTACAAGGTTCAGAAAGTTCCCCACATACTCCTCTTCAGAGTATGCAGGCTTTGGGCGGAGTTCTGCTATACCAGTGTCTCCGTCAGTTCCTATAGGACCAAACCTTCCTCCTCTTTTGAAGATGGAAAGCTTCCTGGCAGGGACGAGTTTTCCATCCACATATACTTCGAACTCAGGATCCCCGCCAAGAGTAATGCAGATGTTCCCCAGGTCCCGAGGACGGATTATTCCATAACTAAATAGGTATTCTTTCACTTCCTCCCAGTTTCTTTCCCATTCTTCCTCAGGAATTACAAATAACCATCTACGAGTGGCGTAGGTCTGAAACCAAACACCCCTTACAACAGAAGAAAGCCCTGCATACACAGGAACGTCGTATGCAGCTAAATAGGAAGCGTAGTCTCCTTGCCAATCATCTGGGGGGAATGCAGGAAACAACTCCGCCCAGCCTAAGTCAAGATTAACACCCACACCCGCTATTTCGTGCAGGCGTGTGCCCCTCTTGACTACAAGGACAGCATGGTGAGGGAACTCCTTGTAGTCATACACATCTCCCTCCACGTAGTGGAGGGCCTTCACAATAACTCCCTTGTAGGGCACTCCCTTGATGCTTAACTTCTTCATTTCTTTCCTCCTACCCTACCCTTTCCCTTGCGGGACGCTATGGCGGTGGCCTCTGGCCACTCTTACCTCTGGATGGCCATAGCTTGCGGGTAGGGTTTAAAAATTCCTCAAAGGCGTTTAAAAATCCAAAATTCTCGTTCAAAAAACAGAAACTTTCGTTTTTAACTGTCTTACCTTACAAGCCAAAATGTAAGGTAAGAATTCCTTCCCAAGGCATGGAAGGAAAGAAAGAGGGCACGAGGGCAGAGAGAAACTCAGGGGCTAAAGCCCCTTGTTTTCAGTCCCTTATAAGAGACTGAAGAATTTGCAATTCATCTTGATTGATGAAACGCAGGTAGTATTTGGGCAAGGGCCTCCTGCTTTTCCTGTCGCAGCGGTAGCTTAAGAACCCTTTTCTAATAAGCCTCTTTGCGATATTCTCTATAAGTTTACATACCACTCGGACCGCCTCAGCGTCAAATACCGGTCCAAACTCTACCTCATACCCGTTATCAATGAAATCGCATACACATCCAACTGGCATAAAGTCATGCACTGCCCTTGAGAAGGTTCTAAAGTTCCATCGGAAAACGTGTCTGTGGATGCCATTTGCATACACCCTTAATACATACAACCCTTTCGCTTCCTCATAGTAATGAGTTGATATTTCCGCTTGCGGATAGGAAGGCAGGAAGTTCCTTGTCCTTCTAAAATACTCCTTCTCTTTGTCTGGGAAGACTTTTATCCTCCCAGAGGGAAGATGTAGTAGCTTACGAGGAGTGTCCTCCCACGCCATTCTAAATTCGTCCCCCGCCGAAACCCAATCATAAGGGAATTTACGGATTTTCTCCATCCTAATCGCAAGGTCTATATGCAGGCTAAGCAGGAAGCTTGCCTCCACGCCCTTGTCCCAGAGTGCCTTTAAGACCTTTTCCTTTTTCCACGAAGCAGGGGCGATTACCTTAAACTCTGGTTCGGAATACTCCGCCCTATCGTGGGGTCGCACATAGGCAATCCAAACAGCCCTTTGCTTTGTGAACATCCTTCTTTTCCTCCTTGACTTTACTGCTATCATTCTTTCCTCCTTTCCGCCTTACTCCCTCTCGGGAGTGGGTAGGCGCTGCCCTTTGGGCAGACTTACCGTGGATGGCCTACCCATAAGGCGGGATGACGAATAGGAGAAAAGAAGAAGGAAGCAAAACTCAGGGGCTAAAACCCCTACACCACCCTTGCCTTAGAAGACAAGGGTGATGTCTACCGCCTGGCCGTTAGGGCCAAGCAGTATTACCTTATCCCCCTTTTGGACAGGGGGATTCCCCTGGAACACCTTTGAGATTTTCACCCCAAAGGTGTCCCTTATTATCTCTGCTGCCTCCTCAGAGGCAGCTACGATTTCATCCCTGAGGAGGTCTTCCACCTCCTCGGGAGAAAGAACGGCTGCACGCACGAACGTGCAGCCCTTCACGTTGAGGAACACCTCGTTTTTCCGAACTACGTATATCATCCCAACCTCCTCCCAGGCATACTCCCTTACGGGATGGGTGCGGCGCCGTCCTTAGGACGGTCTTACCTTGGTTGACCGCACCCAAATGCCTGGCTGACTAATTCACTCAGTGTGTGGGTTTAAAAGGGAGAGAAGGGAACCGACTCTTTAAAAACAGGCGGGCTTTTAACCCGCCTTAGGCCTTAACACCCTGTTGCGGTCGAACAAGCTTCACATGCCCCCAAATAGATGTTAATTCCTCCTCTCCTTTTAATATCCTTTCTAACTTTTTGCACATTTTAAAATTTTCTTCTATGCCTGAGGGAGAAGTAATGCCGAATCTACAAGCTTTTGGCTTTGGTATACGGATTTTGTATCCGTTAACTAACAGCAAGTAATCCTTCTTCAACTCCCGAAAACCATCTCTTCTCCACCTCCAGTAGTTCTCTCTTGGACTCAATGAGTAAGAAACTACCAGGAACTTATCATCAGCTATTTTGTAGCATTCCTCTCTGTCAGTTGCTATTAAGAGATATTCACCCTGTAGTTCAACCACATCTTCCCATCTGCCGTCTATCTTTACCATAATCTCCTCCAGGTCCAAAAGCCTAAAGTATTCTTTTGCACTTATCCCGCTCGGCTTACGCACGCTCAGTATATTAAACACCGCAACAGGGTGGAGATCTGGTAAGCTTTGAAACTTTTTCATTTTTGCTGTCCTCTTCCAACTCACAACCGTCAAGGACAGCGTCCCTAATAAAAATGTGTTGATTCCTTTTGCCATGGCTTAAACCTCCTTCACCCCGTGCCCCTCCCTTGCAGAAGGGCTTGATTGGATGGCCTGACCCTTAGGGCCAGCTTACGGGTGGGACCACCATCCAACCACACGGGGCCTTACAAATTCAAAAGCCACTAATTCCCTCTTTGTCTTACCTTACAAACTCAAAATGTAAGGTAAGAATTCCACCACCGCCAAGTCAAAGAATTTCAAGAAACGGAAAAGGTAGGTGGGCACAATATGCCTCTAAAGGCAGACTCATCCTTTGAAAGGGCAGACTACACCCGTGAAGACAGACTCATCCCATGAAAGAGGGCTGGCGAATAAGTTTGCTTTTCTTTGTCTGCCCTTCTGAGGGCTTTGGGTGAATAAAAAGTCTTACTCGGTTAACTAATTGAAGAAAGAAGGCACGGCGACGCAGAGGGCACAAAGACCCTCTAAGGGAGAGGTTTAACCCTCTCCCTTTTTCTCCCTGAGGTCGTGCGTGTAAAGCAGCGACCCCAGGGTGAGTCCCTCCCACCTCTTCCAGACGAGGCGGAGGAACTCTCTGACAGGTCTCCAGGCGGACCACGTCGGGGCGTGGTCTACAGCCCTGAGGACCTTTTGTATCGTGGCTGGACCCGCCTCAGCTATTGGGTAGCTGTGGCGTTCCAACCACTCCTTCCTCAGGTAGACGAGGAAGGGGAGAGGACGCAAGAACGTCTCTCTCCAGCCTTCTGTGTCTACCTTCAGCATGAAGAAAACAGTGGACAATCTTGTCCACGCAGTCAGAGGAACTGCATGAACAAGACCGTCCTCTTCTACATGGGTGATCAGGACGTATTCCTCGGGCATGAGGAATACTACCCTGACCTCTCCCACCGCAGGAGGAGTTCTTAACTCCTCCTTTACAGTGAGGACCTCGTCCCCCAAGCTGTCTTTATACAGCTTGAGGGAGAAATTTAGATCTTTTAAGTATTCTTTTGTCATGTTCCACCTCCTTGCAAGTTTTTTCTGGCTTCGGGAGAAGGGAACTCCTTCCCCCTATCCCTGTGCCCCTCACTTCAGAAGGGCAGCAGGGCTTACAAATTCATGAGTCCCTACCTCCACGGGAACTCCACGTCTATCTTGGATGGTGGGTCTTCTTCCACCCCCACCACCCTGATCTTACGCCCTACAATCTCTTGCAGGGCTTTTATGGTCTGTCCCCCTCTGCCTATGGCATGGGGGACAAGCCAGCGGGGCACCTCCAGAACAAGGGTGCCCCCTTCCTCACGGAGATACCAGCTGCGGAATCTGTTTTTTATAGCTGGCATCTCTCCTTTCAGGAGGGCTTCTCTAAGGGCAGTCCTCCTTCGTTCCTCTTCCTCTTTCTTCCTCCTTTCCTCTTCCTCCCTCCTTCTTCTCTCCTCCTCTTCCCTCCGCTTTCTTTCTTCCTCCTCCCTCCTTTTCTTTTCCTCCCTCCATTTCTGGAACTCTTGTTCCTCTTCCCAGTAGTCCTCCAGGAGACGCTGAACCGTCTCCAGAAGACCCGTATAGCCATAGGCCTCCTTCTTTATTAAGAGACCTATGGCCAAGTTTAGTTCGCTGGAAAGAGTGCTGGCTATTTCTCCCAGCACAGCTTTCCTATACTGGCTTTCCATCTGGGACACCTCATTGAAGATGCCCCAGAGACACTCAAGGAGTTCACTAACAAAGTAGTGAACTCCTTTGCCGCCCTTCAGCGTCTCTTCACGGGCGGCTTCTTTCAGCTTGCCTATGGTGTAGGCAAGCTTTTTCCTAAGCGGAGAGGCAAGCGACGCCACCTCCGCTTCAAAAGAGATTCTTTGATACTCTTTCACATCATCATAGATTGACATCCCAGTCCTCCTGCCCCGTGCCCATTCTCCCTTTCAGGAGTGGACTGGCGGACCCCTATGGGGTCTCTTACCTCTGGATGACCAGTCCAACAGGGCGGGGCTTACAAACAAGGGAATACTCAGGGCACGAAGCCCTGGTGAGGGTCAGAAAACAACCCTCACCTCGGGAAGGTCTTCACCCTCCCGCACGTAGAGGACGAGGTCCTCATCCTCCTCAAGGAGGACTTCCTCGCCCTCCACAAAAACCTTCACGGGGGCACCTTTAAAGTAGGCAGCCCCCGCAGTGATGACTACCTCCAGTTCTCCGCTGGGGAGTTCCTTTAAGGAAGCCTCCCCAAAGCGGGAAAACTTCAGGAGGCTGACATCAGCCTCCTTGCTTATCAGGATGGTAGCCTTCTTACAGACTACCACCCTTTGCCACGGCTCAGTGAGACAGAACTCACTGCCCCACTGAACCGCTATTACCTTCCTGAGGAACTCGTCATCTTTGTCCCTCAGGAAGTCCACGGGACGCTTTTCAGCCTCCCGTGCTACCTCAAGGAGGAGTGGGTGGGCTACACCCACTACCTCCTCTATCAGTGCCTCGTGGACCAAAAGGTCCACGGGAATCATCTCAAACCTCCCCCTAAGGGGGACACCTTTGTAAGCCTCTGGTTCGTCATCCAGAGGCTGGATGAGGAGGACATAAACATCCTCCTCTCCTTTTATCTTTACCACCTCTCCTCCCTTTAAGGGAGGGAGGGACGGGAGGTTTAAAAGAGAGGGTTTTTCCATGCTTGCCTCCTCCCCGCCTTCTCCCTTTCGGGCGTGGGCTGGCGTGCCCCTATGGGGCATCTTACCGTGGATGGCCAGCCCACAAGGCGGGGCTTAAAAATACCTTTGTGTAAAACTTCCTACTGTGTGTGGGAAAACTCAGGGGGCACTTTGCCCCCTTCTTATCCAGCGGCAGAGACCGCTGCCATGGGCACGAAGGGAGGAATTTCTCCACGTGCCCACCTCTCGGGAAACCCGAGGAAGTATTCCGTTTCCTCGGGTGTGAGGAAACGGTGATACTCCTCGGGCTTAACCCTCCCGTTGGCAAGAATCTCGTAGGAGAGTTCCCTCTCACGTAGGAGGGTCCCCACGAGGTTTCTTACCAACTTATACACTATGCGGAGTGCCTCAAGGTCCGCATAGAAGCTGCTGGGAGGCGTTTTATACTCCCAGCCGTAGTTCTTGATTTCATAAGCACCGAGGCATTTATACTCGCCCCGTGCCTTTCCTGATGTGGGGAGGAGAACCCTCCCCACAAAATCATCCAGGGCCTTAACGAAGGATTTGGCCCCTTCTCTAAGCACCCTGGCCACGAACGGATTGGGAGACCCTATGTGAATGTGGCCTCCCAACGCAAATCTATCCCCCTGCACGGACAGGAGGATACCTTCTTCCCTTACCCTCTCTACAAGGGCAAGGAAATTCTCCGCATACTCCTCCTCGGAGTATGCAGGGGCTGGACGGAGTTCAACGGCACACCAATCCGCGTCCAGCCCAATGGGGCTGTCATATCCCCCTCTTCTAAAGATGGGGATGTCCACTGCAGGGACTATCTCCCCATCCAAATACGCCTCAAACTCAGGATCTCCCCCGAGTGTGAGGGTAAAATCCATCTCCCCGAGTTTTTCCTCGGGGATAGCGTAGCCCGCCTCAAGGAGGAAACTTTTCACCTCCTCCCTTTGGCCATGCCACGCCTTCTCAGAGACCACCAGAATTTCTCTACCCGTTCTGGCGGTCCTGAACTCTACGGCCATGCCATTTAAGGCAAAGCCGCAGAACACGGGGAGGTCCCTCTCGTAAAGATACTCGTCATAGAGACCTCCCCAGTCCCCAGGTAGGCGGGCATAAAAGAACTTCGCCCACCCAAGGTCCATATCCTTAACAAGGCCAAGGTCGGAAAACCTTGACCCACTGTATGCTACGAGAACCGCTTTAGAGGGCAGATCCTCGTAGAAGCTGCACCTCCGCCCCACAAAGCGGAGTTCCCCTAAAATCACCCCCTCAAAGAGGGTGAGTCTTTCTAAACTAATGTTCTTTTCCATCTTTCCTCCACCCAAGACCAAGCCCTTTTGGAAACGGGAGTGGCGGATGCCTTTGGCACCTCTTACCTTGGATGGCCACCCCCAGAACTTGGCCTTGGGCTGACTAATTCAAAAAGTCAGACTCCCCCCTTTTTGTCTTACCTTACACCACCAAATGTAAGGTAAGAATTCCTCTCAGCGGACGGAGTCATCCCACAAAGGCACAGCAAGCCCTTTAAATCCCTATAAAAGGCAGATTACCGCCAGAAAGGCAGAATCTCGTCCCCAAAAGACAGACTACCACCTTTACATGAAGGCAGAATAATTCCCATACAGGCAGACTACTCCCATCAAGCCAAAGTCCGCCCTAAGAGACAGAATCATCCCTATAAAGCAAAACTTTCAAAAAGGCACATAAGGACAGACTCCTCCTACAAAGATTCCCATAGGGACAGAAAACCTACCCTGAGAAGATAGAATCATCCCTAAAAAGGGAGACTACTCCCTATCAAGGCAGAATCCGCCCAAAAGGTGGAACAGCTAACTTCAAAAAGGCAGACTAATCCTCTGAAAATCTGCCCAAAACAGCCAGACTCATCCCACGTAGCCACTCTCCCATGCTATGCTAAGATTTTACACTTTTGAACGGAAAATGGCAACTGTTGGCCACCACCTAAAGGCACACCAAGCCTCTAAAAGCAGACTCCTCCCTAAAAGCAGAAAAGTAATCCCAGAAAGGCTTGGCTGTCTGGCTGATGGCTTGGCTTGGCTGGAAGAATCTGGCCTGACTGAAAAGATTTAGAGACGGACTTGGGTTCACCAATTCAAAAATTTAGGTGGGTGGGTTTGGTATGATGATGGGAACTGACTTTTTAAAAAAACAGGCGGGCTTTTTAAGTGCCCGCCTTGGAGGGAGAGGGGGAGGAAGCCTGGGCTATCAGCGAGATAGCCCATTTTACGGCCTCCCCCCCATCCTGAAACAGGGGAGACATTTTAGTCTCCCCTCTATCGTTGGTGTAGGCTACTATCAGGTAGCCTACACCGATTCTTTGGAGGCGGATTACTCCGCCTCCGTGGAGGTGAACCTCTATCACTGGCCCACCTCCACCAGGCAGAAGGAAGCCTGGCCCCTTTCGTAAAGGGCCAGGACTTCCTCCCGGGACAGGATCTGGCCTTCAGCCAGCCTTACGGCCAGCTGAAAGACCAGGATCCTGTCGCCAGGGCCCAGGGTTATGCTGACCCTGCGGGCCTCCACAGGGAGACCCAACAGGGTCGTTAAGACCTCCGCGGTCGCTGGATGACCGACCGCGGATTCATACCCCTCCCGGAGGAGGCTTTTAACCTCCTCCAAAGAAACGGGACGGACCTTCACAGTCCGCCCCTGGGGAGGGAGAGGATTCAACATAGATAGGGAGAAAGCATTACATAGAAATGTCTTTGCCATGTCTACATCCTCCTTCACCCCGTGCCCCTCCCTTGCGGGAGGGCTTGGCTGGACGGCCTGCCCCTGAGGGGCAGCTTGCGGGTGGGACCACCGCCCAGCCACACGGGGCCTTACAAATTCAAAAGCCACTAATTCCCTCTTTGTCTTACCTTACAAACTCAAAATGTAAGGTAAGAATTCCCCCTGATAAGGCAGACTATGCCCGCAAAAGCAGACTAATGGGTTGGAATAAGTGGAGTGCCCACAGAGGGGCTTTACCGAAGGTAGAACACCAGAAGGTAGTGGAAGTCAAGAGGATGGCAGGTCTTTGAAACCAGTATTTGATAGAGGCCCTTAACCCTCGGCGGGTTGCCTTAAAACGGAGATATGTATGGACACCAGTCCATACAGAGGGGAACTCTGCATGTATTACACAACTACATACCTCTCCCTAAGCTTCTTTACCACTTCCCAAACCTTTTCCTCTATAACCTTTCTCCTACCCTCATCAACCTCATCCACACCCACAACCTGCAAAACTTCCTCCACAAGCTTCATAAGTATCTTCATCTCTTCCAAAAGCATCTCCTCTCTCATCCCTAAACCTCCATAAAGTTCACCAATTCATCCCTTAGCCATTTTTCCGCAAAGCTTTGTGGTTCCCCCTTAGGCAGACTTTCTGGGTCTTCCTTTATCACAGCTATAGCGGTCTGAATCACCCTTATGTGCTT
>Ga0209741_1000021_pt1 | contig 31720 bp, 27 predicted proteins | sample OctOCTMetagenome_FD_184734 | JGI IMG/M metagenome (GOLD analysis project Ga0209741, IMG submission 184734) | Hot spring and microbial mat streamer communities from Octopus Spring Streamers, Yellowstone National Park, USA - OCT_B (SPAdes) (version 4) | ecosystem: Environmental > Aquatic > Thermal...
TTTTCGATATGAAGATGAAGCTACTTCGTGTAGAACCTCAAGACAATTATTTAAAATTAGCTTTTGAAATAGCTATAAATACGGGAACAGCACTTTATGACTCGCTATTTATTGCGCAGGCTTTTTCGAAAAATGCTATTTTAATAACAGCAGATAAAAAGCAATATAAAACAACTTCTGAGTTAAGTTTAACTTCTATTTTAATTTAAAAATAATAGGTTTATTTACTTTAAATTTTTAATTAAAAATGTTATTAAACTAATAATTAATCTAATTTATTTTTACATTTTTGGAATAAGAATCTAAAATTTCTTATGTTTCTTCTCATACATAAGATGATATTGAATCACCAAATGACTTAAATTAGGTTAACAACCTCTTTCAATTTCCGCTATTGCTTTCTTTAATTCTTCATTAGTTATATAAAAACCTTTAATTCGAAGCTTCCTAACTGCTTTCTTTGCTTTTTCTTTGTCAATTATTTTAAGCTTTTTAAGATAAATTATGAGCCAAAGAGTACCATGCTTTTCTAATCTAAGCTTATCTGCTACTTTTCTTCCCCTTTCATCATCTATAATGGCTATAACTGATAATTGAGTATCTTGTTTAGATAAATTCGACGCTAGTGCTAGCGTGCCGAGTTCACCTTGCCCTAAACCACGATACTTTAAATTAATCTCTTTTAAAATATCTATAGGCACATCATATATTTTAAAGATTTGTTTAAGAATATGTTCAATTTCCATTATTTCTTTATAATTTTTAAGTTCATCGAATACCTCCTTTGATAATATCAATTCAATATGATTAAAACTATGCTTGAACTCAATCAGTTTTTCTAAAATATCAATGTGAAAAAGAGCAGATACTACAGAGGTATCGAATACGAATATCTTCTTTCTCTCACTGCTTTCCAATTTATTTTATATATCGCCTTTGACTTCAAAAGGCTTGATTCCACGTTTTATAGCTTCATCTAGCATCTCAAAATAAGAAAGTCCTGCAAGCTTCGCAGCCAATCCAAGTGATATCTTTTTCTCTCTTAGCATCTTCAATGCTATTTCCTTCCTTTTACGCATAATTTTTTCTTTAACATCGCTTTTCTCAGCATATTCAGGTGAAGTGACGTAAACATAAAGAAGTAGCTCATCTTTATCAAGACTTTCAAGGAATTCTGATGTCGCTTTAATTATTTCTTTATCTTTAAAGTTCTCCCAAAGTTGCTTAGCTACTTCATAGCCTTTATCAGTTAGGCTTAGATCTTTAATAAATCCAGAGTTTTCCAGCATATCGTTGTATTCAGCTAATTCTTCGCTGTATGGACCGTAATCAAAAGCAGTGAAATCCAATTCTTCAGCTAAATCTTTAAAAACCTTAGCTAACTCAAACATTTCTTTCTGGAGCCATAGTTTTCCCTTACACTTTCCTCCATGAGCATAAAGTAGCATAAGTATATATTTTTCCACAATTGAAAGTTCAATATTTTTTAAATCTTTCATCATATATTTATATTAATAAATAACTATATTAATTTTATGTCAATTAAAAATCAAGTTATCAGTATAGATGATCAATTAGAATGCAGCAGAGTTATTGAAGTATCTTGTGGATATAAAAAAGTTAAAACTCCAAAGAGAGCTTTGTCCGCTTCCAAAGGTTATGATGAAACAATACTTAAAAATCGTAATATTAGAGGTTTTGTAGAAATTTACCGTAGAATAACACGAGAAAGATTGCTTAATATTCTCAATGATATTTCAGCTCTTTCAAAAATCAGTAATTCAATTAATTATTTGCTAAGAAAAGCAAGAGATGAAGAGATAACGATCGGGATAATTGAGTATGACGCACAAGGAGCATCAAATTTTACTACTGAAGAGATAGAAACACTTTTCGATATCCTAAATAATCCAAGGCTAGATATAATAGTACCACCGATAATACCTAGGCTTTCATGTGAAGACTATATAAGATTTCTTGAAAAATATATTGATGTTTATTGTTCATCTTCCTTTAATGCAGTACTAGTACCATTAATACCACATTATTCAACCAGCGATATAGGAAAGCTTTTTGCATATTATATAAAAAAGGACCAAGTTTGTAAAAATTTTATCTGTGTAGATTTTAATGGATCGAATGCTATATCTCAATACGCTTTTGTATCAAAAATAGTGAGAGAATCGTTGCAAATCGAAAAAGAGTATGGTGAACCTTGCGTAAGATATGCTATCAATCTAAAGTATGGCAAGGCAACTAAGAAAGAGCCAATTGTTCCAGCAAAGGATATTGTTATATTTGCTATGGGATTTAATATTTTTGGTTCAAACCATAAAAGGATTGCAAGGTTAAGCGGTGTCGGAAATTATGATTTGACGACTAAGATTTTTAATAGGGACGATTATGGATATTATAACCTAAACATGGTTAATGATGTTATAAGAGATGCGGATCATTACGAGATTAAGATATCTGATGTTCTTAAAGATCGAGAATTGACAAAAATCTACAATGCAGAAAAGCATGGACTAGAGGCTTTAGAAATTTCAAGTGCGATAAGCGAAGGGAGATTATCTCACTATATAAAGTCTAAATCTAGAATATTAGAAGATAGAAGTATATTGAAACGTATATTTAAGGTTAATAAAGTAAGCTCGGAGGTAAGCTTAGAGGAATATTTAGAATAAAGGCAAGTTATTGAAACGATAAAAATTGGAAAATGCCTCAATTCTGATCTATTTCTCTCCAATCTCGACTATTAAATCGCAGAAAAGTTACATGTAACTTTATTCCGTCAGTTGACACAAACTCTCTTGGAATAAGAAACTCTCTGGGTGTACGTAGCTCCATTGCAGTGTCGCTTCTGATAAAGGATCTTGATGCACCGCTATCAAAAAAGACGCTAAGCCTCTTTTCTCTCTTTATCCTTTAATAAGCAACTCCTGCATAGCTGCAACCATATTTTTCACCTTCGGCAAACAATTTTACTTCTTTATTGATTCTCTTAATTAACTATTTTTTAAATTTTAAAATAATTAATGATAAAAATGAATTATCCTAATAAAGATATATCAAATAAGAATATGCTTAATATCACAAGAGACCATCTCACTAAATTAGAACTTATAAAACAGAAATTTCTCAGGAAAACTTGTTTGCCTGAGCCAGATAATTGGAAGGGTCTATGCAATAATCAGATTTGGCTTAAAGTAATTGGACAAGTTATGCTTGTTGGTAGCTCGTTACCCGAAAAAAAATTTCTGATCAACTAAAACAGAAAGTTTCTTATGATAAACTCTTAAAAATTAAAGATGATGAAAATCAATTAAATAAAGTCATTCATGAGGTAATTCGAGCAGTTAAAACTAGGTATGCCAGCGCATCAATTGAAAAATGCAGAAAGACCAAAGCTCTTGTTCATAATTTCAAAGTGTTAAGTGAATATAAGGATGGCCCAAGGGGCTTCTTGGAAGAAATTTCAAAGTTTAATACGGATAAAGAGAAGATTAAGTATGTTATGAGCAAATTTAAATATATTAAAAGTAAGAGTGCTCGTGATTTCTTGATGGATCTTGGACTAGTTCGTGATGCTATCGCATTGGATGTGCGAATGCAAAATGTTCTTAAAAAAATTGGGATAAATATACCTGAAGGAATAAAAAGTAATCCTAAATTGTATGATAAGGTTGAGGAAGAGTTGCTATCGAAAGTTTGCAAACCATTAAATTTGTCTGGAGTCGAATTTGATAGAATGATTTATAATAATTACGATGAAATAATGAAGATGCTTGATTGAATTAGTAAAATTTTAAACGATCTAGATTTATCTAGTTATCTGTTTAATTAAAAACACAAATTGTCTATTGTAATTCTTTAACAGTTTTGTTAAATTGTACCAGTTATATTTCATATCTTTACTCGAAATTGATTTAGGGAAAGACTCCTATTTGTAATAAATCGATATGGAGACCATCTTCTTTTTGCTATTGCGGAAACTTTAAGATAAATAATATTGGGATTGGGTAATAATTCACTACTTCCTTAACAAATTTTCGTTTTGAATTGAATATAATTTTTATTCTAATTTTTAATTTCATTGCTTAGTTATTTTTATTTAACGTATTTAATATACATTATATTAAAATTAATTATCAATTAATTTTGTAGTCATTTTTAATCATAAGAAAGTCTATTAAAAAAATTAAATCAATTGTTAACTATACGATCTTATATTCAAGAGTAAATAGTGATATTTCATTAAATATGCCTTCTGGGAACTCTATTTGACGATAACCTCCTACGTCTACAAATATTTTTGATTCAACAGAAATAACTAACTGTTCTAATCCATGTCTTTTTAAAAATCTTTTAACGTCTCCTACTGTCTTGCTTATGTATGACTCGTATTCTTTTTTATATGTCTCAAATTGCAAATCTTTAACAGCTTTCTCAAGAATCTGTATTACAATATTCTTGTAATTATTAAAGCTCTGCTCATCTATTTGAGGGGCAGTAATAATTGGAGGCTTAATTGAAAAAGTAATGCTGATGCTTGTATAAATTCTACATTCTCTGTTTACAATATTTATGTGTGAAGGAGTAGAAATTGTTATCCTTTCAATCTTTAAAGAATGATTCTGAGTTATGAGACCTTGTTCAATTGCTATTTTATATATTCTTGACTTTAAATCTTCAGCGATTTTATTTTCAAATACTTTAGCAGCTTGGTCTGGCCCAAGATATACAATCACCGTATCAAGGAATCTTTCGACAAGTTCATTATGTTTGGCTAAACTATCTATAACCTCTTCATATCCTGTATATGGAGATAAATAAACTCTTATTTTTCTGAATATTTCATCAGGAAGAGGATACACATCTAAAGGTATGTTCTTTGACTTAGTATCTTTCAAGTCATAAATCCATGCACCTCTACTAGTTAAAGCTTCTATATATGCGGATCTTGTTGTTAGTGTTTTAGAACCATGAGTTATTTTCATAAGAATAGGTGGATTTCTTGGATTCACAATTTTTATCTCAAATTTCCTTTTTGGTATCAGGAATTTAATTTCTTCCTTTCCATTTACAATTGACTTTGTTAATTTGAAGTATATCTCCTCTAGCTGTTTATCCTTGGATGCGAATTTAAATATTGCGCTCTTTGAGCTAACCCAGAATTTTCTGAAAATTTTAACCGCTTCTGCTACATCAATCTCCTGCAAAACATCTTCTTTCAAGACTTTTATCTTTCCATCTGCAATACATAATTTATAAGGCAGGTTATCCGAATATACTTTAACCTTTGCACCTCTCTTAACCAATTTTTTGAGAATTCTAAGATCAGCTTGATTTGTTGCAAGTACTTTAACCTCAGCACCTCTCTTCAGCGCATTAAGTAGCAGATTTGCATCATGATTGTTAATGAAAGTTGCAGCCATCCATACAGCCTGCTTAGCTTCATTGATTAAGTCATCAAATGCTTTCTCAGAATTCATATTATTTAAAATATTTAAAAGTTAATAAATGTTACATGAGTTTTTATACATTTATTCTTTGGTTTTTTCATATTTGTTTCCATGTTAATAGTATGATTTTTTAATTTTTGATAATTTCTAAGTAAACTTAAATTAAATATGTTATTAGTAATTTCTTAGAATTTCTTAATATCTATACCAGAACAATTTTTGATTGAAACTAAATTTTCCTTTTAATAGTTTATTTGAAAGAAGCTTAACTTCTTCATCAGATGTAGAAAAATCGGATTCAGCTTCAATTATTGGAGAAATGCTACCTTGATATTCTAGATAAGTCCCAATGGAAATATGACTTCCAACAATGCTTTTTAATAGTTCTTTTTTCTTTGAAAGCCAATTTAAAAATTCATTAATTTGGTAATCATTAGTATTTTCATGGAAACCTAAAACAAGATATGAACGATGAACGCCGTTTTTTAAGTACAAAAGTGCTTGACCTATTCCAGTATAAAAGTCCTCATAGTTTAAGCTTGCGCTTTTATTACTTGGCTTCATTAGTTTTATTTCATAACCTATTACTCGAGTCCGATCTTCATTAATTTGCAATATGTCGATGTCGGGCCATATTTTATTTCCATCGATATCTGTAACTCTTGGATATACCCACTTGCCCTTCAACGAACGATAAACTTCCTTTAGAAGTTCTTCTTCTGTTTTGAAGCGAAAACACACCATACTTCTATATTAATGATATCGTTGATTGTTAATAAATTTACTGTATAATAATTATTTTAAAAATTTTATTTTGTTAATTCCATAATAGCATATGGCAGAAATTGATTTATTAGATATTCCTTATGCCGATCTAAAAACTTGGGAAGAATATGTTAAAAATGAAATAGTTGACTTATACAAGAAATCATCTACAGTTTTAGATTTATTTGACCAGGCTGCACAACTTAAAGGAATAGATTTTGAAAAATTAGATGAAAGTACAAAAAGAATTCTGTTAGGAGGAATAAGTTTTGATCCGAACACAAAACAAATTGTGTTTACGAGGAATTCAAGTGCTAAGTTTTACAGAGACGTCTTTGGTTTATCAATAAATTATAATGAATATATAACGAAAAAATTGGCAAACTTGAAAGGCGAAACATTTGTAAAATTTAACAGTGAGATAACACGCTCACCTTTCTATTCATATGTAAGTAGCATAAAGATGCGTGTTGAAAAGATCATCGATACTCTTAAATCTCGATTTAGCTTGATAGACAAAAGTTATGATAAAGTTAATTTAAATGATCCTGAGGGTGTAATTAATTCGCTTAAAGAATTCTTCCAGTCTGCACTTAACTTCTCTGCAGTGTATAATCCAAAGACATTCTTTATCATTAGCTTAAGAGGAAACATTTATAAAGCATTCTTGGAAGCTTACAGTAAACTCAAAGATGATGAAGTAAGAAAAAATTTATTTTCTCTATTCGGTGTGGAATTAATAATTGACTACTTTAACAATCAAAATCAGGACTACAAAATATATGGGTTTAGAGCGAATAGCATAGGTTACGAAATATCAAAATTAGATATGGAAGTTTACAATATGCTAAAAGATATGGAAAAATACAAATTTGAGGATATAATTCAAATCACTCGAAATATAGTTGATGACTATAGATCATTTCTTAAGAATTGCAATATAGATATAAATAATTATTCAGATAGCTACTTTACTAAATATGAAATATTAAATTATACTGTATCGTTATATAGAAGAGGTACCCATTTTGGTAATAAAAATTTAGTAGATGCGCTGGAGGAGCTATCATATAGATTGCTTATTGATTTAAAAATTGAAAAAATAGAACTGGAGAGAATAGAAATTGAACCTTTAAGGCCCATATGGTAAGTGAGGTAGAATGAGCGAACAAGTAGGTTTAAAGAAAAAACCTGCCAATTCGGTAGAATATGAGGAAATAGAAGTAAAAAGCCAAAGTAAAAATCTAGATATAAATGTTGGTTTTCAATCTCAGGAAGTTACAGAAAGCAGACCTAAAGGTGATGAGAGCGGTAAAGGAAAGACTAAGGAAATGATGCCTAAACCAATTTTTAAAAAACCACCAGAGGTAAGCTTGTCCGCGCTAGATGTTAAAACTTCTTTACCAGAAATTACCAAAGCTGGCTTTAGAGGAATCAGATTAAATTTGGTTAAACCTCCAACCATTTCAGTTAAAAACTTAGATTTAAGTAGCAATCTTGATATTATTCCAGCTATTAAAAAGTATTTGCCTAAACTTGTGTTTAATAAAATACCTACTGTTTCTACACAAAAACTTGATCTAACTGGAGTTGATATCACTTCATTATATTATTCAACTAAAAAAATATGGCCAAGACTACCTTTTCCTAAAAAGCCTAATGTTATCTTTACATCGTTAAACACTGAAACAATCGTTGATGTATCGCATAAGGAACCAACTAGCGAAGTTAAAGAGCCGAACGATGAACTTAAAGAATATAATGATGTAATTGAAGAGATCGACAAGGGAATAGGACCTTTTAGTTATATAACACCGAACGACTCAATTATAATAGTTTATGATGAAAATAAGGCAGGGGTAGAAGACTCCTTGCAAGCAATAGCGAATGAGATATTGAAGAATCATGGGTTATCTTTACCGAACGTAGTAGTGATAAAACAGTTTGAACAGCTTGAACAGTACATAAAGCAAATTGGAACAATGACAAAACTATTTGTTTTGGGAAATGAATTATGTATAAAAGAAAAAGATAAAGACGAAGATAAAGAAATTAAAGAAGAAATCGTAAATACAATACAGAGCACAATTAAAGGAATAATAGGCACTTCGTGTGTCATCTTAATGCCTTCTTGTTTGTATAATAAATTATTTCACTTCATAGGAGGAAAGGCTAATTTGGTACTTGTTGATTCTGACATTAACATAGAAGGTGTTAAAACAACTTTTAAAGCAAGTAAAAATATCATCGAAACCATGGCTTACGGAGCTTCGGGTTTGACTTTCAAAAATTGGCCCGGTTATGGTTCTTTAGGTAATTATAAAAATTCGTTTTATAACCTTCTTAGGAGGGCAACAAAAGAATTAGAAGATATTGTAATGGAAGCTAAGAATCCTGAGCTATTACTAAAAATTTTCAATGTTCAAGGTGGAGACGAGCATAAGAAACTAGAAAATTTAGCAATTCTTTACCTCGTTAAGGAAAAGAATGCTAAGCTTGAAGATATTCATATAGAGGAAGAGTTAAATGGTAAGAGGCCAGATATTAGGTGGTCAAATGTAATAATAGACGTTAAGACAAGCGTGGGAAGTGATGGAAATCCTATAATTCCACCAATTGAGATGATTGATGTTGTAGATAAATATCATAATAATGCTGATGAAATATGGGTTGTGTTCAGACCGTTACCACTTTTAATTTATCTGAAAAAAGTAATAGAAGTAAGAAAAGCGCTTATAATGAAGTATAAGAAAAAGATAGAAGTAATGGTACCTGCTGAGAAGGATGGAAAAATAACTCTATTAACACTAAAGGAGTTCCTAAAAGAACTTAAAGAATATTATAAGAAAGTTGTCAATAAAAGCCTTGGATCTGAGATTCAAAGGAGCCTAGTTTAATAAGCTAAATTTAAAAAGGTAGAGTGTAATTAGTATAGATGAGCTACTTATCATCTTGCCTATCATTTTTAATCCTTAATTTTAAAAAAGATGGTCTATGCAAGAATAGAGTTTAATAAAATATATGATGTTTATGATAAGATAATAAATGATTACTTTATATCAACTTTATTTTTAATACGAAAATGGACTTGTCTAAAATTGTAAAGTTTTCAATTGATGAGGAGTCAAAATTAAATAAGATTTGAGATTATTAGGAGATAACTTTTTAAAGAAGTTTTCTTAATGAGAAAGTAAAGCGAGCTTATGGCAGAAAAATCAGAATTAATATTAAATGCGTTGATATCCAGTAAACCTTTAGATGTTGTCATAGAATACTTAAAAAATAAAGATCTCGTCGGAGCATCACTCCTTTTTGATAAACAGTTTTATGATATGCTACGTGGGAAATTACGTTATATATTATCTAAGTATGTCACTGATACATCTTTCATAGGTCTGATTGAAAGGCCTGTTGATAAATATGTAAAATTAATCATTGTATCGATGATAAGAAACATTATAGATAGAATCCAAAATGAGTTAAAAGGTTTTGAATTTGAGAAATTTGAATATTTAACTTCAATTCAACTGTCAAAAATGATCTCAGATAAAATAAGCAAGTATTACCTATTAGATTCATATATAAAATTAGCATTTCGCAACTTTCTTCAAAAAACTAATAGAAAACCTATAAGCAGATCATCATGCTGGAAGGATGGAGATATTATTGTCTGCCCAGATATAGACTTGGATCCAAAGGATTTCTACGCTTATATAAGTGTAGATATACGTAAAATCTCACCATCGGTATGGGATTTAATTATTGATAAGAAAATCTCTAGGATGAATTTACATGAACTCATAGGTAAAAGAGCTTTAATTCCATATGGTCAAAGTTTTGTATGGGGACTAATAGTAGATTTTATACCAAGTAGCGTCTCAGAATATTATGTTGGGTGGGAGGGTGAAAAAATCAGTCTGTATGATTATTATACTAAAAAGAAGAACATAAAGTTGAATACTCAGGAAAATCCTGTGGTCAAAGTCAAGATGCCACAGATTTCGGGAAAAAGTGAAGAGGAGCTTGTTTATCCACCATCACAAGTAAGAATCATCTATGATATGAGAACTGAACTTCAGGAGAGATATAACCATATTGATAAAATACTAGAGGAGATATCAGCAAATTTTAAACTATTCGGCATAGAATTTATGAAATACCAGGCTGGTTCACATGGTTATATTGATCCAATTAATCAAATAAAGCTACTGTATCATAATAAAATTACATCACATTCACCTATAGTAGCTATACAAAGAGATGGTGCTAAACTACTGAGAGGAATTATAAATATTAAGAATATTTACCTGTTATTACCTAAGGAATTAATGAACGATGAAAACCTAATTGAATCATTAGTAAAAATAGGGTTTAAAGAATATAATTTGGGTGAAATAAACAATGTAATTTCTGTATTATATGAAGATTTTAAAGATTCTAGAAAATCAGATATGGAATTCATAGAGAAATTAAATGATTTAATAATAATAGCGAAGCCTAATACGGATGTTATTGTACCGATCATTAAGTATAACAGATTTTACGAGCATTCTAAGAGAATATGTTCTCAAAAGAATTTCCATGCGAGAGTTATCGAACTCAAAACTATTAGTAAGATTCTTAAAATAGCTAAAGAATTAGGTCTTAAGGAGTCTAAAAATCTTGAAGCGGAATTTAAACAAATTATTAAAAGAAGTGAAGTAATAAAAGAGAAGAAGGTCGGTGAATTAATTTCTACACTCTTCAATATCTTACTATCTATCTATGTGGAGTTCAATATACAGAGTTCTATCTATGAAGGGAAAATACCATCTGACATCGCTTGGAAATTAGCCCAACCTGCTGATGGTGTTGGAGAAAGTATCTATATCGGATTTGACGTATCTAGAAAAAGAGATGAAAGAAGTGCTGGAGCAATCTTTGTACTTTACGACTTTTTTGGCTCCATGCTTAACGCTAAGACCATAATGATAAGCGGAGAAAGATTAACATATGAAGACATTAGCAACACGCTATTGGAACTGCTTAAAGTTAAAACCGATTTGCTAATCAGAATAAATAGAATTGTGTTATTAAAAGATGGTCCTATAAGAAGTTATGATGAGTATGAGAACGTAATTAGAGCTTTTGAGAACGTGGGTATAGAACTTGACTTTAACTTCATCGATTTCATTGGAGTAGTTAAAAGGCACAATCTCAGACTCTTTAAGAAAACGGCTACAAAAATTATTAATCCAGAGAGAGGAATTTGGACAAGTATTTGGGGCATTCGTAGAGCTGGAATAGAAGATGTTGAAAGAGCACTAATCATATCTTCTTCAGTAGAAGCAGGTAGAGCTGGAGCTGTGAAGCCAATAATTATAGAGAGGTATAAAAGTAAATATAGCTCTAATAAGAGTATTAATGATATAGCTAAAGAGTACCTTTACCTTTGTAGACTTAACTTCTGGAATGGTATAGACGGATTATCTAAGCTTCCCTTACCACTAAAAATGGCTGATACTCTAGCATACTTAACCATGATAGGTGTACCTATAAAAACACCCTAGGCTATTAAATAAATGTCCAAGAATATGAAATCAATTTACACTAGAACTTAGTTTATTTAAATTGTGTGAGATTCTAATTAAACTAACTTCTATTAATTTGTAATTTTTCGATGAGCTCGTAAAACGTTTTTATACTTTCACCATGAGGCTTTAATTTATCAATGACTTTTATTCCTCTGCTTTCTAAGTTTTTCTTTGTATTATCGGGAATATGCTCTAGTGATACGACTATGAAATTTTTAGGTTTAAACCTCTCTTGATATGGAATAATTTGCGAATTAATATCCTTCTTCCATTCATCGAATGGATCTTCTTTACATTCTATGATTAAGTCAATAGGTTTCTTTAAATTAATAAACTCTTCTGTCAATTTAAAATAACCTCTGACTGCTACAATATCAGGTCTTGTTGGTTCATGCTTTCCTGTAAACATGCCTAGCATATGTGCATATTTACTTAATTGAAATTCAAGCCAAAAAGTTATATATCCGTAAGGAGTTTCTCCAATAGCAGTGCTAAATTCTGAACCCTGTTCGATCCACCAATATGGTTTTCCTTCATACTCATGTCCCTTAAATTTGGATACTCGAAGAGCGTTGCATAACAATTTAAGTACCCAAATTTGATATATCCATCTTCGTGTAACCTTTAAACTTCTAATTCTACTTTCATCTTTTGGCAAGCTCATGAATGTAAAATAGTAAACATCTGGACTTTTGAATGCATCTTCCAAACGTGCTTGATGTCCCATAAATGAAATATCAAAGTTTAATGCTTTTTCATATTCTTTAACCTCGTATATTATAGGAATAAATACTTCTTCGAATTGGGTCAAGAGATACATTAATTTATGGCTCCTAACTTGAAATCTTAAATTACGTATTTCGCCAATACTCTTATTAAGTGATTCATAATATTCGAACTTCTTTGGCCGTTTGTCTTCAAAATCTTCTATTCTGCATTTACCTAGGAGATCTCCACCACTTCTTGAAAAATTAAAACAATATAATATTTTTCCTGTTACTTTGCTTTTAGGAACTTCATAAACTACTTTATCTTCATATCCATACGTTCTAATAGCATGCTCGCTTATATGAACAAGTGTATTTCCTTCAACTACGTAAAAATAGGGCCCTCCACGTGTTCCTCGTCCTTTTTCTTCTTTAATTTTTACTTTCTCGACATCCATATTTTTTATCTTAACTTATAAATGAGGATATTGCTTTTGAACTAAGGTCTTCTATGTAGTTTTTTATTACCTTATCCAAATCGTTATAATTAAACACGATAAATGGTTTGCTTTCAGGGCCGCCAGCCTCATTGAACTTAGATATACAACCGGTTATAGAACTAACTTCATTTACCATTTTATAAAATTTATCTTCCAATTCATAATGGGATAAGTTTAGGTCTTTATTTTCATTTACAATCACATTTATTGTGCTTGAAATCTGACCTTTCGTTAAACCTTGACCTTCAAGATAAAGCAAGAGAATAGTTATGTAGTCCTTTACGATTGCTTTGATTTTTTCTAATCGAGTCTCACTTATTTTTTCTTTCATTCTCTCTTTAAAGATATTCAGTAATTCTTCAGTTAAAAGCCAACGTTCTTCATCCGAGACCCTTCTTGTATTAAAGTCTGGCATTAAGAGTACCAATCTTTTTCTATACAATTGATCAAAGAATTCATTAATAATATCAGTTACAACTTTAGTTGATGCAATACTTTGAAATGTCAAAGAAACAATATCAAACTTTTCCTTAATGTATTCATCTTTTAACTTTTCCCACAATTCCTTACCGGTATGGATTGTTCGTTGTTTAAGTGGAAGTTCGGGCGTCCAACCAATTTTAGCTTTTATTACATCTTCATGATGAAAATCTATTATTTTAGTTTTATAATTATACCAGAAATAATATCTATTTATTAAGTTATCGTAAGATGCTCCAAGGGAGAGGATAGGTAATATATGTTTATACTTTTCGGTTAATTCATTAACGAAACTTAAATTATTTTGGAGGTGGTATGCAAAAGCTTCTTTAGCAATAGGTAACCCCTTTTCAGTTAATGCAATGAAGAACCAATTTATGTCTTCAGAGTAAATAGTATACTTTGAACTACTGTCTGTGAATTCATATTGAGAAAGGATCTTTTCAGTCATTTCACTGTAAGTCCAGTACTTTGTTCTCTCAATATCTTTTTCTGTATAACTTATGTAGGTATGCTTTCTAACAAATCCATATGGAATCCGAGATGCAATATATAAGTCCGCTAGACTTTCTTTAATTTCGTTAATTATTTCTTCGGAAAATCCCATCGAACGTAGTTCATTTATAAAGTTATTAAAATTCATAAATTAATAATATTAAAAAAATATTTATGTTTTATTTATTCATTAATAAAATAATTAACTTTTCTACATCTTTTCAACATATGTCGAAAATTTATTACAAAATTCATCCCAATTTTCTGATGAAGACACAAATTCATAACATTCAAGAAGCATTTCAATTTTTTCTTTTTCCTCTTTAGTTAAAGGAGAACCATTGATTGCAAGTTCTGCTAGCTTTTTTATTTTATTAACTGAGATATAGCGTGGTAGCGCTTTTTCTCTTTTAAGGTAGCTGACAAATATATCAATATATCCACCTTTAGATAACTTCTTTAGCTGTTCCCTTTGTTCTTCTGTAAGATAATAAATCCTTTTGCTCTTTTTACTTTTCTTTATTTCCAAAAACTTTCTATACTTTTCAATTTCCTCTTTACATATCTCCTCTGGAGAAAGGCTTTTGTGGTAGGAGATCCATTCATATTTAGGACCAGCTTTAACTTTAACTTTTACATTTTCAACACAACTACAACTTCCTTTTCTTAAGGGTAATAACAACATTCTTTTAAATACATAGTCTCCGATTTGTTCAAGCCTATCGGAATGCCCTACGATCCAAATAGATGAGAGATAAATATAATTGCTTATCTTAATGTAGCTTCCAATGGAATCAAACTTAACGATAAATTTCGGAGATTCCCTTTCGATTTTAATTTCTTCTTCTTTCAAAACTATTATCCCAAATTCAGCAGTCGAGTTCAAGATCTTATCCTTGAATTTCATATAAAGGTGCTGAGGAAGCGCTAAATAAAGTCTGCTTAAACATCCGCTACATCGATATCTAATTAATTGTTCTTCAACTTTATCCCAATTTTGTTCGTTTACTTTAATTTCAACACCAATATGCTCAACTTCTTTGCTATCTACTGCATCATGAATTGTTTTTCCTTTTGGCAAGAAGCATAAATCTATTTTTTGAATTTGAGGTTGTCCTTTTTTAATTTCGATTAAGGGCTGCGGTAATGTGCAATCCTTATCTACGAGTTCAAATCCTTTAGATTCGAAAAATTCTATAAGCCTTATGGATAGGTCTGTTTCAGTAAGAGAAAATGAGGGAGTAAAGATTCTTTCCCACTTTTTAGGTTGTTTTAAGCTATGAAATTCTTCTTTTAAGCATAATAAACCAGCTCCTTTTTCATCAAGAATATGCCCATAGGAGCTAAGCACATGATCAGAGATCTCGTGAGGAACCACAAAGCTGAAATAATCTAACATTTGACTATCTTTTGCATTTTTTAACTGTTGCCAAGCATGCCCGCTACTGAATGCATTGAAATTATCCTCAACTTCAAATCCGAAAAAGCTGTCTTTTACAGCAATTACGTCGATTTTTGTTCTATTTAATTGCACATCAAAATGGACTTTATAACCATTTCTTTTTAAATATCTGTAAAGCGAAAGTCTTAAAATTTCGTGTGATTTATTCATAATTTTAATTTTATATAGCTTTATGTGTAATATATCTTAAATGCTAGTTTATCCTAATTGTAATATAGGTATAACTAAACAAAGTAATAGCTGGAAGTATGGTCAATTTGATATCAATGCCTATAATTGGTTAAAGTACAGGATAAAATGTTGGAAATATTTAACCTTTAATGATTAGTTAAGAGGCAATTCTGATGTCATCTTACACTGTTAGAATTTGTGAGCTTTTAGAGGGCCTTCATGGAGGAGTTTATTACTTCATTATAGAGGGAAATAAGCTTGTTCACATATCGCGTTATGGGGTGAATAGAATGAGGAGTAGTAAGGTGGCTTGTTATGATATTGATATTAGCAGACTAAAAGGTAAGACTGTAATTGAAGTTATGTCTGCTTCGATTAGCGGATATATTGACATTTGGATGTATCCTGCCGAGGATCTTACTGTGGATCAGAGTATAAGAAGGAAACAAATTTTGCCGATTACCATTATAAACAATTATGAGCTTACATATCTTAACGAAAAGGAGAAATTGTTTTTAAATGAGTGGAATAAGCATTACAAGGCTATGCTAAATTATATTAGGAAAGAAGTAATTGAGAAAGGTGGGCGCATCATATCCACACTTTTAGTTATCACTCACATAGAAAATGATCTTAAATATCCAACATCCTTCTTAATACCCTATAGCGAAAATGCTAGATTCAGGTCTCTAAGCGGACTTACTAAACAAATCTACCAAATATGGATCATTATTAGAATTTTAAGAGAATTTACATCAATAAATCGAACCTTTATTTTTAAACAAAGCCCCTACAGCCCACTAGAATGGATAGACAACTATTCACTGTGGTATGAATTTGACTTGAATCCTCACACAATGTGTAACGGTATGCTTTGGCATACATCTAGTATTTCACCCCACTTAAAACGTATTCTTAATAAAGCTATGGAACTTAAAAATAAAGGTCTTACTGAACGTCTTGCTTTAAGGCCTGACATGGTATTTACGTATGCCAAAGATTGTAATGAGTTTATGCAGAATCCTGCTATTAAGCTGATCATTGAATGTAAGAATACTGATTATACATATTGGGAAAAAGATATAAATAGACAAATTAAGCCCTATGTAGAAATATTTGAACCAGAATACATGTTAATAGCATCACTAAAACCTGTTCCACCATATATTAAGAGAGATCTGCAACGTTATAGTATACACGTAATAGATAATGTTTATCCTGGAGGTTTGGGAGAACAAGAACTAATAGCCTATGTTAAATCTGCGTTAGGATATTTATAGTCTATTTTAGTTTGACTAAACTTCATCTCAAAACTTTAAATTTTATTAAAAATTAATTACTTAGAGGGTAAATGACAAATATAATTATTCATGAACGTTGGTACGGCCAAAGAGGAGGCAATTATTATTATATTAAGGAGGGAAATATCCTTAGAAGAATTGAGAAGTATGCTATTTCTAAAAGGGAAGCGTATAAGAGTAGTCGTGGAATTACAGTTGAATATATTGTACCAGTAGATAGACTTCGTGGTAAGATAATTTATGAATTTAGTTTCAGTAAGCAGGGATATTTCTCCCTTCAAAAATGCACAGTTGAGGCTTTTTTAAATCCCCAATATCCAGACTCTCCATGGATTCCTAATTTTGCTCTTACTCAATCAATTGATGTCAATGAATTGGAGGGCCTAATGTTTGAGGCTGAGGATCCTATGTTGTTAAAGATTTTAAGGGATATTAGAGAGAATTATACCTTGATGATTAATGAAATTAAAAAATACAGCGAATTAATGGGCTTTGATATTGCTTTTGGAGGCCACGCAGAATTAACCCGTACATTCTTTAATAACATCTACGAAGGTTTAATTAGATGTATGATTCTTCAAAATGATAAAGCTCGTCTTAAAGCATTAGAAAAACCATTGGCATGGACTTATCAGCTATGGATAACAATGCTTGCATGCAAATCTCTTGGAATTAACAATTTTTTAAAGGAAGAATATTTGTCCAAACCAGTATGGTGGATAGAACAAGGAAAGACAAGACCAGCATTCATTGCAAGGGCTGGAATTTATTACTATACCTTTTTCTTTGAACCCCAGTTTCATGAAGGAGCTCATTTAGTAGGAATGTTTACAGTAAGAAGAGTACATGTGAGACCAGACATAATCGTAGCAAAAGGTCATTACGAATCTATAAATTCTGCAAAAGTGGATTTATTAATTGAATGTAAGACTTTGCCTACTGAAATGTGGGAAGAAGATATCATGTCACAAATAGATGATTATATTGCACTTTATAAACCTCAAACAATAATGCTGGTCTCTTTATATAAAGTGGAATATTCTTTGAAAAATAAGTTAATACAAAGAGGGATAATATGTATTGATGAGGTAACACCTGGAAGTGTGAACGTAGAGACATTTAAGAGATATATTCAAAGAACACTGGTTTAGAATAGTGGTTTCATTTAGCTTTTAATACATTTAAAACTATAAAAAAGTAATAAAAGATCAGTTTTGTGAATGGGTTTTTTAGATCAAAAAGCTACAAAGAAAAATTGAATTTTTTTAAAGGTTTAAAAGATAAAAAATAACGATAAAACCAAAAACATTTATCCGAACAAGTCTATTCTATAGTAAAATATTCTTTAAGTATTTGTTCAAGTTCATAATATATTTCTTCGTATTTTAAGCGTAGATTAAAAGGAATAAGTAATTTTTTATTCTTTTTGTCTAAGAAGAACCAAGCAAATCCTTTATTTGCTTCATATTTCTCCAAATATTGGAAAAATGTTCCTGCTGGAATTCCTTGAACAACCATAGCTCTAATTTCTGTCTCCTTAGCTTCTTTTAAATAAATATCTTTTTTCTTAGGCCATGGTAAGAAACATATGTGAATAGATTTTTCTGCATGATGAGTAAAGGTACAGCATTCACGTCCACATAAAGAAGTGTATCCTTTTTCCTCGAAAATACTTTTGAACATATCCATCAACTCTTTTACAGCTTCATTGTACAAAGCATCCATAGCCTCCTTTACATCATCATATACCAATGGATTTATACGGCCATCACTTATTATACCTTCAATCGTAGCCCCTTCAATCATTACTCGATACGAAGTGTCGAAGAAGTGCATTGCGAATTCTAAATCTGAACTATATATAGATGAAAGAGCCCATTCTATCACAGCTAATTTTGGTAAATCTCCTTTTCTATAAAGTTCTTCAAGCTTAGACTTAATTTCTTGTTTGTCAGGAATTTTAACATATTTTGATGCTTCAGAAGCTACTTTTTCAATGTAAGGTTCTGCAAATGGATATATAGTTAAGTAATGGTATTCACGGTCCCGTGATCCCCAATCAGATTGGTATCCTAATAGATACTTATAAAAAAGAGGCCTGACTTGTTGTATTTTAGAATCTGGAAATGATGAAACTGCTCTAATTAGTTCATTGAGGGTCGATAAATCAACTTTATATCCGTTTCTTCTCTCTCCTGATACTGGATAATTTCTACTCTTAATTACATTAATTACTTTGCAGGCTACTGAAAGTATTCTCTTGTCTTCTTCAGTCATTTGATTTAAACGTTTCTCAACTTCCTTAAGAATTACCTTTAAATATTTTTCTAAAATGTATCTCTTCAAATATTCGTCTAAAATTACTTCTATATTCCTAATTTTTGCAGATCTATTAATATTCTTAAATGCTTCTCTGAGTTGAATCTCTACGTTACCTCTAGTGATATTATCAAAAGCTGGTTCAAGAGTATCCCTAACATTTTTAAAATCGTATCCAAGAATAGGGGTAGAGTCAAGGAAAACATAGAGGCCTATTATATGAGCAATTCCTTTCTTGGCCATATTATCTATTCTTGACTTTATAACATCAATATTATCAACATATTCGGACATCAAAATAAAAAAATATTTTAACTATTTAAACTTTTATAATTTCTTTTTCAATTGTTTAACTTTATTAGAAAGAACAAGTATTCTTTATTGATGGAAAATGAATTTCTTAAATTTTACGTTAATTATGCGAACTATCATATAACCAAAAACATTGAGTTTCTAAAAAGTGAATATGGAACAAAACTCTTAAAAGAAGTAGAGCGATTCTGCGAACTTTGGTCTAAAGCAAAAAGCTTAGCTCTTAAAGCTTTCAGAAGTGGCAAAGAAGAATCCATAATGCGCTTAGTGATCGACTTTATTTGGTTTCCTTCGCTGTTCTCGCTACCAATGAACATCCTTGTGAGCGCATCAGATAGTGTAACTCGAATGATCAGGTTCATTCTAGAAGGACTGGAGCTTGGTCTTGTACTTGACTGTGCCGATGAATTCAAAAATCTCAGCTTGGAAGAGAAGTTGGAGATAGCTAAGGAGTTTAACAGCAAAGGTTCTCTTCGTTTAACAAAGTACAAAGATAAATCCAAGTATGATAAGGAATCTGATGATAAAGAATCTCTTCGCTTGGTGGATTTACTTGGCAAATTATTGGAAGAAAATACTTTACGTGAGCTAAAGAGATTTTATGGAATGATTTCAGAGAAGTGGTTTCATGCATCAACTTATTTAACTAATTTAATGACTGATGAGTCAATAAAGGAGTGGCCTCCGCCAAAAGTGCTATATTTCCCTCCTTTAGAAGAAAGAAAAGATGAAGCTGATGAATTGACAGAGATCTTAAGAGAATTTAACAAATATGAGGATATTCTCATAAAAGAATGGGTAAAAAGATATGTTGGAGAAAATGTAAAGTAGCTTTTCAATGGTGAGCGAATTCATTTAAATTTGGCGACTCTTCTCACATTCTTAACGACGCCTTTATTTTAAAACTTTAAATGGTTTTATTGTGTAATATAAAATATGGCTGTATGTCCTAATTGTAAAACAAACGTAACGAAACAAAGTAAAAACTTGAAATATGGTCGATTTACCGTAAATGCTTATGAATGTCCAAAATGCAACATGAAGTTCTGGGAATATTATAAAAATGGAAAACATAGTTTTACTTTAAAATTTGAGAAAGGTAAAGGATTTGTAAAGGCATAACTTATCTTATAAAATTAAATTTTTCCGTTTAACGAATCCTCATAAAATTTTTAACAATAAATTTTTAAATTTAATAAAATTTTTCTAAGAATATTATAGTAACTTTTAAATCTTAACCTATATACTCTTGATTTATGATAAGAAATTTCTTCTTAATGTTTTTAAATTTTTTAAAGATGATTACTATTATAAAAATAAAACAAGAATGCTTGTGAACTTATTAAAACTCAGCTTCTTTCCATAATCTATTAAAGAATGTTTTGCATACTTTTACAGTAGCTCTATCAGTAATGTAAAGTCCGATCTGTCTTTGGTTATCAAGTCCGTTAGCATCTAGATCGGCTGTCATAATTATAGCTGCAATCTCATCAAAAACTATAAATCTTGCATGGACCATATTATTAATCTTCACCTCAACGTTATTCTTTCTTAGGAACTCTATTGCGTCTCTATGCTCTTTCTTATCGGGTTTCCTGGTCAGAAGTTTTACCTGCGTCCCTCTTTTCTTTAATTTGGCAAGGTATTCAGCACCAGTGTGATCGAGATAAAGGCTTACAGCATACACCTCGCTCCATATATCACTTTCAATAAGAGAGCTAAGTTTACTTTTCATAGTTTTAATCTCTGGCTCTGTGAATAAGAGCTCATATGGTCTTTCAATTTTTATACCTTCATACAACTCGATAAATCTTTCAATAACATCCTCGTGAGTAAAGAAACCCCATTTTTGTCTTAATTCATCAAGTTTACGTATCAAATCCCTACTTACTAATAATGGTTCGAAATCTTTAAGTCCTAATGCATTCTTCCATTCCGTAAAACTTACTTTAAACTTGTCATTGTAGTTATGTGGCCCGCTAATTGCTGGTGGATAATGAGATGGGAAGTAGGTAATCCTAAGTAATAACGGGTAGTCTCAATTATTACCTCAATATCTTCACCTACTCTAGACCTCTCTTCTTCTACAAGCCTAATCGAATCACTAGAGAGAGGAATTAAAAGTGTAAGGCACTGTTGCTCAGATGATGGTTTTAAAACTATTGCAGCATTTGTAAAGCCTATAGAGATTTTCCAAACCTTAGCGTTAATATTGAAAGTGAAGTGAGAAATTTTATCATAGTAATTATGCCATGCACATACTTGAATCTGTAAAGATGGTGGAGGTCCAATAATCTTTGAATTGATTTCTATCCTTACATATCCTTGTACGATATCGTGTACCACCATTAACCTTTCACTTTAACAGTAAGTTTCTCCTTAAGAAATTCTCCAGGATCTACCATGTGAAGCCAATCTCTGATCCTCTGCCTGTACTCAAGTGCTATATTTACAATCATTTCAAGTTCCTTCTTGTCGAATGTCTTATTAGGGAATAAAAGTTTTAATAAGCCGCTAGCAATTCTTTTCATACCCTTCTCGTCTCTTATTTTAAAATTATCAGAAAGTTCTACATGTTGGGACACTAAGCTAGCCAAACTTTCCTTCCTCATAAAATGTATTGCTTCTGCGAAATAGTCTGAAGCTATTCCATATCCTTTAGATAGATGGTACTTTGATTGTGATATTTTTGGAAGTTCCCAGCCAGGTATTAGCCCATGTATTCTATCTATAAAAGCAGAATCTCTCATTGTCTCAGGCAATACATAAGTTAGATCCTCTACGGGTATATAACCTTCAGAGCCCATTTCAACTTGTATGTTACCCATAAATACTAGCGAAGCATCAGAAGGAGCCTTCTTATCACCTCTTTCAAACATACCGCTTTCCATATAATCTTTAAGCTTGCCCATCATTTCATCTGGGTTAGGGAATCTTACTTTACTTATTTCATCGAAAACTACTAGATCCTTAACAACAAGCTCTCCAGGAACTTTTGTTCTCAAATTATAAAATAAAGTTGCAGGTGATACATTGCCGCCTGATATTATTCTAACATAGTTACTCACATTCCTGTAGAGATATGTCTTACCAGTCTGTCTAGGGCCAAACTCAGCTATGTTAACGTTACTTTCAATAACTGGCACAAGCCTTGAAAGCAAAAGCATCTTCTGTCTTGAACCATAAACTGAAGGATCAAGTCCGATCGTGTTTATTAATACATCGATCCATTCATCTAAAGTAAAGTATTGCCTAGCTTCCTCAAGTATCTTTGGATCAGTGTCAGGAGATTGGAATGGTTGAAAATTTGTAACTACAGCAGCTATAGGTCTGCCAAAGATTTCCTTAGTTTCGCTAGTTCTTTTAAGAGTTATAAGGCCCCACATTCCCGTTACTAATGTAGCTTTGTTTTTCTCAACTATATCTATTGGAACTTCGGCCCATATGTCAAGCGTTTGTATAACGCCTATATGGATACCTGTCTCAATATCTACGATAACTCTTAGTTCATCAATAAGCTTCACAGCTCCTTCCATAACTAGCTTATGCTTAACTATTTCCTTTTCCTCAGGTTCATAGTAGTGAGTTTTAATAAAATTCCTAAGTTTTTCCTCCCAATTACTTCCACGATTTATAAATTGAGAGATCAGAAACTCAGCAACATATCTAGGAAGCTTCGCAAGTTCTAACTCGTAAGCAAGTCTCTTATCAACAGCATACTCACCAAAATATCTCTGAATTTTATTAAACAGTTCACTCATCGTGTTAATCGAAATCTAACACTATTCTTTGTCTCTTTGGACCAGGCCTCTCTGATACCTCTATGGCTACATCGATACTTTTCTCAACACCTCTCCAGCGATACTTTATAACACCACTATATTTTCCTGGCTGTAGCGGTGGGGTATCTATTTTATGCTTACCTTCAACAATTACGAAGGAATTCTTACCCCATGGGAACTCATATATTACTTCTATCTCTTCTCCAGAAGGATTCACAACATCTATCTCAATATAGGAGCTTGTGTCGGGAGGTAGCAAAGTGTTAAGCACTGAAACCTTAGGCTCCTCGGGTAGTTTGATTTCTTCTTCATAAGATATTTCCTCACCAGTTAATATAGCCATTAGTCTCTTAAATTCATCGAGATCTTTTTCAGTTAGCCCAAAGAGTTGAGCAACAGCCAGATCAAGTTCCTTTTCAATCTGTCTAAGTTCATTCTGAGCATCGATACTCAGACAATATTCAGGTTTCTTTTTGGCATAAATGCATTTAGCGAGTTCATGAGCTTTTTTTGAAAGTCCGGCAATTTTCTTATGCAAATCATTATTTGGATCATATTTTGGAGGTTTAATAGTATCTAATATATGTGTTGATATTCCAGTTTCAATAACGTATGAAGCAACAATAGTTCTTACAAATGTACTATTAAGAATTCCACATAGATAGTAAGCCTCATCTTCAGATTGAAGAGGAACGAGCATCAATTTTACATTGGGAATAATTATTTTTTTACCTAAGAATTTATCCTTAATATCACTGATAACTGCGCAGGAAAACTCAGCTTTACCACGAATTTCTCCAGCTATATTCTTCCATATAACCTTATAAGGTGCTAGACTCGGTTTGACATTAAATACCCAGTAAAACGGCGGAGCGATCTTTTCAGCAACATTTAAGGAGAGTTTTTTATAGGGTTCTAGCTTTGATTTATAAGGTTCGCCCTCTCTGTTAATTAGCTCATTAAAAAAGTTATAAAAGTAATTATAGGTAGTAGGATACTTTACTTTCATATCAGTAGTACTAATATCTTTACCTTCTGCATTCACAGGTAAAATTATGTATCTGTCTTCAAACTCTACATACCACTTCTTGACATCTCTGCCCCTTATTAGTGGATACACCATGTCAGGTTCCATAATAACCTCAATCTGCTTTACCTTCTTTTTCTGTCCAGGTTCAAATGGATTCGTTATTATTAGTTTTCCATCCGGTGTTTTACCCTTTACTTGAATGTAGTATACTTGGTTTAGAGCTACATTTACTCCCTCGTGTGCTTCGTAGTACTGAGTTCCCGATAATAATTTTCTAATGGCTTCTAAAACTTTAGGTGTTACCTGCATCCAAGGCGATTCAGGTTTGTTAGTTTCTAAAGGTACCATGAATATATTGTATCTTCTCGTCTCTTTAAGAACTTCTTCGAGTGGCTTATCTGTGGGGATAGGCTTTTTGCTCGGATTTACCCAAACTACATGTTTTACTCCAGCTTTATTCTCTTTATTAGCTTCCATTAAGGATTTTTCATTTACCTTCACAACTACAATTGCAGAAGTCCTATTTGTTGCTCCTTCAAACGGATAAAGTGTTACTAAATCATGTATTACATGTATTTTTGTATTCGAAGCTATGAAACTTCTAAATCCAGCACCAGCTTGAGTTTTGAATATTGTAAATGGCATTAGGAAGCCTAGCTTACCATTTTCCTTTAGGTATAGATCGAAGCATCTTGTTAAGAAAAGCATGGCTAAATCCCTCTTAACTTTTCCTAAACCCGTTTTACCCCTAATTTTTGCTAAACCGTATTTTTCCCAAAGACTTTTACTTGCTTCTCTGTAGGATTCAGGTAAATTCTCCCAGTTGACCCAAGGCGGATTACCTACCACATAATCAAATTTGCCTTTGAGTATAGGTGCAAAAGCGTTTCTTATTATTGCTACCCATACTTTATTTTTACCTTCTTCCTCTAGTTTTAAAAGTTTTTCATAAAGTTTGGACATACTACTGATCTCTCCCGGATTCAGCCTATAAACCAGTTCCATTCTTTTCTTGAAATCCTCAACTCTATATTTACTCTCAAGACATCTAGAGACTTCAGCTAGTATGTTTACTAGTAACCCCTTCTCAACAATACTAATGGGTACTTCGAAATCACCAGCACTTGACCTCAAAATGTATACATCACCCTCCAAACTTGCTTGTCTCTGTACCATTATTGAGTCTGCTAAATATATAGGTAGTTCTATAGTTCCAATACCGTAAGCTAAGAGGTCTGCAATTGTTAGTAGGTAGTTTGTTCTAGCAGTTAGCACAGCGAGTGGATTTAAGTCATAGCCTACCACGTTATTTAGTATGTATTTTAGAATAATATCAGTCAAATAATGCTCCTCGGCATAACGTCTTAGTCTAGCTATATAAAGCATTAGGAAAGTACCGGAACCACACGCAGGATCTAAAATTCTAATCTCAAGGGGTTTTAAAGAATTCTCTTCACCGAGTTTATGAATAACCTTGAGAGATAACCCTACCTCATCGAGTAGGTGATTAGCTAACCAGTCTGGTGTGTAAAACTCACCCAATCGATGTCTTAGGTCGCTCGGAACAAGGTTTTGGTAAAGCCTCTTGAGCAAATCTCTAGCGAATTCAGGCTCTAGTTGTGGCGTTGCTACTTCGTAGACAGCTAACTTCCTAGCTAGCTCAGCTATTAGGTCTGCTAAGTCTTTATCCAGCACGTCCAGATACCATGAGAAGTAATCCCCTTCTAGGAAGTTCTCAATACTCATTAATCTCTTAAACACACCCCCACTCTCAAGTTCCTGTAGTGCCTCCTTAAGCCCTTCTAAACCCTTATTAGAGTATGCATCGTCTAGCTCAGCTATGTATGACCTGTAGAATTTACCTCCACCATAGAGGTATACTATCTCAGCTGCTATAAGCTTTAGCAAAAGGGCATAAAATGAATGTATAGAGAATATTAATGCATCGTAATCTACTTGACCTTGAATTCCGTATTCAGAAGCTAATTTAGGAAGTTCCTCAAGTTCCTCGGGCTTATATCCAGTTGCTTGCTTAAAGAGTCTCATCCAATCATTGAAAAGTAATCTAGCTCTAGTGTCTTCCTTAACATTAATTATTTTCTTGTAGAAAGTTTTAACTAACCTAACAGTGAGATCTGACTTAGGTCCAAATTCACTTAATAGATTTTCTACGTCTAAAGGCTTTCTCGTTAGACCCCTCAGAGCCTCAACAAGCTTAATTACAACTTCCCTTCTAATGTCATAAGGTCCTCTTAAAATCCAAGTATCTGTCCTAGGATCATATCTAACGAAAGCTATCCTATCACTAATTATAACTCCTAAGTATCTTGCATATGCAGCTTTATTACCTGCTTCTTCAGTTATATATTTTATTACCTGTCTCTTAGCGTCCTGGATGTCTTTATCAGCAGATAACTTACCTGGTGCCTTGTATTCTATTACTACATGTCCATAAAGTGCATCAGGTCTAGCACCAGATACCAAGGTGTACTCGTATTGCCCTACTGTAGTAACCTCTAAAGGCTTTAGAATTTTTTCTTCGATACAATTAGAAACTCGCACTCTAACATCTTCCTCTGAACGAGCTTTTAAAATAGCATCCTTAAAGCAGGCTACAATGCTGTCAATATCAACATTAGGGGTAATAACTCGGGAGCTCATATGATACCCCCAGAAACTTTAGGTTTAAAGTTTATAATAATAAACTTTAATATCTTATTACTACTCGAATATATTTGAAATTTCTTAACATCCCACTTTTTTAATGATTGGCTCATATACATCTCAACTAATATATATTACAAAAAAACTATTTAAATCTAGTAAAAACTTGTTATTATACTATTCGAATGTATGTTGCAAAATTTTTGGTTAGACGTTATACTCATTTATTATTTTTAATTTTATTATTAAAAGCGAATTTTTCCATCTATTCTGTACAAAGTAATCTTAAAATTATTTAATATAGATATTCATTACATCTTGCTAAAGCCTTTAATTTTATAAATTTGAAATTGATAAAATAGTATGTTAGATTCTTATAATTTACCAGCGAAAATAATTAAATTTTTAAAGAGGAATTTTAGACGAAGGATTAACTGTTATTAGGCAGACTTAAAGTAAAAAAGATTTCTCTGGAAGATTTTTCTTCAACACGATAATTAAAACTAAAATTAAGTTAAAAATAGTTATAAGATAGAGTATGAAGGTTAGAATTTATACAATAGAAATTCCTGGGACATCAATGAACAATAAAATGGAACTTACGGAAAAAATTTATGATTATTTAGGACCTGCCGTAATTGATTTTACAGGATGGGGATTATTGAGACCAGGGCTTTTAAATAAACGCTTGATCATAAATGTATGTAATATATGGAGAGCAGAGAGGAAAATGGAATTTATAATGGATAGGCCTCAAATAAGCGGAGAGTGGATATTTTTTGATTATTTATTTTCAAAGACGGCATCAATAAATCCCCTAATAAAATGCTTAACAACAGCAGGATTGACAAAATATGGCGAAATAAAGCTTACAAACACTTACCTAATAACCGTTGGGATAAACTGCAAACAAGAAGTGATAGTAATGCTCTACAACGGTAAGAAAATAGAAACTCAACTAGACGACTTGGCATATGTGTTGTCTCATATTTTGAAAGCTTCAAAAATAAAAGCTGTAGATATAAATAAAAACGTGATTGTAAAATTCGCAACATATCTTAAATCGTCTCTAAGATGGCAATTGAAAGGTTGGGTATCAAAGGAAGGAAGAACTATAGAACTTGATCTCGTGCAAAAAAACATGCAAGAATATTTAGACAAACTTAAGAAAGGAGAATGGCAGTCTCTCCTCTTTAAAAATAACTACTCAAAAATTAAATTAACAATAAAACCTAAAGCTCAAAGAATTGATGTTTTCATTAGAAGTAAATTTTATACTCCAGGACCAAAAAGAGATCTAAGACCAATATTTGATGAGCTAGCTAGAGGAATTACACCAGAAAAAGTTGTGGACATTATTCCCAGCAGTAAGGATGAATCAGGCATATTAAGAGCTTACACTGAAAGAAGGGGCATAGTCGCGGTTCTAAATCTGGAAAGGGAAAAATACGGTAGAGAAGCCCATGATCTGTCATACACGTTTCAAGGCTATGATATAAAATCAGGTCCAATTCTAATAGAAGTTAAAGCTTTTAAAAACACTTCATATAAATCCATACAGTTAACACAAAATGAATATCAAACCTTATTAAAGGAAGAAAACTATCATATTTATGTAGTAGAAGAAGCGTGGAGTGATAATCCAAAAATAAACATTATAAATGAACCCAAGGAAATACACTTCACAAGACAAAGTGAAAATATAATTGAAACAAGAATAGCTACAGAAGAATATTATGAGTGTGGAGAGGAGGAGTGGAGGAGAAAAATAATAAAAACAGATTCGGTAAAATTATGACATGCATTATTCATAATGGAGGTTAATCTTTGTAGTTATTCGTTAATAAACAAAGAGTAGAACAAATATTATTACATAAATCCAGCGTTTAAAAATACAAGACATACATTCTTGGCTGTGTAGGGAGTTTTAATAAGATTACATCTCTTAAAACAAACAACCATTATTTAGTAATTAAGTTGTAGATGATTTTAATACCTTTACAGTTGGGACATCTTATCATAATATATCTTCTATCACCTTAGCTCATTCTGAAAAGCTTTCCAGCATGTTTAAGATTAAATTCATTATTACAATACGGACACCTAACAATCTACTCATATGAATTCTTGTATATAAAATTTTAAAAACTTATATTATTTTAAAATAGCTTTTAACCTTTTACCTTAGGCTTTATTCTAATTACGAATTCAGAAGTCTTACCCTTACTACTTACACCTTTATAATAATTAAACACGCCGCCGCATTTAGGACATTCCATTCTTTTAACATCATATAATCTAAACTTCCAAGTTTTGCCAAACTTGAATTCACCTTCATAGTTACAATACGGGCACTTAACCATAAGTATATTACGCATATAACTATTTAAATCTTCATAATTACCCATAATGGAGAATCAACTCTTAAAACAATTCGTTAAGCGTTTTATAGAGCTTTAAATAAACTTTAGCATTTCTATAGCATTACCTTCTATAGAAGTATCAGTGAAGTCTTTGAAGTGCCAATTTACTAAATTTACGCTTATGGAAGACCTTAGGCAATTAAATGAATTAAGCTACTTAAGATGATCATTTATTCCTTTTAATGCATAAATAAGCTCCAAATTCGCCTTCTATTAAAATTAGGCTATTGACTTCCTATTCTTGAAGTTTTCATATTTCTCTTTCTTATAGTAAAATTGCTAAGCAAAATTTATAATAATTAAAGGTTAATTAAAGAATCAAAAGTAAATGCTTAAATATTTTCTTAAATATATTCTTTTAGAGTGGAAAGCGAGCTTAAGGAAAAATTCCTTGAATTATTAGATAAGGATAAAGAATTTCGTTACGCTGTAGCAGCTTATTTAGGTCTCGCTGATATTCTTAGAAGACTAGATAAATTTGAAGAAACACAAACTAAATTCTCGAAGAAATAATAGAAATGAGAATAGAGCAGAATAAGTTATGGGAGAACCAAAAAATGTGGGAGAATCAGAATAAAATATGGGAAGAAATAAAGAGATTTAAAGAAGAACAAAATAGGATATGGAAGGAAATCAAAAGATTACATAGGAAGATTAAATTAATGCAGAAAGAACAGAGAAGATTCAGAATTATTTTTGAAAAATTAACTCCTCCTATAGAAGAAGAAGCGAGGGATGTTATAAGCTATAGATTAAGTAAAGAACTTGGTATAGAGATTAAGCTTGAAAGATTGCTCATAAAAGGAAGAGAAATCAATATCTACGGTGCAGTGGGAGATATATGCGTAATTGGAGAAGCTTCTGTTAAATTGAGACCTAAAATAGTTAAAGAAATGGAAGAAAAAATAGAGCTTATAAGGAAATATAAGCCTGAGCTTTTAAGACCTAAGCTAATAAAAGTAATATATACAGACGTTGCTTTTCCGAATGGTTTGAAGCTTGCTTCTAAGAATAATATTTGGGTATTGAACTGGAAAGAAGATCTGCTTCCTATGAAAATAATTCAATGAAATAGTAAACTTTTCATAAAATTATTTAACTTTATCCTTAGAATTGTTTTCAATATAAAAATAAAATTAAAGATGGAAAAGGCCTGTTAAGAAATAGCTTATATTTATCAATTCCGTGTTAAGTCTCGCATTTATTATTAGCATGTGTTTGTTTGGTATTTCTTCCCATGGTTCTTTTGTTAATTTTTCTGATGCTACTATAATCGCTTTCTCGCCTGAAGCCAGCTTCATTCTTATTAATTGAGCAGTCTTTTCAGAGAAACCCTCTAATCTTAGTCCTTCGCGAGGTCTTTTGAGATAAAAGAGGGTATAGCGGTTCAGTCCTTCCTTAGTATACCGCAAAGCGTAAAGCTTTTTTCCATCACTGGCAATAAAGTTCAGAGAATCGTAGCTTATGTTATTGGCATTGATTTTAGCTATAGCTCTTTCAACTCCTTCAACAAAATCATTTGTTTCGTCAGCTTCCTGAACAATTAGGTGAAATAGAGCTTCAGAATCAGTATCACCTTCAAGATCTCGATATTCTGGGGATAAAAGTTCTAAAATCTTATTTCTTTCATCAATGGTTCCATTATGAGCAAAAACATAGCCTTTATAGAGCCATGGATGCGTATTTTCAAGCTTAGCTTTTCCCTTTGTAGCATATCTAACATGAGATATTACTATAATTCCAGAAACGTTTTTGGCAAGTCTTTGTGCATCCTTAGACAAATAGAGAGGTCCGGGCTCTTTGTGCAAATTCCAGCCATTATCAAACCATGCAATACCCCATCCATGAGGGTTTCTAATTGAGAGTTTTTCTAAACTTTTCTCAGCCTCATAGAAGCTGAAATTTACGTTAACAGCTCGGTTAGCATATAAGCCGAAAAGTCTGCACATATCTCCTATATAGTTTTAAATTTTAAATCTTTATTTGAAAAATTATTAAAAATTGTGTCTTCAAGAGAAAAATTTGAAAAAATAATTAAACTTGTTAACGAAATTGACTTAGAAATAGTAAGTTACTTGTTATATCAGCCAGCAATTCTTTGTGGTATCTTGAGGTTTTTAGAAAGAATTCATGAGTTCATGAGAATTGTTGGATTACGTATGAATGAGCATTTCCTAATTGAGATTTCGCGATGGATTGACTGTGAAGTAGATGGTTGGAGCTACCTGCAGATTAAAATAAAATTGCTTGAAAGAGGAATAGATAAGTTCG
>Ga0209741_1000032_pt1 | contig 29508 bp, 24 predicted proteins | sample OctOCTMetagenome_FD_184734 | JGI IMG/M metagenome (GOLD analysis project Ga0209741, IMG submission 184734) | Hot spring and microbial mat streamer communities from Octopus Spring Streamers, Yellowstone National Park, USA - OCT_B (SPAdes) (version 4) | ecosystem: Environmental > Aquatic > Thermal...
TCTACCTCTCGCCTGCTTCAATGTTATAATATCTGTAATCTCCCTAGCCAACGTTCTAGCAGCCTCCCTCTCTCCGTTCTCAGCGTAGGCACTGTACACTTTGAACCAGTCCACGTTTAGGACTACATAGGTTATGGCTACTGCCGGCACAACCGTCACCAGGGTTAAGGCTGTTACTTTAGCTAGCGTAAGCTCTCCCATCCTCGGCACGGTGGCCTCTATAAGCCATTTAGCAGGTGTCCCCATGAGGAACACCATGGCCGCCATGGCTGTCTTACCCGCTATAACGGATATAAGGAATATGGGGGTGCTGAAGCCAGCCACCCCAAGGGGTATGTATAGTAGGTCGTCGGGTAGCGGTAGTGCTGCGAAGAGGAATACTGTTAAAGCTAAACCACCCTTCCTAGCCCTTAGAAGTGTTAAAGCCTCCCTCCTCCTCCTCACAGCACCAATCCTGGATCCAAGGGATTTAGATAGGAGGAATAATGCAAACTTACCCAACCCAGCCCCAACTCCAACGGAAGCTACAGCCACCAGAGACTCCGTGAAACCCCTTACTATCACAGCGTAGGAGGCGAGAAGTGATAGGTATACAGCAGGGAATCCAGGCACTAAGTTGGATATGAAAGCCAACACCCCTAACCCTAAAGGCCCATAATTTCTAAGCTCCTCAACAACATAGACTAACGTATCACCACTCAAAACAACCCTCCCAACTCCAGAGAACTAGTATAAATCCGAGACTTAAAGGATTTAACCACCCTAGAAGACACCAAGCTAAAACGGGCTATGAGGAGGCTCGAAAGGGCGGAGAAGGTGAAGTGCCTGCGCAGGCCCGAGCCCGCAACAAACTAGAATAGGCTCCCCCAACATACACTATAAAGGCCCGCGGCACCCCCGGCGGCGGTGCGGAGGCAACACCGGGTAACCCCGGTAAAAGTGAATGAACCTCCAGCCTCCTGCCGCGGGCACAATAAAAGACCAAAAACACCTAGCAGAAAAGGTTTTAAACCCCGGCTAACCTAACTAAATAGATGGCTCCGCCCGCCCTCAACAAAAAAGAGAGCGGGCGGCCAAACCAATGGGGGCTTGAGGAAACCCAGCCCTAAGCTGGGCCCCCTCAAGCCCGACAAAAGCTAGAGGAGCGACCACAAGAACACCCCACACAACCAACCCCAAAGCCCGCCCCACAGCGGCCTGCGGCCGCGACTCCGGTTGATCCTGCCGGACCCGACTGCTATCGGGGTAGGGCTAAGCCATGGAAGTCGAACGCCCCGCCGCTGCGGGGCGTGGCGCACGGCTGAGTAACACGTGGCTAACCTACCCTCGGGAGGGGGATAACCTCTCGGGAAACTGGGGCTAATCCCCCATAGGCGGGGAGGCCTGGAAAGGTTCCCCGCCAAAAGGGGGCGCAGGGGGCCATCGCCTGCGCTCCGCCCGAGGATGGGGCTGCGGCCTATCAGGTAGTTGGCGGGGTAACGGCCCGCCAAGCCGAAGACGGGTAGGGGCCGTGAGAGCGGGAGCCCCCAGATGGGCACTGAGACAAGGGCCCAGGCCCTACGGGGCGCACCAGGCGCGAAAACTCCGCAATGCGGGAAACCGTGACGGGGCTACCCCGAGTGCCCCCCTTGTGGGGGCTTTTCCCCGCTGTAAGAAGGCGGGGGAATAAGCGGGGGGCAAGTCTGGTGTCAGCCGCCGCGGTAATACCAGCCCCGCGAGACCGGGGCCCTAAACAAGCCCCGGCGCGACTGGTCGGGGTGATTATTGGGCCTAAAGCGGCCGTAGCCGGCCCGGTAAGTCCCCCCTGAAAGTCTCGGGCTCAACCCGAGAAGCGGGGGGATACTGCCGGGCTAGGGGGCGGGAGAGGCCGAGGGTACTCCCGGGGTAGGGGCGAAATCCTATAATCCCGGGAGGACCACCAGTGGCGAAGGCGCTCGGCTGGAACGCGCCCGACGGTGAGGGCCGAAAGCCGGGGGAGCGAACCGGATTAGATACCCGGGTAGGCACATGCCGCGGGTTTCATATAAGGTTATATACCCTAATACTTTGGATTTGTTGTAGGTGTTATAGAAATGAGATGTGAAGAAGTTTATCTGCTTGGACGATTTCTTCGGTGACGGATGGTTCGAGAAAAGGGGTATTGCTATAGCTACTAGAGCTGAAGACGAGGCAATGACTCTTGCTACTCTAATAGAAAGGGTATATGGTAAGGCTCCAAAAGTTAAATTAAGGAGGTATAAAGATGGTCATAGCGTTTGGTGGATCAGACTGTGGAGTAGTGATGTAGCAAGTAAGTTCGCTGAACTGTTAAAATGCTCTGGAAGAAAGAAATCCCTTAATGCTAAGCCTCCTGTTGAAGTACTAACCTGGAATAGTGAAGCAGAGTTATGTTTTCTATTAGGTGTATTAGACGCTGAGGCTTGGGTTTATATATGGAGGGGCAGGATAAGAATTTCAGCTGAGTTATACAATGAAAATGTTACACGTTATTTAGTGGATATCTTGAGGAGGCATGGAGTAAAGACTTCTTTATCTTTAAATAAAGACGGTGCCTATCGCATAGACATAACTGGTTCGCATGTCTATAAGTTTATAAAGATAATTCCCAAGGATATTCCCGCGGCAGTGCCCCGGAGAGTCCCGGCTGTAAACGATGCGGGCTAGGTGTTGGGCGGGCGAGAGAGCCCGCCCAGTGCCGCAGGGAAGCCGTTAAGCCCGCCGCCTGGGGAGTACGGCCGCAAACCCGGTTAGGGCTTAAAGCCCTACCGGGGCGGAAGGCTGAAACTTAAAGGAAAGGGAGGCTGGAAGCTGGGTGCGAAGGCTTAAATAGCTCTTTTAAGCTTCTAAGTTCCATCTTTACCCTCTTCATCTGTCTACCCGGCTTCCACTTCCCCCTGAATTGGCGGGGGAGCACACAAGGGGTGGAGCCTGCGGCTTAATTGGAGTCAACGCCGGGAATCTTACCGGGGGCGACAGCAGGATGACGGCCAGGCTAAAGGCCTTGCCCGACGCGCTGAGGGGAGGTGCATGGCCGTCGCCAGACACAGTCATGGCTCCCGTAGTGTTTTCAAGGCTCACGTCATAAAGGTTACTTTTAATAGAATCCATTCGATGGAATTGAAAGATGGAATTGAAGGTGATAAGATTATGGGAGCCATGATGTGGGCGAACTCGTGCCGTGAGGTGTCCTGTTAAGTCAGGCAACGAGCGAGACCCCTGCCCCTAGTTGCTACCCCGGGGGCGACCCTGGGGGCACACTAGGGGGACTGCCGCCGCTAAGGCGGAGGAAGGAGGGGGCCACGGCAGGTCAGCATGCCCCTAATCCCCCGGGCTGCACGCGGGCTACAATGGCGGGGACAGCGGGTGCCGACCCCGAGAGGGGGAGGCAATCCCTTAAACCCCGCCGCAGTTGGGATCGAGGGCTGAAACTCGCCCTCGTGAACGTGGAATCCCTAGTAACCGCGCGTCAACATCGCGCGGTGAATACGTCCCTGCTCCTTGCACACACTGCCCGTCGCTCCACCCGAGGGAGGCCTGGGTGAGGCCTCTGCCGCCGGGCGGGGGACGAACCTAGGCCTCCTGAGGGGGGAGAAGTCGTAACAAGGTAGCCGTAGGGGAACCTGCGGCTGGATCACCTCCTGGTTGTTCTGCGGGCTTTGGGGTTGGTGTGGCTTGGTGTTCTTGTGGTCGCTCCTCTAGCTCCATGCAACCTGGGAGGCAGCCTCCCAGGTGAAGGGCGTAACAGGGGTTGCACATCCCTGGATGAGCGCCACCCCAGGAGACCCTGCGTGCCTAGAACACGCTAGGGCGCACCTGGAGCCGGGTGTATACATGGTTCCGGGCCCAGCCAGCTAAGACCTCGCCCCTGGGGCCTGCGGCAACGTCGCCGCCCGGTGGATGCCTCGGCTCGGGCGCCGAGGAAGGGCGTGGCAAGCTGCGATAAGCCCGGGGTAGGCGCAGGCGGCCGTCGAACCCGGGATCCCCGAATGGGACTTCCTACCGCGGGGATAACCCGCGGTGCCCCGTAAGGGGCGGGAACCCCCCGAACGGAAGCATCTTAGTAGGGGGAGGAGAAGAAACCAAAATGGGATCCCCTGAGTAGGGGCGACCGAAAGGGGGAGAGCCTAAACCAATTCCCCACGGGACAACCGTGGGGAGATGAGGGGTTAAGGCTCCACGACTGAGGGCTCGACCCTCAGCGGGCCGACCCACGGTAGCCGAAGTGAGCTGGAACGCTCCGCCGTAGAGGGTGATAGACTGGGGCGACGCGGTTAACTTATTGAATTCATTCAATGGAATTGAAAAAATTTATGCTTTTATTACCGCGTCCCCCAGGTCAAACCCCGTAGGCGAAACCGTGGGGGCTTGCGTCGTGGAGCAGAGTACCACGGCTTGGTTTTGCCGTGGGAAGTTGGGGGGAACCGACCTCCAAGGCTAAATACGTCCCGAGACCGATAGCGAACTGAGTACCGTGAGGGAAAGGTGAAAAGAACCCCAGGTCGGGGGGTGAAAAGAGCCTGAAACCGGGCGGCTACACAGGGTGCGGCCCTTAAGGGATGAAGGCCTCGAAGGAAACCCGGGCGACCGGGGAGTACGAGAGGTCCTAACCGGGGTCGCACCTTCCGTCTTGAAACACGGGCCGGGGAGTGCACGGCCGTGGCGAGCCTAAGGGGTTCAACCCCGAAGGCGTAGGGAAACCGACAAGCCCGCAGCCGCTTTCAAGCGGCGAGGGGCGGGGTCCGAATAGGGCCCGGAGTCACGACCGTGCGACCAGAAACCGGGCGATCTAGGCGGGGGCAGGGCGAAGCCGGGGGAAACCCCGGTGGAGGCCCGCAAGGGTTCTGACGTGCAAATCGTTCCCATGACCTCCGCCTAGGGGTGAAAGGCCAATCTAGCCCGGTGATAGCTGGTTCCCGCCGAAGTGGCTCGCAGGCCAGCCCCGCCGGAGGTGGGCTGTGGGGTAGAGCTACTGATTGGACGTGCAGGGGGCGGAAGCCCCCGGCGTCCAGTCAAACTCCGAACCTGCAGCCACCTTAGATGGCGGGAGTGGGGCTCCCCGGGGTAAGCCTGGGGGCCGAGAGGGGAACAACCCAGACCGGGGTTAAGGCCCCAAAGTGCCGGTTAAGTGCCAAGCTGAAAGGGCGTCCCCCGCCTAAGACAGCGGGGAGGTGGGCCTAACAGCAGCCATCCTCTAAGGAGTGCGTAACAGCTCACCCGCCGAGGCGGGGGGCCCCGAAGATTGGTCGGGGCTTAAACCGGCCGCCGAGACCCCGGACCCCACCTCCCATGGAGGTGGGTGTGGTAGGCGGGCGTCGGGATGGCGTAGAAGCCGGGCCGTGAGGTCCGGTCCGGTGGAGCCGTCCCGAGTGCGGATCCCGGCGGTAGTAACAGCGAAGCGGGGTGAGAATCCCCGCCGCCGGAAAGGGCTAGGGTTTCCCGGCAATGGTCGTCAGCCGGGAGTTAGCCGGTCCTAACCGGGACCGCAACTCGGATCCCGGGAAAGGGAAACAGGTTAATATTCCTGTGCCGCGGGGGTACGCTTCGCGGTAACGCAAAGCCCAGCCTCCAACGCCTCGGGGTAGGCGGACCAGGGGCCCCCATGCGGGGGCGACCTGGCTAACCACCCTAAGGCCCTGGAGTGCCGTAATGGCGAGAAGGGGCTGAAGGGGGGAATGGCCCGCGTATGCGGGTTCCGCCGACCCCCGGGGCCCATGAAAAGGGGGCTGGGAAGGATCCCCCGCGCCCGTACCGAGAACCGACACAGGTGCCCCTGGGTGAACAGCCCAAGGCGTCTGGGGGCTAACCCGGGCCAGGAGGGAAGGGCAGGTTTTTATAAACTCTAGTCTAGTTGTTATTAAATTATTAGAATAGATAACGAGGATGGATGAGAATGGATAATGAGGATAGATGTTTTGAGGAGTATCTAGCAGGATACGTATATGGCGATGGCAACCTATACTATGATAAGAAAAAGCGGAGTTATCGTATAAGGCTCTACGACTCGTCACGGGAATATGTTGAGTGGTTAGCAAATAAAATTAAGGAAAAATATAGCGTTAGACCGTCTATAACACGTAGAAGAAATGAAAATCTATATAGTATTAGTTTTTATAGTAAGAAGATGTATGTCTCTTTGCAGAGAATAATAAACGAGCTATATATCAACCCAAGCCTATGTTTCATAAGAGGGATTTTAGATGCTGAAGGATACTGTTATCTAAGGAAGCGTGGTTCAAACGTAGATGTAGAAATTGGTATAGCGAATAAAGATCTAGAACTTCTAGAAAGAATAATGGAGGAGTTTCAAAGACATAATGTTAGAGCTTCGCTAGCTATAAGAAAATTTCATGATCCGGATAGATATGTGGGTTATATAAGAGTTTATGGATTGAAAATGTATACAAGCTTATCACGCTTATACCTCCATATCATCCAAGGTTTAATAAGGTCTATGAAATCCTCAAGCCTGCCCTCCCTCCCCCGTAAGGGAACTCGGCAAATTGGCCCCGTACGTTCGCAAGAAGGGGTGCCTGCGGTTCTAGGGTCACCCCTGGGACCGCAGGTCGCAGTGACTAGGGGGACCTGACTGTTTAACAAAAACATAGCTCCCCGCAAGCCCGAAAGGGTTTGTACGGGGGGTGAGCTCTGGCCACTGGCGGTCCGTGAAACCGGGGTTCAACCCGGCGAAGCGCCGCTGAAGGCCGGGAGTAACCCTGACTCTCTTAAGGTAGCCAAATGCCTTGCCGGGTATGGTGGGTGTCCCGTGGTCGGTATTATGGAGGATATTGGGTACTTAATTGGCGCTATTGAGTAGACACGGGACCCCGCCCCCGAAAGTTCCGGCGCGCATGAACGAGTTAACGAGGTCCCCACTGTCCCGGCCCGGGGCCCCGTGAACCCCCTGAGTGGGTGCACAGTCCCACAACCCCCCGCAGGGAGAGAAGACCCCGTGGAGCTTTACCGCAGCCCGGCGCTGGCTCCTGGGTGGGGGTGCGTAGCGTAGGTGGGAGCCTGTGAAGGGCCCTCTCCGGGGGGCCTGGAGGCGTCAATGAAACACCACCCACTCCCGCCTGGGAGCCTAACCCCTCCCTCGTGGAGGGGGACAGCGTCGGGTGGGCGGTTCGGCTGGGGCGGCACGCCCGCGAAAAGATAACACGGGCGCCCAAAGGTGGGCTCAGGCGGGTCAGAAATCCGCCGTAGAGTGCAAGGGCAAAAGCCCGCCTGACCGGACCCTTGAACGCAAGGGGTCCGGCCGGGAAACCGAGGCCTAGCGCACGCTCGTGCCCCCCTCGGTGGGGGCCGGGCACGACAGAAAAGTTACCCCGGGGATAACAGCGTCGTCGCGGGCGAGAGCCCCCATCGACCCCGCGGTTTGCGACATCGATGTCGGCTCTTCCCATCCTAGGGGTGCAGCAGCCCCTAAGGGCAGGGCTGCCCGCCCGTTAAAGGGGAACGTGAGCTGGGTTCAGACGTTGGCGAGGCGGGGGGTTAATGCATTTATGCTTCATGTTGCGATGTCTTTCATATTTTAGTGGGTATGTATGGAGCTTTGGTTTCAAGTTGCTATCGGATGCATTCTTGGAGATGGGAGGTTAGATAGGCTAGCACCTGGTAACTCTAGATTACTAGTGCGTCGTAGTATCTCAGCTTGTAAGATTATTCTATGAATGCCTGCTCTCATCAATGCATTATAAACTTGGAATTAAACCCCGCCTCCCAACGGAACAAACCGTCGTGAGACAGGTCGGTCTCTACCCGCGGGGGGTGTTGGCCGCCTGAGGGGAACGTGCCCTTAGTACGAGAGGAACGGGGCGCGGCGGCCTCTAGTGTACCGGTTGTCCTGGCGGCATAGCCGGGTAGCCACGCCGTAGGGGGTAACCGCTGAAAGCATCTAAGCGGGAACCCCTCCCCGAAAAGAGGCGGCCGTCCGCTCTCTCCCGGGGTTACTCGGGGAGGGCGGCGAGGGCTCCCGTAGAAGACGGGGTTGATGGGGTGGGGGTGTGAGCCCCGAGGGTTTCCCCGAGGGGTTCAGCCTACCGCTCCCAATCGCCCGAGGCTGTGGGCTGCCCGGGGGCGGGTTGCGGGTTTATGTTTGCCCGCGCCCCTTGTGGGGGTCTTAGCTGGCTGGCGTGCTCTAGCGTGTGGGTGTAACGGGGGTTTCCTTTATTCTCCTGGGGTGGCGCTCCTATCTCTTCTTATAGGTTTTGTTTCTACTGTTCTGGTGGAGGGTGTTTTGTGTGTTTGGTTTAATAGCTTTGGTTGCCTATAGGTTTTATCTTGCTCTTCCCGGTTTTGTTAAACTTCTTCTTGTCTCGCTCCTCCTTGGCGTTATTGTGTTTCGTGGTAGTGGTTTTGTTGGTTGTAGGTCTCGTTGGGGTTTCCTTGTGTTTCCTTTAGGTTATGCTTCTGTTTTTAAGGTTTTTGTTTTCAGAGCTTACAGTATCCTTAGTGGTTTCCTCGGCGGCTCTCGTTTTCTAGATGTTGGTGCTGGTGTTGGTGATAGCTGTTTATATGCTTTAAGGCTTGGTGCTTCTAGGGTTGTCGCTGTGGAGCCCGATCCTGTTATGGCTAGGCTTCTTAGGTTTAATCTTTTGTTTAACGGTTTTAGGGGGTTTAGTGTTGTTGAGGCTTGTGCTGGCGGCCTCTGCGCCTTCGTTGACTGGGCGCGTGGTAGGGTTTGGAGGTTTAGGGGTTCAGCTGTTAGATGGGAGGATCTCCTACAGCAGGGGTTCGATGTTGTCAAGGTTGATTGTGAGGGTTGCGAGTGGACACTTGAAGGGAGACATATATCGATGGCCCCCGTGTGGCTTATAGAGGTTACAGGTTCCCTTGAAAGATTCCTGTTGAGGGTACCCTCAGAGTATAAAGTTGAAGTCGTATCCAGGGGTTTAGACTCCGATTCGCTGAGGCCGACGTACATAGTCTTAGTTTACAATAGGAGGCTTCGCCATCCCAGATCTAAGGGTTATAGGTGGGGTTCTATGTGGATTCAAGGGCTTCAGCGAAGCTCCTTAAGGAGAGCTCTGGGCTCTTATACTTCATTATAGCGCTTGCAACTAGAACGCCTGAGGCTCCAAGCTCTACAGCTCTAACAGCGTCTAAAGCCTCTGATATACCCGCTCCAGCTAGTATTGGCACATTAGAGATCCTCCTTACAGCTTCCACGGAACGTGTTATAATCTCAGGCTTAGCTCTAGACACTGGGATCCCAGATCCTATTAGCTCAGGCGGCTCTACAGCCACCATAGTGGGGTCTAGGAGTGCAACGGCTACAGCCTCCTCAGGTGTATCAGCGCAGGCTAAAACCTCTAAGCCTAGAAGTTTAGCTCTACTAGTTATCAACGCTAGATCCCTGTATGTAACCTTGTGCTCGCTATGGCTTATAATAGTGCCTCTAACACCCTCAACCCTAAGAGCGTCCAGGGGGGTGAACCCAGTGTAGGCTCCGAAACCCACCGGGTCAACGTGTTGCAGGTAGACGTCATCGTAGACCGCGAGGATCCTCGATGCTACGAGAGCTGGGACGGCTAGAATAACTCTGACCTTCGAGAGCCTAGATGAAAGCTTTGAAGCCTCTAAAGCAAGCTCTAAGGCTCTAGCTCCGAACGCCGTATCATAGGCTTTAAAGTTAACCACCAGAAGTCTTCTCACCAAAACCACCCCTAACCCTATACGCTGCCCTTGGAGCTAGAACTGCTAGAAAGCCTGCCAACATCATGAGGGTTAAAGAGGCTACTGGAGCTTCACCCTTAACCATTAAAGCTGGAACCCCCAGGGCTAGGGCAACAATACTACCAATAACTCCGAAAGCCCAACCAGGCTTGTATACAAGGTTAAACCTTGAGCCTACAAGCTCTCCCAACACCACACCTAGAAGGACGGAGGGGGGCTCGAACCGACCGAAACCCGCGGAGTATAAGGCTAATCCCAGGACGCCTATAACTAGAGCTAGGGCAACTAGGCCTCTAAAACTAAGAACCCTCACAGCTACATAGGAGAGGGAGGCTACGACTACGCCAACCACAACTCCCCCAGCAACATCCCTAGGGTAGTGGACTCCCAGTATAAGCCTGCTAACCGAGACTGCCACCACCATCACGGCTGTAAACGCTATAAGTGGAGCTAGGGGCTTATAGAGGGATAGGTAGCCCCAGAAGGCCGAGGAGCCGGTGGAGTGACCGCTAGGAAACCCGTAGCCCTCCTCTCTAACAATCCATTGATGCTCAGGAGGCCTGGGGAGCTTGAATACATCCTTGAGAACCCCGGTTACCGTGGTAGCTGTGAGTAGGGCTAGGGCGAGCCCCAGAGCTTCAATCCTGGGAAGCGCATGATATGCTATGGGTAAGAAGACCATGTAGAACTCTGTGGAGCCAAGGTTTGAAACTAAGATCCAGAAACCGTGAACAGGGTATAGGTAGAATAACGTTGATCCAAGAGCCAGTAGCAAGGCTAGAGATAGTAGTGTAACGTTAAACCACTTCAACCCACTCACCAAGCCTAAAGTGTGTATCTAGTTAGAGTTTAAAGGCGTTCTACGCCCTCAAAGCCAGCCCGGAAACCTGGACGTCGACAACCCCTTTAATACCCCTCAAATCCCTGAGTATCTTAGAGAGTAGAGGCCACTGGGTTTCCAGGATAGCCACGTTGATGCAAAGTCCATCCCCTAGAAGTTGGTGGTAGAAGGCCCTCACAACAGGCTGGTACTCGTGTATAACCTCTAAAATCCTCCTATCGGAGCCGGGATAGACGCTATGATCGCTTAAGATGGTTATAACGAATATCCTGTGCATCTCACCCTTCATAGACTCAAGTTGATCCAGCATCCTCCTAACGGCCTCTCTGAAGAACTCAGATCTACCTGTAAACCCTAGGGACTCCGCTATTTCATCAACTCTCCTAAGCAAGCTATCGGGGATCGATATACTAATAACACCCAATCCTGTCACCGATATATTATAGTGTAGAAACCAGCTTAATAAATTCATATTATTAACTCTCATGGTGAGTTAACATTTAGGCTTATTAGGTAGGATTTGAGGTGTAGGCTAGGGCGTCGCATCGTGTCAGACCTAGAGCCTGTAGGGGTTAAGCTGAGAGAGGCCATTAGACCTTTTGCTGGCCTACTACTACCATCTATAGTCGGCCTTTTAAGCTACTACTACAAGTTACCGTGGTTAGCCCCTTATGCTATGCTAACTTTGACCGTAGCCTACTTTACCATAGAACTGTTGGAGGGCTTAGTTGAATATAGGAGGGTTAAGCCTGAACCCGTTATCATGGGCCTCACAGGCTTCACCCTGTTAATACACAGCCTGCTATTGGAGGGGTTTCTAGTTATGCTACTCTACTCAATAGCAGAGCTTCTTGAAGTCGGGTCGGAGGCTCTAGCTGCTAGGCGTCTTCAAAGTTTATCTAAGCTTGTCCCGGCAAGGGCCCTAGTTGATAGAGGCGGGTTTGTCGAGGTTAACGTTGATAGCTTGAGGCCTGGTGATGTAATCCTAGTTAGGATGGGTGAGGGTGTCCCTGTCGACGGCACCCTACTGGATGATGGTTTATTCGACACCTCCTACCTAACCGGTGAGCCCACACCTCTTAACATTAGGTCTGGGAGCCTGGTGTACTCAGGGTTTATCAATGTAGGTAACCCTGTTAGAGTTAAGGTTTTGAGGGAAGCTAGGGAGTCGAGGTTTCAGAGGATTGTAAGGCTGGCTATGGAGGCTCTTGAGGAGAAGAGTTATGTTGAGGATATGGTTGAAAGGCTACTATGGCTATGGCTCCCCCTGGTGATCGTATCTTTTATAGCAGCGTACATCATACTGGGCCCTCTTAGAGCTCCTTCAATTCTAATCGTATCATGCCCCTCAGGGCTGATAATAACGTCAGCTGTGAATACAGCCTATAGTATTGCTAGTTTAGCTAAAACTGGGGTCGTCGTTAGAGGGTCTAGGGCCTTAGAAGGTTTACTTAACGTGGACACCATAGTGTTGGATAAGACAGGGACTATAACGCTTGGCTCTCTAAAGGTATCAGCCGTTAAGCCGCCTGCAGGCGTTGATGAGGAGACATTCAAGGCGATCGCTGCCACCATAGCCTCTGTAAGCCTCCACCCGGTATCTAGGGTTCTAAGCGGTCTAACCGGATCAAGACTTGAAATCCACGGTATAATAGAACACCCGGGGCTCGGGGTAGAGGCGTTAGTCGGGGGGAGAAGGGTTCTCCTAGGCGGGCTCGGTATAGCTAGACTTGGAGACTCTCGTGCTGTAGGCGGTTGTAGCGAGGATAAAATGACTGTTTGGATTCTCATAGACGGATCCCCAGGCTACATCTGCCTCGATGAGGTTGTAAGAGGGGATATAGTTGATATGATTAGGGAGTTGAAGGGGTTTGAAGTTGTGATAGCTAGTGGTGATAGAGAACCTAGAGTTGCCGGGATCGCTGAGAAACTTGGTGTAAGGAAGTACTATGCTGAGATGAAACCAGAGGATAAGCTTAAACTAATAGAGATGCTTAAGACTCGGGGGGCTAAGGTTGCATTCGTAGGAGACGGGGTTAACGATGTAGCCGCCATAGCCAAAGCCGATGTAGGGATTGCAGTAGGCTCTATAGATGTAGTGGCTAACGTGGGGGATATAATCCTAGGTGAAAACCCAGGTAAGCTTGTTGAGGTTCTTAGGGAAGCTAGGAGACACGCTAAAGCTCTAAAACTATCCCTAACCCTTGTAGCTTTAATCAAGCTAGCAGCACTTACAGGAGGACTCACGGGGATCATGCCACTACCACTAGTAGTCCTCCTAGGAGATGACGGTGCAACACTAGCTGGGATCGCAACAGTAATAACCTATAGAACCTTGCAACGATATGAAATATAAAGATGGAGCTAGGAAAAGACTACAAGGGCCCGTAGCTCAGCCAGGACTAGAGCACCGGCCTTCGGAGCCGGAGGTCCCGGGTTCAAATCCCGGCGGGCCCGCCACCCGATAAATCCCACCAATCGCAGCCCACACTAGGTTTTAACCAACGACGTCATTTGGTGGAGGTAACCTGGTTTTATAACCTACAAGGGTCATCCTGGTGTTTTAAGCTTTCTCTCTAACTCCTCATCCTCTAGCTTCTCCAACTTACTCTTCACCTCTAAAGCTTTCAATAGTGCTTCTCTAACCCTCGGATCTGCCCATAGCTCTTTATCCCTCATGAGTGCCTCGTTTAGCCACCTATCCCTGATCTCAAACCACCTCTTTCCAAGCTTTTTGACTGCTTCAGCGTTCCACACTGCGTGTTCTAGTAGTGATATAAGGTTTCTCCTCCTCTCATCTTCGATGGCTTTCATCAATTCACCCTCCACTCCCGGCCACCTCTAGCATGCTGATATTAACTCCTAGAGTTGATAGCCATTTATGGAGCTCCTGGTGGTTTAGAGCTTTTCTAAACAGGGTGTAGAGGAACACAGCGTCTCCAAGATCCTTCTCACTCCCCAGGTATAGCTTGTATGCTATCTGTAGCTCTAATGGTGCAATTTTGATCAAATGCTTCTTGTTAACTATAACGGTTAAACTGTTATCAATACCATAGTATTGTAGTGGGCTCCTAGCTGTCTTAAACCATATGTTTGGTAGGATAAGGTCACCGTAGGTGAACCTAATGCTAAACCCTCGTTCTAAGTAACCTTCATAGACCTTCCTAATGGAGCCCTCAGAACCTATATCGCCTTGCACAAGCTTAAAACCCCTATCTCTTAATAGTAAACAGAATTTGAGGAATTCATCTTCAGCTAGAGGGTAGGTTATAAAGTCTATATCATCACTCCTCCTAGCTCTTCCAAAGAGTATGGCTACATACCCTGCAATAACACTATATCGAACGCCTAGCTCGTTGAGAGTTTCAGCAAATAACATGGCTATCCTATCATCCTCCGATAGAGAGTTCTTTTCAAGGAATATCGTCCCTCTATCTACGTCGAAGGCGATGTTATCGCTTATCACAAGCACCATAACCTCCTAACCCCACCTCTCCACTATTACCCCCTAGATCTCATAATACTTGTTCTAGCAAACTAGTGTTTCAGAAGTCTCTGGGATCCTAGTGGAGAATGGACAGTCTATCTCTAGGGGTTCAATGTTTTGTTTAACCGTTCTTGTTGGGGTATGTATTTGGTTGCATGTTCCTCCAAGTCTACTGTCTTCCTTCATATGTGTATTTTAACCTTGTCTTATACGTATATAGTCCATGTGGTGTTTGGAGTTGTCTGGGAGGACTACCACTATTAGTGTTATTAAGGCTGATATTGGTAGCCTGGCTGGCCATCATAGGGTTCACCCGGATACAATTTTAGCTGCTAGCCGTGTTCTCGCTGAGGCTAGGAGGAATGGTGTTATTAAGAGTTTCTATGTTACTAATGCTGGTGATGACCTCCAGCTTATAATGGCTCATTTTAAGGGTGTTGATAGTCCTGAGGTTCACGAGGTTGCATGGAATGCCTTTAGGGAGGCTACTAAGGTTTCCAAGGAGCTAGGCTTGTATGCAGCAGGCCAGGATCTTTTGAGCGATGCTTTCAGCGGTAACGTTAGAGGTTTAGGGCCTGGTGTTGCTGAGATGGAGTTTGTTGAAAGACCCTCGGAGCCCATAGTAGTTTTTATGGCTGATAAGACGGAGCCTGGAGCGTTTAATCTACCGCTTTTCAGGATATTCGCTGATCCCTTCACCACAGCGGGCCTAGTTATAGATCCCAGGCTTCACAATGGCTTCACATTCGAAGTCCTAGATGTCTATGAGGGTAAGGCTGTGGAGCTCAACGCGCCAGACGAGATGTACGATATCCTAGCTCTCATAGGAACTCCCGGCCGCTATGTGATAAAAAGAGTTTACAGGAGACCCGATAGGGAGATAGGAGCCGTTGTCAGCAGCGAGAGGCTAAGCTTGATAGCTGGGAGGTATGTTGGTAAGGACGACCCAGTTATGATTGTTAGAGCTCAAAGCGGCTTCCCAGCCGTAGGGGAGATCCTAGAGGCTTTCAGCTTCCCACACCTAGTAGCTGGGTGGATGCGTGGAAGCCACCACGGCCCCCTAATGCCCGTAGGCTTAAGGGACTCTAAGGTAACTAGATTCGACGGCCCCCCAAGGGTTGTAGCGCTAGGATTCCAGGTTAAGAATGGGGAGCTCATAGGGCCTGCCGATCTCTTCGACGACCCTGCTTTCGACGAGACCAGGAGGCTAGCTCAGATCATAGCTGATTACATGAGAAGACACGGACCATTCATGCCTCACAGGCTGGGGCCTGAGGAGATGGAGTATACAACGTTACCGGAAGTTCTAGGAAAGCTCGCCTCCAGGTTTAAACCTGTAGAGTTAGGCTATAAACCTATAGTTAAGAGAAGCGAGGAGCTGACAGGTGCTCAGCATGATTAAAATGAGGAGGGCTACCAGTAGAACTCACCCTTAGCTTTCTGCATTCTATCAAGGTAACTTCCCTCCTTGTTAACCCTAGGCCTCCCACTTTCAGAATCCCTTCTCATAGTGATGCCTAGGTTTGCTAGTAACATGTTCATCCCCATCTTAACAGTCATAGGGCTTGAGGCGGATCCTCGGAGCCCAGGCTCTCCCTGGAACACTATTATTGAGTCTGATATGAAGTCGGCTATCATGATATCATGTTCTACCACGAATACCACGACCTCTCGGGTTTCAGCAATCCTCCTAACTATCCTAGCTACGTTCAACCTCTCCTCGACATCCAAGTATGCTGAGGGCTCATCTAATAGATACACGTCGGCTTCCCTTGCTAGGGCTGTGCAGAGAGCTAGCTTCTGCAACTCACCCCCACTAAGGCTCTTAGCGCTTCTATCAAATAGCTTATCCATTTTAAGTTTCCTGGTAAGCTCTAGGTAGAGCCAGGATCCAGGTGTTACAGCTTCGGGGTTAGCCGTCTTCAAGATCTCGAGTACGCTGGCTTCAGGGAACATATCAGAGCTCACATACTGGGGTTTATAGCTAATTCTAACCTCCCCCTGCTCATCAATGCTAACCACGCCTTCCACAGGTTTAATCTCGCCTGCTAGAACTCTAACGAAAGTAGTTTTACCAATGCCATTAGGTCCTACCACCCCTACAACCTGGCCGGATCCGATCTCTCCCCCTTCTACGTGGAGAGTGAAATCCCCTATGGCCACTCTAAGATCAGACCATGAGATGATCCTCCTAACCCCCTCCCTAACCACACCCTCCCTTAGCTCCCCGTGGACCCTAAACTTTATAGGCTCCTTCCAGAGCCTTACATTCTCAGCTGGCAGGTAACCGTCGAGGAAGTGGTTTATACCAGACCTCGTACTGTAGGGTGACGAGACTATACCGTAGGCTCCAGGCTCTCCGTATATTATGTGCACCACGTCGCTTACATAGTCTAGTACTGCTAGGTCGTGCTCCACCACTAGAATGTACCTACCCGGTTTAGCCCCCTCTCTGATAAGCCTAGCTACTCTAACCCTCTCCCTTACATCTAGAAAGCTACTTGGCTCGTCGAAAACATAGACATTGGCATCCCTGCTTAGAACAGCTGCAACTAGAAATTTCTGGAGCTCCCCTCCACTAAGCTTACCAACATCCCTATCCCAAACCTTTGTTAGCTCTAGATACTCAGCTAGCTCCCTAGCCACACCCCTTTCATCGACTTTTAATAGAAGCTCTCCTACTGTACCCCTAATCCTCCTAGGCACTACATCTACGTGTTGCACCTTGTGAACTACTCTAACCTTACCCTCACTTACTAGCTTAAAGTAACCTTGGAGCTCACTACCCCTAAACCTCCTTATAATATCATCCCAGTCGGGCTCTCCATCTAGCATGCCCAGGTTAGGCTTGATCTCCCCTGCTAGTATTCTGAGAGCAGTAGTCTTACCAGCCCCATTCTTACCTATAACCCCTACGACCTGGCCCTCCTTAGGTATTGGAAGCCTGTACAACTTAAACCTGTTAACCCCATACCTATGTACAGCCTCCTCTTCGAGTTCCTTGGGCATGTTGACAATGTATAAAGCCTCGAAAGGGCAAGCTTTAACACAAAGACCGCAACCTATGCAGGTATCCTCAAAGATCGTGGGCTGCCCTCTAACCTGCCTATCTGCATCAATAGCCATGGCTCTACCACTTCTGTTAACCGGGCATACACTTATACACTCATAGCTACACTTCTTAGGCTTACAGCTCGTATAATCCACTACAGCTAGCCTAGCCTTCAAATATAACCCCCACTATTACAATTGAAGATCCCACCTTTTAAGTTGGATATGAAGCTGTATGCCACATATAAAAGTAATGGTTAAAGCTCTCCCCCCGGATATACCGTCACTGGGTAACCACGATTACATCAGAATCTGTTATGTAAAGCGTGTGCTCAAACTGTGATACCATGCCGCCACCCGCCTCTACTAGGACCGGGTACCCATGTAATACTCCTTTAACGCGGAGGGATTTAGATATGTTGTTTAACTCTTCGTTACTAAAGAAGCCTCTGAGCCATCTAGGTGTGAAGGGCAAAGTCTTATACCTATCCACTATGATTTCAAGAAGCCTAGTCTCCTGCTCTGTGAGAGCCATCTTAGGCTTCCTACCGGTATACGAGTAGATGTTAACCAACTGTTTATCGACAACCAAGCCTTTACCGTTTGTAGCAAACGGTTCTAAAGCTATAACACTACCAGGCTGGATTCTAACACGGTGCAGGGATCTATCAGCATAGTTAGGTATACTTAATCCCCCGTGGACGAGGTATCTTAGAATGTTATGACCTGAAAGGTTTCTAATGGGTTTAAACCCAAGACTTCTAATCTCCAGCTCTACAACCCTACCTATCTCGTATAAACTAGTATACGGTTTGATACTTGATATAGCAGATTCAAGAGCCCTCAAGGAAGCCTCAAGGAGCTTCCCATAGTTCCCCGATAAATCTACTGTAATAGCAGTATCAGCTATGAACCCGTCAACGTGAACCCCCACATCAACCTTGACAACAGCACCCTCAGAAACCACCACGTCATCGTCAAAACCCGGTGTGTAGTGGGCTGCAACATCGTTAACGGAGAAATTACAGGGAAAAGCGGGGCTGCCCCCAAGCTCCATAATTAGTTTTTCGAGAGACTCACATACATAAGACGCTCTAACCCCCGGTTTAACGAGATCCCCAGCATAGTCCCTAACCCTAGCTGCAATCCTCCCAGCCATTTTAAGCTTATCTAAGTCAACATCTTCAACTCGCTGCATTCAAACACACACCCCGATAAAATTATATGGTTTCAAGGAAAGAGTTTAAGAATACACCATCCCCACTAGAGAATCCCCCCACTTCACCTCAGGGCTTCGCCTCTAGAGGCTCCCACCCAGCCTGAGGTCTGATGTAGGCTATGCCTCATAAGCATTTATCGTGGGAAAAGAATGCAGGTAATACGAGCAACTTTGAAAACTGAAACAGCCTCAAACCTCTTCAAAGACGGGAGGAATACTGTTTTTGGAGTATATCTTTTTCATGGAGCTAAACGTTCCCAGCGTGCTCCCTTCGCCTACGCACAGCCTAAAATAATATCCCCTCTGCGTTCTAAGGCGAAAGAGTTTGTTGTGAGTGTTGAGAATATAGCTCTAGGTGAAGGCTTAAACCCCTCATTTAATCCCTGCTCTTTGAAGATTGAGGTTTCTCTTGGTGCAAGATACTCGGGTTGGAGCGGGCTTTACACCGCTTTTGGCTTGTAGAGGGCATTAATGGGGTTAAAAATAAAAATACCCCTTTTTGCCATAGTGTCTATTAAGGTGGTGGGTGTGGGTAGGTTAACGTACTATGGGCATGCGGCTTTCGAGCTGGTGTTAGATGGTTTTAGGATATTGATAGATCCTTGGCTTTCTAACCCTAAATCTCCTGTTAAACCATCTGATGTTAGGGATGTGGACTTGATACTCTTAACACACGGTCATTTTGATCATGTAGGTGATACTGTAGAGATTGCCAGGAGTAATCCTAGGGCTAAGGTTGTGGCTATATTCGAGCTTGCAAGCGAGGTGGGGAAGCAGATTGGCGGGGATAGGGTTATTGGCGGTAACATAGGGGGCCCTATAAGTGTTGGCTTGGGATCTCTAAGAGTAGCTCTCACCCCGGCAACACATAGTAGTCCTTACGGTAGCCCTACAGGTTTGGTTGTAATAGGGGAGGAGGGGAGGGTGTATCATGCTGGTGACACCGGGGTCACGATGGATATGAGGTTGATAGGGGAGATATATAGGCCCGATGTGGCGTTACTACCGGTAGGAGGTCATTTTACAATGGATCACGTGGAGGCGGCTAAGGCAGTAGAGCTTCTAAGACCTAAGGTCGCTATACCCATGCACTATGCTACATTTCCATTACTCTACGGTAGCCCTGACGAGTTTAAACGTTTAGTGGAGGAGAGATGTCTACCTACTAAGGTTGTCGTATTAGAGCCTGGTAAAAGCTACGAGTTCGATTTTAAATCTGGCTTGTACTAAGCCTAACATGTTGAAAACCTATTTATTTTTTGATCTGACAACATATTTTACTATTTTAAACAATCTCCACTACAGCTTTTAGGGTGCGATTGAAACCTTTATTAGAGTTGGAGTGGGGTGTCGTTTGGTTAACGGGCAGGACGCTCTAGCCTGGATTCAGGCTTTAAGCCAGCTTCTGTTCATAGCTTTTCTTATAGCGTTATTCCTTGGATTAAACCAGAGAATTCAGGTGTACATATGGACTAGGGATATTAGGTCTAAGCTTGTAATACTTGAGGGTATGGCTGAGGAGGCTAGGAGGAGGACCTTAGATTACCTAGCAAGGAATAATGCTAAGAGCCCAGAGTCTCTTTTAAACAAGATAGTAGACTTTTTTGTAATAGAGCCTGTGTCGATAGAGCCTACCGATATAATTAGAAGACTCGACCACCTAGTCAACATTAGAATTGCGAGGTTCAGGGAGGAGTTCGAGAAGGCTATGCCTAGTAGCGATCTAGTAACGAGGAGCAGAGCTGAGGTTTCGGCTGAGATAACATCGGCCTTAACGCTTATACAGAGGATTGTTAAACACTATCTACTACTAGGGGAGAAGACTAGGAACTGGATTTTGATAATGCAGTTACAACTACTAATGCCTCAGATACTGAGGATAGCTGATTCGTATAGAAGAGCTCTTAACGACTTCCTAGCAGGGTACCCTATAGGGGATTCAGCGGGGCCCCTGGTCGCATTAAAACTCTCTAACTTCTCCTCAAACTGGGTTGAGGTAGAGCATGATACCGTGGTTACCGATGTTGACTTTGAAGGGAGAAAGCTTATTCTAGTTAAGGCTAGAGGCCCTGCATCTACTGTAGGTAAGCCTGGGACGGCTGTGGAGAAGATTGTGAGCGAGCTTACGAGCAAGGGGGTGAAGCCTTCGCTATTGCTAACAATAGATGCGGCTTTAAAACTTGAAGGGGAGGAGAGCGGTGTTACTGCTGAAGGTGTTGGCGCCGCGATAGGCGATATAGGACCTGAGAAAATTAGATTTGAGAGGGTGGCGGCAGAGCATAAGATACCCTTGAGAGCCCTCATAATCAAAATGTCCTTGGAGGAGGCTATACAGGCTATGAATAAGAAGATATACGAGGGGGTTGAGAAGGCGGTTGCCAGAGCTAGGGAGATTATATTAACTGAGACCAAGCCTGGAGATGTGGTTGTAGTAGCTGGGATAGGTAATACTAATGGGGTAGGCCAGTAGGTGGTGGCTTATGGTAACCCAGACTACAAACCCACTTGAATGGCTTCAACCACTACTATTGATAGTGATAATGGGCATACTATTACTGCTACTACTAAGGCAGACCATGATGCTTTCTAGGGCCGGAGAAGCTTATTCCAAGGTTCAGAGGGTGGTCACCCTTGTTGCTTGCGGTGATAAAGTGGAGGCTAGACCCTTCAAAGAAGGAGATTACGTAGGCCGCGTCCTAGGCGATTGCGGTGAGGGGAGGCAAGCCAGGATTGTAGGGATATACTCTGAAGAAGTAGCATTAGAGAAGCCTCGGTAACGTTTCATCCTCTCTCTTAATAGGAGATATTCGCCTAAAACCTAGATTTTCAATACCCACCTAAAGATCCCTCAAAGCCGCCCTGTTTATTGCCTGCACTTCAACCTTCCAAGTGGGTGTAGGCTACAGATTCTGAGGAAGCTAGAGTTGATATCGAGCTAGACTTCAAGCCCTTCAATGGGATGCCCCGATAAGTATATTGGTGTTAGTGGTTCTACAAGAGCTTAGAGGTGAGGGGTTTGGCTAGATTTATTGTTACAGCAGCTTGGCCTTATGTGAACTACATACCCCATCTAGGGACCATAATACATTTGATTAGTGCTGATATCTATGCAAGGTATCTGAGGCTTAGAGGTCATGAGGTTATATCTGTTACAGGGAGTGATGAGCATGGAACGCCCATAGAGTTAGAGGCTAGGAAGAGGGGTGTTAGCCCTAGAGAGTTGACCGATGCTGTTCACTCGAGGGATGTAGAGTTATTTAAAGAGTATGGCATAGAGTTCAGCAACTACACTAGGACTGAGAGCCCTATTCACAAGGAGTTCGTTAGGGGGTTTATGTTAAAACTCTATGAGAACGGCTACATATTCGAGCAGGACGAAGTCTTACCCTACTGTGAGCGTGATATGATATTCTTGCCTGATAGGTTTGTTGAAGGCACATGTCCATACTGTGGTTATGAGAGAGCTAGAGGTGATCAATGCGATGAGTGCGGGAGGCTTCTACACCCAACAGAGCTGATCAACCCTAGGTGTGCGCTATGCGGTGCTAAACCTGTTTTTAAGCTGACGAAGCACTGGTACTTAGACCTAAGTAGGGTTAGGGATAGGCTCCTTGAGTGGCTTAAGAGTAACGAGGAGCTCCAGGATAATGTTAGAGAGTATAGTTTAAACTGGGTAACACGGGGTTTGAAGGCTAGGAGTGTTACGAGGGATACAATGTGGGGTATAGAAGCTCCCTTCCCCGGGTCGAAGGGGAAAACAATATACGTGTGGTTTGACGCCCTACTAGGCTATATTAGTGCTACAAAGGAGTACCTCGAATCCATAGGTAGGGGGGGTGAGTGGGTGGATTGGTGGATGAAGGGCGATGTTAAAACGGTATACTTCATAGGTAAGGATAATATTCCATTCCACTCCATAATATTCCCTGCAATGCTCATCGCTACAGGCGAACCCTACGTCCTCCCCTGGAGGATTAGCGCTACAGAGTATCTCCTCTACGAAGGCAGGCATTTTAGTAAGAGTAGGAGGATTGGGATTTGGATAGACGAGGCGCTCGAAATAGCTCCTGGCGAGTACTGGAGGTGGATCCTCGTAAGGCTTAGACCGGAGCTTAGGGACCAGAATTTCACGTGGAGCGAGTTCTACAGGATAGTCAATAGCGAGCTCGGGGATGATATAGGAAACTACGTTCACAGGGTGTTAACGTTGGCTGAGAGAGCTGGAAGAAGAATCCCCAGACCGGATAACCTGGGATCTCGGGAGATGGAAGTACTGGAGGAGGCTAAAAGGATAGCTTCTAATGCTGTGGAAGCCTACGATTCCATAAGGCTTAAGCAGGCTACAGAATACATCTTGGAGCTCGCTAGACTAGGGAATAGATATCTAAACGAGAGGGAGCCATGGAATCTCCTAAGAAAGGAGCCTGGGGAGGCATTGAAGGTGTTATGGGTCTCCCTGACCATAGTCAAGCTAATAGCACACCTCATAGCACCCGTTATGCCTAGAACAGCTGAGAGGATATGGAGTATGCTAGGGCTTAAGGGAAGCGTGCTAGAGAAAATCTGGGACAAGGAGCTGTTCGAAGCTGTAGAGTTTACCGTCACGAGGTCAGAGCCCCTCTTCCACAAGCTCCCACAAGACTTTCTAGAGAGAATAGACCATATAGTAGAGGAGGCCCGAGCTAGGGCAGCGGCTAAAAGGCCCAAGGTAATAGCCGACTAACCCCTCTACCCTTAAAAAGCCAACCCCTCAGTATATTCTGCTGAGAGAACCCTCACTACAGATAAGCACCTCTTGGATGTAGGGATCACAGTCCATTCACACATTGTAAGGTAAAGCTCTCTAAGCTTAGGATTGTGTGTTTTTAAATAAGAGTTTAAAACGTTATATTGTAATCCTTTTATCCTCTAGTAGGCCTCCAGAGATCTAGGTGTTAATGTTGCCTGTTGCTATGCCAGGTCCGGGTAGCCCTAATGGAATCTATGTGTATGATGCTAAGAAGAGGGTGTGGAATGTGCTTAGGAGGGATGGAGAGTCTTTTAAGCTAGGCGAGCTAGGCAAGGGGCTTTACCTAGTGTACTTTGATAACCTCTACTGCCCTGCTTGTAGGTCTCAGGACCATCATATCTACAAGCTTGTTATGAAATACGGGGGTAGAAGTGATATCTTCTTCGTCATAGTGGTTTGCGATTGGTTCGCTAATAACTGTAACTCAGAGGCGGCTTCAAAAACCTTTAAAGAGTATAACGTGTCAGCTAGCCCTACACTAATAGTAGCCAAGGTCTCTGATAACGGTGTTGTAGAAGAGAGGCTTGAAGGTGTTAGAACGGATAACGCTATAGAGTACTATATTAAAAAACTAGTAGGAGAGGCGTAGTCCTCGAATCCTACTCTCATATAGGATTCTTCATAAGCTTTTCTACAAGATCCTCTATTGATGAACCCAGCTTCTCGGCCTTCATAGCAGACTTCTCAATAACCTCTATCATGGACGCTGGAACCCCTCTACTCTCTAGAACCTTAAGACCCTCTATTGTTACACCTCCAGGTGTTGTAACCTCATCCCTTAGCTCAGCTGGGTGGACGGTTCTTAGGGATAGGTGCTCAGCTGTAGCTTTGATAGTGTCGAGCACGGCTTTTGTAGCTAAATCCCTTGGGAATCCCATTGATGTAGCTCCTAGGACTAGAGAGTCCACGATTACCGCGACATACGCTGGGAGGCTCCCAACGAGAGCCGTCCACACATCTAGCCACTCCTCTGGAACCCAGTACGTTGTACCAGCACATTTGAACATCTTCTCTACAATATTGCTATTAACACCATCTATGACTCCCGAGAGGGCTGTGGCACTCATACCAATCCTAATGTTGATGTTTGGCATAGCTCTATAGACTGTGTTCGCTTGAAGAGCTCTCTCAAGGGTAGCCCTTCTAGCTCCCGCAACCACAGATACTACCAGCTTATCGTTAACAAAACCTCTTACCTCGCTAGCTAGGTGTGGTAGCTGGTATGGCTTAACACTGATAGCAACCACATCTGAGCTCTCCACCGCCCCCCTGTTATCCCTTATTGCAGTTATACCAAGTCTCCTTACAGACTCAAGAGTTTCATCCCTCCTAGCTGTAGCTATAACCTCAAACCCGCATTTGCGGAGAGCCCAGGCTAGTGACGATCCTATCCTACCGGCTCCTAGAACCGCTACTCTAATGCCATTAAGGTCGGCAATGAGCCGCACCTTAAGAAATTACTATCTCCAAGCCTTTTAAACACTACTATAATCTAGAGCTCTTATCTAAGCTATGACCTCCCCTCCGCTCTTTGAAAAACGGGTCCCCCGCATCCCTGGGAGGCTCCAATGCCTCCTCCGAGAGGTTTGCTGGGTTTCCTGCTCTGAGGTCTACACGTCATAGATCAACATCCCCATCCCTTAGGGCATCACAGCTCAGCTGGGGGAGGTCTCCCTGTATGGGGGCAACAGCTCCTTAGGCGCTGTATGTAGTGTATTTCAACTGGAGTCTATATCCCTCTCATCCTCGTCGTGAAAAGGTGGGGCTTTCCAGTTGTAGTTGCAGGGGTTTACGGGTATCTCCTTCTCGTAGTAGACGAATATCGTTGAACCTCTTAACTCTCCTCTGACCCTGAAGGCTCTATATTCTATAGTGTTTCTGAAAGAGCATAGCCTGTAGGAGAATTTGGGATCTACGGCTGCGTTAGGCCTGATTTCGGTAATGTCCCCTCTTAAGGCTATAAATGCTACCATAACCCTAAACCCCCCTCTCTCCCTGAGGAACTTTAGGATTTCAAGTTGTTTTGAGGCTCTCAAACTCTTAGCTGATGGGAATAAGCCTATGCCCTTTTCAGCATAGTTAACACCTTTAACCTCCACTAGCACTGGCTCCCTGCCATGGCCTACTACCAGGAAATCAGCTCTATACCTCATGAAAGGCGTTCGAACCTCAAACTCCTCCACCACATCACCATGCTCCTCTATGCCCTCAAAAACCCTGGGTGTCAAGCGTGAGAACACGATATTGGGAAGCCTTGAATCAACGAGGATGAGCCCCCCAGGGTCTGCTAAAGCAACTACATCACAGCGAGTAAACCTCCTGAAACCGGAGACCTCCACGTAGTAGACAGGTGTACCTCTAGGAGTAATCCTCCCAAGCCTCCCAGTATCATGGAGATGGCATAGGAACTTCGAGCCATCCCTACCCCTAAGCACAGCTACAAACATGCTATCGGCATACTCAAAATCAGCCCTCCTAACCCCGGGGATCCTCACAATTACATCCAACGGAGCTAAACCCCCACCAATCTATGGAATTAGAATGCCAGCTATCTTAAGCTATTCCATATACTACACCGGGAGTTACCTAATCCGTGACGCTCAAACCATAGATACCTAAAGTGTAACCCCCACATTAGATCAGCTGGGTATTAGATGTAGTCTTCCCGGGAAGTACATGTGATTTCGCGGTGGAAGATCTATGTTTTTAAACTTTAACAGGATGCTTACTACTATAGGAGTGGGCCCGTAGCTCAGCCTGGTAGAGCGGCGGGCTTTTAACCCGTAGGTCCCGGGTTCAAATCCCGGCGGGCCCGCCAGTAGGTCCCGGGTTCAAATCCCGGCGGGCCCGCCACAATGCCGGGAGGGCTCCTAAAGAGATTAGAGTGTGTAGTATCATATTTTACAGGGGGTCGGGTTTGACAGCTGGGTATCCGTTGAAACCTGTGGTTGAGGGTCTTTACATAGTGGGGTCTAGGCCTGTTTTATACTCTGCGGCTGACGATGTCTTTGTAGTGGCTGATGTTCACCTAGGGTATGAGGAGGCTATGGCCTCTCAAGGAGTTTTTCTACCGAGGTTACAGCTTAGGAAGGCCCTTAAAGTGTTATCTGAGGCTAGGGCTATTGTAGGAGCTAGAGGTGTTATTGTAAACGGGGATATTAAGCATGCTTTTGAGAAGTTGTTGAAGCAGGAGAGGGTTGAGGTTGAAGAGTTTATTGTTAAGCTACAGGAGATGGGGTTTAAGGAGGTTATATTCGTTAGGGGTAACCATGATAATTACGTGGGCTATGTGATCAGGAAGCTGGGGGTTACTGTGGTTGAGGATCACCTGGATTTAAGTAATGGTATTAGGGTAACCCACGGCCACTTGGATTTAGAGCCTAAAGGCGATGTAGTTGTTATAGGCCACGAGCATCCGGCTATCCACTTGAACATTGGCGGTTCTAAGATTAAACTACCAGTACTCCTCCTCATCCCTACAACGTTTTCTACTCAAATTCTGGTTATACCAGCTTTAGGAGTGTACCAGACGGGTAACATTGTAACCTTGGATAGAGAGAGGTTCCTATCGCCGATGGTTAGAAGGTACGGGGTGGTTGAAAAGGCTAAGCCTATCATAGTGGATGAGAGTCTAGGTGTGATAGCGTTGCCTGAGCTTGAGAGTCTACTAGGCTTCTAGTCGTATGGTATTATGCAGTTGTTCTCCTTAAGCCTCTCATATATACTGTTAACTGCTTTAACCACCTCCTCCTCCCTCTTAGCCCCTGTTATAACCATCTTACCACTACTAAATATGAGGAGCACTACAACGGGCTTCTCCATCCTGTATATAAGTCCTGGGAACTGCTCCGGTTCATACATACTACCGGGTAATGCTAAAGCAGCTCTCTCAAGATCTATTATAGCCTCTAGGTTAGCTGAAGCGACTATATTCTGTATTTGAATCTGAGGCTTCCCCTGTATCGGTATACCCTTGTTTATGAGCGTTTTAAGAATCTTCTTGACTGCGAAAACAAGCTGGTTGACACTCTTAGCCCCTGTTACAACCATCTTACCAGATTTGAATATAAGAGCTGTTATCTTCGGCTGCTCCAGCCTGTAAACGAGACCTGGAAACTGGTCTGGGTTGTAATCGACCTCTGGGAGCTTTATCTCTATAAGCGATAGGTCTAGGGGGTGTTCTAATATGACCGTAGCAACAATATTCTCTATCTGAACCTCAGGCTCTCCACTTGTAATCTCAAAAGATCTCATCTAGCTACCACCTCCTAGGTAGGGGTTTAAAAGGCAGGGTATTTAAACTATAGTACCTAGCCTCATGCTAGCTTAAGAGGGTTGAGAGAGTAAAAGATAACCTGGGATGAGGAGGCGGGCAGACTAGGACGTGGTGACTGCCTTAGTTCAATCTGACCGCTTTAAGCTTGAGCCTTCAACGTGTCAACGCGTGGGGGTTGGGCTTGAAGCCTATTTGGGGCTCTCTAGTGGTGATGGATTTAGATAGGTTTAAAGAGTATGCTAGAGAGAGGGGGCTTAGCGTCTACGAACCTAATATTGTGACGGGATCTCTCTCTAGTCTAGTGGAGGGTTTTGTTAGAAAGTTTCAGGCTGTTGTAGTCTATGGTTTAGACTGGGATAGAGGGACTGAGGAGGTTGTACTGGAGATTCCCGGTGTTGAGGCTGTCGAGCTGGAGCCAGATCTCATCAGGGTGGCTGAGGAGGTGCACGGGCTCGGGTCTTCTATAACTATGGTAGCTCTCACAGGGTATGTTAGCTGTGTTCCAGCAAGGGATAGAAGGGAGGCTTATGCAGGTCACTATTTAAGATCTAAGGCTAGGGATGTCTTGGAGTCTCTTAAGAGGAGGTGTGGTGGTGTTGTCTACATTGACGGTGTGGTGGTATGGTCTAGGGTATCATTAGGAGCTCCTCAACCTCCAGGGTGTAGCCGTGGCTCCTAGCTATCTGTAAGGCTTCCTCGAACTCTCTTCTCGTAAGCCTCCTAGCTATATCCTTGTACCTCTCAGGCTCCTTCAATACTAGGTAGTCTGGGTGGTATTGATCCATGAGGTTTAATAGTGCTCTAGGCACGTTCTTTGAAAGCCATTCCACCACCGGTCTCGTGCAACACTCTATGTGGTTTGGTAGTACGAGGTGCCTTACTATCATATCTCCAAGACCTCCATCATATGCTTCAACATGATTTCTGGCTGCGACCGAGAAGTACGCTTTAACCTTTGAAAGCCTCCTACCGCACTCGTCGTTACCGAATTTGAAGTCCGGGAGCCATATGTCTATGACATCCTTTATAAGCTTCATAGCCTCCGGTGTCATGTGCATATCGCTATTCCAAAGCTGGGCTATGTTAACCTTAAGATATTTAAGGCTCTCGAGTATGAATGGTATCTGCGGTGTAGGCTCCCCCCCTACATGGTTTATGTTGCGGGCTCCAGTTTTAGCTAGGGATTCCTGTATTAATGCTAGGGTGTGCGGGGTTACCTTAATGTAATCCTGTGTCTTCACCTGGCTTATCTCCCAGTTCTGGCAGAAGACGCACCGGAACGGGCACCCTCCATAGAATATCGTACCGCTAGGTACCAGGGGGGCCTCCTCCCCTGTGTGGTGGAAGAAGCTGTAGACCATGCACTCGTTAGCAACCCTACAAACACCTATCCTCCCAGAGGCTCTATCAGCTTTACATCTCCACTCACAGAGCTCACATCTCCTCAGCATCCTCCTAGCAATGGCTATCTTAACATCGAGGTAGCTGAACCTAGGCTCTACGCCTCTAAGCCTCTCAACACCCTCGTATATGTCAAGCCACAGCCTTCTATGCTCTAAGGCAAGCCTTTCGTGTACCGTCCAGAGCTCCTCCAAGCTTAAACTCTCATCGTATGGATCTAGGGGGGATTCAATGCTACGGGCTATAAGAAACTTAGCAGGCTTCTCCCCGTATAGCACACTATAGTACCAGGGGAGCCTCTCCCTTAAAACCCTGTTGTGGAGAGCTCTAAGAGCATCGGGCCTAAACCTATAAACCAGAGACTCGGGCATCGGCTCAATAACCCTAAGCACAGCCTACCACCTGGCGATAGGCTAGAACTCATCCATATTCTATTGCTTAAGAGGGGAGTTTAAAACCCTCACGCTCATAGGGCATACTTCCTTCCACTTCTAGCTAGTGTGTTTAAGAGTAAGATTTTTAAGTTAGGCCGTTTAACTCTCTACTCTTAGAGTGTGAGGTGGCGGGGTTTGCCTAGACAGGCTCGTATTTTGGTATCTATGCTTGTAATCGCTATCATCATCGCACCTCTCATCTCAGGATATGCAAGCCTAGGTACTCCTACTACAACACAGCCTCCCACACCCACGGCTTTCGTCGACCCACTGCTCCTGGACCCATCTAGCTACGCTAACCACGTATACATTGACATGCCCGAGTGGTTCGCCCAAGG
>Ga0209741_1000042_pt1 | contig 26864 bp, 19 predicted proteins | sample OctOCTMetagenome_FD_184734 | JGI IMG/M metagenome (GOLD analysis project Ga0209741, IMG submission 184734) | Hot spring and microbial mat streamer communities from Octopus Spring Streamers, Yellowstone National Park, USA - OCT_B (SPAdes) (version 4) | ecosystem: Environmental > Aquatic > Thermal...
GGAAGCGAAAGGCCAGGATGTCGGTGCGGCGGGCAGGCACCAGATCATAGCCGTCGATGAAGACGGCGCGCGGGGGGAAGGGAAAGCCCAACCCCCGCAACTCCTCCTGGGAAACCGGAAGGATGGGCGGCCTCTGGGTGGACATCCACTCCCCTCCCAGGCAAAAGATGGGCAGAGCGATCAGCGCCAGCAACGCGATCCCCAGGCGGACCTCGGCGTTCATGGGATCCTCCGGGTAGGAGGCTTGGAGAAGGGATCTGAAACCGAAGGAGGCTGGTTCGGCGTGTATGAGAAGCGCAGCTCATAGGGACCGGAGGTGCCCCGAATGTTGAACTCCTGAGCAATCCCGGCCCGGTGCAGCTCTTGCAACGCCCTATCCTCAATAATTAGCCTACCGTCGTAAATATAAATCTTGTCTTGATAATTGGGCGCCCTTTGTAAAGCGCGCTCGATTACAGGTTGGATACCCGGATGAATGGGAAGATCGATGGCCTTGCCCAGATCCCAATTATAACGGTCCCAAACGTGGAGATAGTAGCGGATATGGACCTGCGGGCGATCCTCCCCGGGCGGAGGAGGCTCCACCCGAACATAAGCCGTATATGCAAACGAAAACCCACCAACCGCATAATACCAGTCAGTTTCTCTAGGAGCATAATGATCATACCAGCCCGAATTCATCTCAAATTCTATTGGCTCTCCTTTGTAATTTTGGTTTATTTCCTTGTGTATTTCATTGAGAAATTCGTAAAAACTATATGTTGCCTTTTGTTTGAAGTCCGGCATATCATGGAGCATTTCTTCAGGAGACACATAGTAATCTTTTCCAGAATTTCCGAGATAATGATTCAAATGAGCGTTAGCATGAGGAAATCTTCGGTATAAAAAAAGATAGACTTCTCCGATATGATCGAAAAGATTGTAGATAACGTAATCCTCAAGGGTAGGGGGACGGATGCCATGAGGGCCGGAACCGGGATCGGGCGGTGGGGTCTCTTTCGGAAATGGAGCATAAGACTGAGAAGCGGGCTTCCGGGAAACCGGAGGCGAGACTCGCCCGGAGGAGGAAGGAGTGGGAGAAGAACCCGAAGGGATCCTTCCCCGGGGGACGCGGGAGGGCGGGAGGGGGAGGCGGGGCCACGCCCACCGCCGCCGCCTCACCCAGGGCGGCAGGAGGGCGAACACCACCCCGCCCGCGGGGATCCCCACTACCGCCAGCCACGGCAGCAGGCCCAGCAGATCCTTCGGATCCGCCCCCTCGCAGGCCCCTTGAAGCAGACAATCCCCCCACCGGGCCAGACACCCAACCGGCTGGGTCCAGCAAGGGCCGGCCTTTTCCAGCCCCACCGCCGTCAGAGGACAATCCCCCTGCCCAATGAGGCAGCGGAACCAAGCGCTCACGGCAGCGGAGAGGGCCTCCCCCGGCCCGGCCTCGGCTCGCCTCAGCCCAAAGGCCAGGGCCGCCGGGAGGGCCAGCGCCACCAGCCCGATCGCCACCCACTCCAGCGTCTGCAAACCCCTCGACCCCCGGATCCACCTGCGCATCATCGTTCACCTCCTCCGCCCCAACTGAACCTCAAAACCCTTCATTCCTCACACCTCGCCAGCCAGAAGGCCGTGCCATCCCGAAAATCCCTTCTATGGCCGCAGCCTCCAGTCCCATAGATCCTCCCACGACCGGATCGGACGCCCGGTCACCACCCCGTGCGCATCGGAGCGATGGACCCAGGCAGTGAGCGCATCCGCGCCGATAAGGATCCGCTCGTTCCGGATCAGAACGCCGTTCGAGAACGGATCCGGGGCTCCGATCCGCGCCATCGAGTTCGCATCGGTCAGAGCAGCCAGGGCCCCATCGATCACCCGAAAGCCCATCCGAACCGGAAGGATCGTGAGCGCGCGCCGCCCCAGCGGCCTCCCCGGACCCGAGGGCGAGGTCTCTGAGGACCCGGATCGCCGAGAGATCCCGCCGAGGAAGAACAACCGGCAGGCCACCGTCTCACCTCCCCGTTTATCGATCCGGTCCCCTATCCGCTTCCACCTAAGGCCTGCCCAAAGGGGGTCAACCACCCCGGCAACCACCCCACCTTCCCGATCCGGTCCGCCCCACCCGGTCGCTGATGCCGGGCCCGGAGCTCCCGGGCGTCGATTCGATGACTAAAAATCCTTAAATTAGGGTAGGGGGGACGATTCCCCTTCGTCCCCCCCACCCTTCCGATCCTCACTGGGTCTGGGTCACTTGCCCAGCATGCTTTCAGCTTGCTGCGTAGCTTTCCTAAAGAAGTAGCTGATCGCGTCCGCGATGGCCTTGCCGACCGTGCCCTCGCCGGAGTTCTTCAGATAAGCAGCCGCTGCGCCCAACAGGGCGAGGATGACGACAGCCAGGGCCACCCACTCCAGGGTCTGCAGCCCCCGGGCGTCCTCGAGGAGCCCCACGAGGCCCACCCGCAGGCGCACATACAGGGACAACGCCCGATCCGAAAGCCGCGTCCACATGGCAACCCTCCTGTAGGTTTAGGATTCCGGCGATGCAGGCCCCCGGGCAGCCTCCACCCGCCGGCCTATCTCCATGATAGCCGACACCCCCCGCATTTTCCGTTAACACAACGTTACAGTTTTGATAACCGCGATACAATTTTATAAATTAATCAAGGTTGAAAATCTGGGGCTGGCCTTCTCAACCCGGCCCCCAAAGGCCCCAGAGGGCCCCCAGGGCCAGCCCGGGCCCCATCGGCAGGGTGCGATCGGGCGGGAGCCGGCCCAGCGCCCACAGCGCCCCTCCCCCCAGGGCCGTGACGCCGAAGGCGATGAGCAACGCCTCCATCACCCGCGGGAAGCCCAGGGCCAGCCCCAGCACCACCCCCAGCTTGAGGTCCCCCGCCCCCGCCCGCTCCGGGCCCACCAGGAAAACCGGCAGGAGGAAGACCCCCGCCGCCAGGGCGGCCCCGGCCAGGGCGCTCCCCCCCTGGCCTCGCAGCGCCTGCAGAAGGACCAGCCCGCCCATCGCCGGCAACGTCAACGCATTGGGGATCCGCCGATCCCGCAGATCGGTCCACGCCGCCCCCAGGGCGATCCCGGTCACACCCACCCGCACCGCCAGCTCCACCCCGTCCATCACCCCTCCTCCCCCGACGATTCGGATGCCCCCGGGTCCAGAGGCAACAGCAGGCGGACGGTCCACGCACCGCCCGGCCCCTCCAGGAACTCCATGGATCCGCCGTGGGCGGCGACCAGGGCGCGGGCGATCTCCAGGCCCAGCCCCATCCCCCCGCGCCCCTCCCCGCTCGCCCCGCCCCGGATCTCCACCATGGCCTGCTCCCCGGCCCCCGCCGTCACCCGGATCTCCTCCCCCGGCCGGCTGTAGCGTCGCGCGTTCTCCAGGAGGTTCTCCAGAACCTGTCGCAACCGCGCCGGATCCGCCCGGACCGGCAGGGGGACCCGTTCCAGCGCCACCACCAGCCGGCGTCCGGAGGCCTCGATGCGGGGGAGCATCCCCTCCACCGTCCCCAGCAGGAGCTCCGCCAGATCCGCCGGCTCCGGGCGGATCGGGAAGACGGCCCGATCCTCCCGGGCCATCACCAGCATGTCTTCGATCAGCCGGGCCAGATGGCGGGCGTGAAAGGCCGCCCGGCGGACGCGAAGGCGGACCTCGGAGCCCTCCGGGGCCTCCGCAACGGCCTCCAGCTCGCCGAGGAGCAGGCTGATAGGGGTCAGCAGCTCATGGGAGGCGACCAGGAGGAACCGCCGTCGGATCTCCCGGAATCGCTGGAGAGAGCAGGCGATCTCCTGAAGGGCGTCGGCGATCTGACCCAGCTCGTCCGACGAAGAAGGAGGGAGGGGCGGGGCCGGATCCCCGGCCGCGATGGCCCGGGCCGCCACCCGGATGCGCCGCAGCCAGAACGAAAAACGGGCCCAGAGGAACACGTGAACGGCCAGCACGGCGATCCAGACCAGCAGCGACATCCCGAACAGGCGGAAGTAGAACCCCGGGGCGCCGCAGCTCGGGCAGAGGGCCGACCCCGGGCCCACGGCCAGCTGCCGGCCATCCGAGAGGGAGATCCCCAGGGGAACGACCTGCGGGAAGCGCGGGAGCTCCGCCGGGGGCAGCGCATACAGGGTGTAAGGGGCCAGCGCCTGACCGACTTCCTGCAGGGCGACCTCCGGAGCGACCCCTGCGGCCGCCCGCGCCCGGACGTAGGCGGTCAGGAGGGCGCCGGCCGCCTCCCGGTATCCCTGCTCCTGGGCCGTTAGCAGCGCCGCCACCTCCTGAGGGATGGAGAGGAACAGGACCAGGTAGGTGGTGACGGCGCCCAGGACGGTGATGATCAGGTATTGCGCCCTCCAGCCCATCCGCCTCCTCTCATCCGCTTCGGAGGATCAGACGATAGCCCGCGCCGCGCGCGCTTTCGATCTGCACCCGATCCCCGAAGGCCTCCCGGAGCCGATGGCGCAGGCGGTGGATCAGCACGCGGACGGCTCCCTCGCTGAGGAAGACGGGATCCTCCGGGCCGGCCTCCGCCAGCTCCTTGATCGGGATCCAGATCCCGGGCCGCGCCGCCAGCCGCCAGAGAATGATCCATTCCGAAAACGAAAGCATCGCGCAACGATCCCCCCAGCGCACCGTCCGGAGGCGCGGATCCAGCTCCAGAGGGCCCACGGATCGGGGCATCCGGATCCGCCCGATGCGTCTCCGGAGAAGGGCGCGCAAACGGGCCACCAGCTCCTCGCTCTGGAAGGGCTTGGTCATGAAATCATCGGCCCCTCCCTCCAGGGCCTCCACCCGCAGCTTCGGATCCCGATAAACGGTGAGGACAAGGATGGAGGGCGGATCTCCCGGCAGCGGCAGCGCCCGAAGCACGCGCAACGCCTCCAGGCCATCCGCATCCGGAAGGGAGAGGTCCAGCACGATCAGCTCCGGCATCGGCTCCCGGCCCAGCCGTCGCAGGGCCGCCTCCAGGGTCGATGCCAGCTCCACCGCGAAGCCGGACCGAACCAGCCCGTCCCGGATCAGGGGGCCGAGATCCGGGTCATCTTCGATCAGCAGAACGACCGGCAGGCCCAGCGCCCCGGCTTCCCCCATCTCACCGCGCTCCCCACAGGAAGATGGTCCCATCCTCCGCCCCCGAGGCCAGCAACCGTCCGTCCGGCGAGAACGCCAGGGCGACCACCGCCCCCGCCCCCGCATGTCCCCGCAACGTCCTCAGCGACGTCCCATCGGAGGCGCGGATCAGATGGATCTCGCCCGCGAAGCTGCCCGCTGCGAGAAGCGCCCCATCCGAAGAGAGCGCCAGGCTCCGAACCGGCCTTTCGGAAATCAGCTTCCGCGGCGGCCCGTCCTCCCGGAGCGGAAGCTGCCACAACCCGAACTCGGTTCCGACGAACAGCCATCGGCCATCCGGGCTGAAGGCCATCGTCGCCCGGATCCCCCCTTCCAGCGGAATCCGGCGGGGGGAAGCGCCGAAGACCGCCAGGGGTTCCAGATGGACCTCCCCGGTGGGCAGCCAGACCGCCAGCCATCGGCCGTCCGGGCTGAGGGCGAGATGAGAGCCCAACCCCGGAACGCGAAAGACGTTCAACGGGCGGCCGGCCTCGTCCCCCGCCTTCAGGAAACCGAAGCCCCTTCCCACCGGCGTCTTGCTCCCTGTGGGGACCGAAAACCGATAAGGTCGAAAGTCGTTGCCCCCGGCGATCACCGATCCCCCATCGGGGGACACCGTCAGATCCGAGCGCCACCATGGATCGCCTTCAAAGGTGGCGATCCGACGCCCATCCGGGAGGGTCCAGAGGTGGATCTTCCCATCCGCCCCGGCGGAGGCCAGCCACTCCCCCTGCGGGTGAAACGCGATGGCGGTCACCCAGAGGCGATGGGCGCCCCATGCGGCGATCGGCCGCGTGGAGGAGATCGGCCAGATGCGGAGGGTGCCGTCGCCGAAGCCCGCGGCCAGCCAGCGCCCCATGGGGTCGAAGGCCAGGGCCTTCGGATGCATCCCGATCGGGAAGCGCGCCTCCTGCCGCAGCCGCATCTCCGGCCACGTCCAGAGCCGCAGGGCGCCGTCCGAAAACGCGGCCAGGAGCCCCTCCGGCGTCCCCTCCACGCTGTCCACCCAGGCGATCGGATCCGCATACAGGACCTGTCCCGCTCCGTCCGGGAGCGACCATGAGCGGACGGTTCGATCCGTGCCGCCGGAGAGGAGAAAACGGCCATCCGGGGAGAAGGCGAGGGCGGTCACCGGGCCCTCGTGGCCGGCCAGCGAGACCGCCTGCGCCGCCGGCCCCCGCCACAGGAAGATGCGGCCATCGGATCCGCCGGCCGCCAGGAAGGAGCCGTCCGGGCTCCAGGCTACCGGGACGATCCACTCGCTGCCCGGCTCCAGCCGGCGACGCTCCTCCCCCGTGCGGGGATCCAGAAGGTGGACAGCCCCCGCGCTGGTCCCGGCGGCGAGCTGCGCCCCATCCGGCGAGAACTGCACGCTGAAGACCCGAATGTTCAAGCCAAAGGTCCACTCGGTCGTCGCCTTCTCCCGCTCGATGCGCATCGTGGCCTTGCGACCCTGGAGAGGAAAGGTCCAGCGGGGGGTGAGCGCCGGGATCTCCCACAGGCCGATCCCCCCGAGCCACCCCGCCGCCAGATGCCGGGAGTCGGGGGAGAAGGCCAGGCTTTCCACGAAGGGGCCGGGAGCCTGCACGGAACGGACGATGGCCGGCCCGGAGGGCGATCCCAGATAGATCCGCCCCCCCTCGGTCCCCAGGGCGAACCACCGGCCATCGGGGGAGAAGGCCGCCTCCAGGATCGGATCTCCCCCCGGGATCGCCAGCTCGTGAATCGGCCGAAGGGTCTCCGCATCCAGCCATTTCGCCTTATTCCCGAGAGAAAACAGGATCCAGCGCCCATCAGGGGAAAGGGTCGCTCCCGCCGGCACGCCCTCCGCCCCCCAGCGGGCCAGGGCCTCGATCCGAGCCGGGGCGGCCCCCAGGGGCTCCTGCGGGAGGGCGAAGGTCGCGCCCTCCGCAACGGCCTCCGGGGAAGGCGAGGGCGTGGGGAGGGAAGGCCTCTCCGGGGAAGGCGTGGCGGTTTCGCCGGGGGCAGGCGAACGGATCGGGGCGGGGAGCCGCCCGGCGAACTCCCGCAGGTAGGAGACCGCGATGGCCATCCCGGCGCCGAAACCGAGGGCCGGGACGGCCAACAGGATCGTGAGCAGGAAGGCCCATCGGCGTCGTTGCCGCGCCCTTCGGGCCTGTTCCAGCTCCTCCAGCCAGCGACGCGCCGTGCGATCCCCCCGCTGGAAGTCGGGGCGGCGCGCCACGATGCGGCGCAGCGCCGCATGTGCGGCCTCGCGATCGCCGGATTGAGCGGCGGCCTCCGCCGCGGCCCAATCCGCCTCCAGGGCTTGCATCTCCTCACAGCGATGGCAGGCCTCGGCCCAGCGGTCGCGGTCCGGGTGCGCGGGGAAGCGGTCCATCAACCAGGCGTAGAGCTCCCTCGCCTCCGCCCAGAACCCTTCCGCCTCCCAGCGCCGGGCCCGCTCCAGGCTGCGGGCGATCAGCGCCTCGGCATCCTGCTTCCCATCCTCCGGCATCCGTCCTCCTCCGGAAACTCTCCCGGGCCTGCGGTCGCAAGGGAGCGCCCTCGCCGTCCCCTCAGCGCGGGAAGAGGCCCTGACCGAGCAGCTGAAGCACCATGCCGCCGGCCAGCATGCACATCACCGCCGGGCCGATGATCAGGGCGACCAGCATCGAGGCCACCGGGCCGACCCGGCCCACCCACTCCCGGGCCTTCTGGATGCGGCGGGCGCGCATATCCGCCGCGATGCGGGTGACCGTGGGGGTGAGCGGCTGGCCGAGGCGCTCCGCCTGCTGCATGGCCTCCACCCAGATCCGCAAGGCCGGGGCGTTGTTGCGCGCGAGCAACCCCCGATACGCCTCCATGCGGGGGAGGCCCATCTCCAGCTCATGCAGGAAGCGGCGCAGCTCCTCGCCCAGCGGGTTCTGCAGGCGCTCCGTTAGATGGCGCAGGGCGGCCTCGAAGGCCAACCCGGCCTCCAGCAACACCGCCAGGGTGTCCAGGAAATCCGGAACGGCCCGGTCGATCTGTTGCTGGCGTCGCTCCGCCAGGCGGTTCATCCAGAACGTCGGGGCCAGGAAGCCTCCGGCTGCGGCCAGGACGGCCACGATCAGCATGCAACCGCCGAAGCCCAGCAGGATGTCCATCAAATAGAGGAAAACCCCGAAGGCGGCCCCGACGAGGCCTCCCAGCACATGCATCCCGTAGAAAGCCTCCACCGTCAGGCCGTAAGGATGACCGGCCTGGGCCAGGGTCCGGGCCAGACGCTCCCGCCCCAGCAAGCCCCAGAAGGCCGGGATCTCCCGGGCCAGCCGGAGCGACCAGCGGTGGATCCGCTCGGAGAGCGGGGAGCGGCTGACGGCCGCCGGATAGGTCTGCTCCAGGCGCAACCGGGTCTCGGAGGGGAGCGCCCAGTGCCAGACCGCCGCCGCCGCCAGGAACACCGCCACCAGGCCCATACAACTGAAAAGCTCGACCATCCCCCTCACACCTCCACGTGGGTGATGCGGCGGATCAGCAGGAAGCCGCCGATCTGCAAGGCGAGGCTGAAGCCCAGGATGACCCACCCGAGGGGCTGGGTGATCAGGGCGTCGATCATGCCGGGCATGAGGGCCCGGAAGAGGATCAGGAAGGCCATGGGGAGGGCGATCACCAGGATGGCGCTGAAACGGGGCTCCTCGGTGAGGGCCCGGATCTCCCGTTGCATGCTGCGCCGCTCCGCCATGGTGATGGCCAGACGCTGCAGAACCCGGGTCAGGTTCCCCCCGGCCCGCTGCTGGGCCAGGATCACCGTGATCATCAGCTCCAGGTCCGCGGAAGGATAGAGCCGGTAAAGATGCTCGAGGGCCTCGTGAAGGGGATAACCCAGCAGCAGCTGCTGGTAGACCTTCCGCAGGCCCCCGGAGGCCGGCGGAGGGAGGCGATCGGCCGCCTCGCCGATGGCCTGGACGATGGTTTGCCCGGCCCCCAGGCCCCGGGCGAGGGCGTCCGCCACGTCCGGCAGCTGCTCGGCGAAGCGGATGGCCCGTTGCCGGGCCCGGTGGGCGAGATAGAGCCCTGTGGCGAAACGCACTACGAACAGCGCCAGGGAGAGGACCAGGAAGAACGACAAATTCAGGAAGAGGGCGTTCAAATAAAGGAACACGAACACCGCGAAGGCCTGCAAGGCCAGGACCTCGTGCGGGCGCAAGGACAGATCCGCCGCCTCCAGGCGCTGGGCGAGCCGTTGACCGGATGCGCTCGCGTCGAACCGGGCCCCCAGCTCCAGCAGGAAGCTCCGGGCTTCCGCGGAGCGGATCACCAGCGACCGCGCTCGCTGGCCGATCTCCCGGCGCTCCAGATGGTGGACCAGATGGGCTCCCACCGCCAGCCCGGCCAGGACCCCGGTGAGGATCAACCCGATCAGGTAGCCGATCCCTTGCATCGCCGACGTCATGGCCACTGCTCCCGGGAACGTCGAAGGAGAACGCGGATGAGGACGAAGCCTCCGGCTCCCGCCGCCGCGATCAGGCAGAGCCAGATCGGCGAGAAGCCTCCATCCCCGCCGGCGGCGACGGTCAGGCGCCACTCTCCTCCTTCCACCGGCGCCCCCTTCTCCTCCCGGGCTCGGATCCGGATCTCCCGGGGCTGGCGGATCCCTTCCCCGGACACCCGGATCTTGCGGCGGACGATCTCCCGGGCGGGGATGGACAGGGTGGAAGGCGCAACCTGAACCCCGGCCCCCTCCTCAACGACCTCCAGACGCAGCTGGGCCGGCCGATCGAGGGTGGAGGTGATGATCAGGGTGAGCTCGCCGGGCAGGTTCAGCGCCCGGGGGGAGCGTTCCAGGGCGACGAAGAGGCGGCCCTCCGCCGAAGCGCCCAGCTGCAGATCCGCCACCACGGCTTGAGGATACACCCGGGGTCCCGCCGGCCCGAGGGCCCGCACTTCTCCCAGAGCCAGGAAACGCACCGGCCCGCCTGCGGGCGGACGGAACACCCACTCCCATCGATCCGCCAGGGCCTCCATCCGCTCCGGGGGCTGATAGCGGGCGTTGCCCACCCGCCATCCCACCCAGCGCCAGCGGACCTCCTCCACGCCCGGCGGACGGGGGACGGTGACGGTGATGGGCATCCCCGGCGCCGGGGAGGCCGGGGCCTGCGCTTCCAGCGCCGGCAGATCCGCCATCCGGTCCAGCCATACCGGCTGCTCCCAGACCCCGCCCGCCCAGCTCAGGCGGAAGGCGCCCTCCACCCGCCCGGAGAGGGCTTCGGCGGGGATCAGGCCGCCGGCCCGGCCGTCCCCTCCCTCGCGATCCGCATCGCCCCCATCGTCGCGCAACGGCGCCCGGATCTCCCCCGCCTGCCATTCCAGGGCTGCGCCGGAGAGCCGCTGGGGGAGCGTCGCCTCCAGATAGATCGGCGCGCCGGAAGGGGCGAGCAGCCGGCGGGAGGGGCCCGGCTCCGTCAGGAGCAACGGCTCCCTTAGGCTCACCACCACCCCCAGCCGGGCCTCTTGATCCCCCTCCATCCGGATCCGCCACTCTCCTTCATAGGACCCGAAGGACAGGAGGGTGACAATCTCCAGGCGCTCGGTGCGGACGACATCGATGCGCGCTTGGGCGGCCGGGCCGAGCCAGTCCGTGTCTTCGTGAACCAGGGTCACCAGGCGGGCGGAGGGGGTGGGGCGAACCAGGACGAAGGCCGCCCAGGCGGCGCCGGGGGGCAGGACCAGGCGCTGCTCCAGCCCCGGCGGGAGAGAGATCCAGGTCGTCCAGCGATGGGGAGAGAGGGCGCCCCAGAGGCGCAGCGCGGCCTCATAGCGCTCCGGGTCCGACAGGCGCGTCGTCGCGGCGCCTCCGGAGGCCTGACCGAGGGTTTGATCCAGGAGGGAAAGGCTCTGCTCCAGCCCCAGAGCGAAGAGCGGGCGGGCCGGCGGGCCGGCCAGCCGGGCGGCGGCCCCGGCGAGGGCCTCCGCGGCCTTCGGATCCGCCCGGGCCAGGGCGAGCAGGCCGACGAAAGGGGCGGGCTCCGGAAGCTGGCTCAGGCTTCGCACGCTCAGATCCACCATCCGGGGCCAGTTGGCCTCCCCGCCGTCGAACCCGCTCAGACGACGGAGGAGGGCGCGGAAGGCCGCCCGATCTTCCGGATCCCTCATCCGCAGCGCGCCGCCCACCATCCGCGGGGAAGGCCCTCCCCGGAGCAGGAGCAATCGGTCCGTCGGCGCGGCGGTGGCCGCCCACAGCAGGAGCACGTCCGTCATCGCCTGGCCGATGCCGGGGCCCGGCGCGCGGCCGGAGCGGTCGGCGATCAGCACCAGGTCGATCGCATCGCCCCGGCCCTGGGCCGTCGCCGGGATGGAGGGGACGCCGAGCCAGCCGGAAACGGCGAGAAGGAGAAGCAGTCGGGAAACCCACGAGCGCGGCAAGTCTTCCTCCGGGTTCACAGCGAGCTCAAGGGCTTGCGACGGGGATCATCCGGCGCGCCATCCGCAGGGCGCTGGGGAGCAACCCCGTCATCATGCCCTCTAAGGCGCCGTCAGGGCGATGGCTCGGCACAGCAACAGGAGCCCGATCGGCAGCAACAGCAGAAATATCCGCGCCCAGCGAGCGGACCGGGATTCCCAAGGCGGCCCGCTCTCCCAGAGCAACAGGAGAGCGGAGGCCATGCCCATGGCCGCCACAGCCGTCATCGCCCAACGCCCGAGGGGATCGCGGTCCAGGCCTCCCACTAGCCCGGCGATCATACCCCCCAGCAGGCCGATGGTCAGACATCCCAGACCCGGCGTTCCTGAACGAGCCCTTCCACGATCCTGTGCCGACATCGAAACCTTTCCTCCCATCCGGAATGTCCCCCCTCATCCTCCTCGTGGATCGCTATCCTGGAGATCCCTTCGTCATCGCAAATCGAATAGAACCCACGGCTCTGGAAGGGAGAGCGGCTTCCAGGAGCTCCCGCACCCTCTTCCGGGACGGAAAGCGCGGAGGACCATCCGGGTGAGCAGAATGGACACACCGACCTGAAGCCCTTTCCCGCTCGATCCCCTATCCTCCGCGCAGAAGCCGCAAGATCGCCCGACCGAGAGCAAAAATCAAAATTATCTGAAAAATAAACAAAATGATCCCAGATATATCTCCTGATTTAATATAAGAACGAACCAGAAAATAAATAGAAGCCAAAACAATAATCCCCGATGAGATCAGATAGAGGACGGCTAATCCCTCTTCCAGCCCCGGGTATGCTATTCCCCATGTTGTCCTTAGCCATCGAGCCAAGAGTGCAAAGAGGATAAGCCCCCCCAACATCCAGAGGGCTCCGATTGCGCCCAGAATTAAACTTATCTTTTCATCTTTATCGATCATTTATTGCCTCCTAATAAATTTTTATACAAATTTTTAATAGACCACTTGGAAACAGTCTTAATTGAATCTACAACCCACTTGTTCCATCCAGTCGCTTCCAATCCAACGACGATCGGAAGCATAAACACACTGGTTATCAAGCTCTCCCCAAGATCAAAACTCTTTCCCATTATTCTTGATTGTGTATAAGATCCAAAAATATTTACTGATATAACCGAAAGAACAGAGAAAAACAATTGTTTTGTTACCGGAGTCGAAAAAATCCATTTAATTCGGTTAATAAGCATATTTAAGTTAACTGATCTTCCTTTAAACTCTGGAAGTTGTGCTTTGAACCCTTTCATGAATCCAAAAGTGCATAAAGAGACAAGTAAACTGGAAGCGAATGTCAGACCAATTTCCTGTAGAGCGCCTTGGTCTCCTTTGAATGCTTGAGAAATCATCTCTGGTCTCATTATTAAATTTAAAAGAGTAGCAATAGCGGAATTTTGAAGAGACCCGAGTAACCATTTTGCGATCCCCGCCCATCCACCTGCCAAAGCCACCGAGAGACTGATCACGAACGCAGCCACCAGGAATCCAACCATCAGGGCGGAGCCAAAGCACTCCTAGAACCCCTTGCCCTGCATCTGCTGCCAGATCCCTACCCCAATTGTAGCCACCAGCACCAGAATCCCAGCAATCACAGCAACAGGCAACGTGATCAACCCGCCTAAAACGGCCAGAGCGATCAGGCCAATCACCACGATCGCCGCCAGCAACCCGGCCACGGCCCCTTTCAGCCATGTATTCCATTGCTGAACTACCCACGCCCACGCCCGCCGTCCGGCCTCCGCGATCTGACGCCCCATCCATTTCACCCCCTCCCAGAACGCTCTGGCCCCCCGCTGAATCCCCGGCCACACCACCTCCCGCCAGCAATCCAGGGGATGCCTCACACACCACCCCAGATCGCGTCGCGTCTCCCCCTGCCCCGTTCCCCCCAACCCCTCCCGCGCGCAATCCCAGTCCATCCGCTTCGCGCACTCAAAGAAATGCGCAATCGTCTCCCCCACCGTCCGCCCGGTCGACTCCGAAGCCCGATACGTGATCCAGAAGGCCACCGCCCCCATCAGGGCCAGGATCACCAGCCCGATCGCCACCCACTCCAGCGTCTGCAGCCCCTTCTCGTCCAGCCACCAGCGTTTCCCTTCCCCTGCCTTCATCGCTCACCTCCCCGCTGAAAGCTCAACGGGATGCCCTTGCCCTCCAGCGGAAAACCCGCATCCCTCAAGGAGTCAACGGGTCATGCCTCCTCCTCCGGCGCCTGGATCCATCGCTCCCCCTCCACCCAGATCTTCGGGCTCGGGTCGAAGAGATCCGGGGACCAGGAGACCCCGTGCTCCTCGAAGCGCCGCAGGCAGAGGGCCGGCTGATATCCGGTGGCCGCAAAGTAGCCCCGCACCTTCTCCTCATCCTCCGTCGTCCCCACCGGGCGGAACACATAGATCGGCTCGGTCCGGATCAGCTCCTCCCGCACCCCCACCACCTCGTCGATCCGAATCACCTTGCGGGTGCCATCGATCAGGCGGGCGACCTGGACCACCAGGTTGAAGGCGCAGATCAGGCGACGGAGGGCGGCCTCGGGGAGATCCGCCCCCTCCCGGGCCATCCGCAGCATGGTCTCCAGCCGGGCGAAAGCGTCCTCCGGGGAATTGGCATGCAGGGTGGTCATCGAGCCCTGGTGGCCGGTGTTGATGGCCTGGATCATGTCCAGGGCCTCCCCGCCCCGCACCTCCCCGACGATGATCCGATCCGGCCGCATCCGCAGGGCGTTGATCACCAGATCCCGAATGGTGATCTCCCCCTCCCCGAACTCATCCGCCGTGCGGGTCTCCAGGCGGACCCAGTGGGGCCGGTTCAGGCGCAGCTCCGCGGTGTCCTCGATGGTAATGAGGCGCTCCTCCTCTGGAATACTGGAATATAAGAGGCCAGCAGGTTGAGCAGGGTGGTCTTCCCGCTGCCGATGCCGCCGATGACCAGGATGTTCAGTCGGGCCTGCACCGCCCGCCGCAGGAAGATGGCCATGCGGCGCTCCAGGGAGGCCCGCCGGATGAGGTCCTCGGGGTGGATCAGCTCTTTGCGGAAGCGCCGGATGGTGATCACCGGCCCGTTCAGGGAGAGGGGCGGCAGCACGATGTTGACCCGGCTCCCATCCGGCAGCCGGGCGTCCACCAGAGGGCGCTTCTCGTCGAGGCGCCGGCCGGCGTGGGCGGCCATCACCGCCGCCATCTCCAGCAGCTGCAGCTCATCCCGGATGTTCAGGCGGTCCGGCGGGACCGGCTGGAGCTGGCCGCGGCGCTCGACGAACACCTGACGCGGGCCGTTGATCATGATCTCGGTGACGGCGGGATCCCGCAGCACGTCCGGAGGCAGGCGGCCCTCCAGGGGATCCACGCGCAGGGCCGCTTCGATCCGATCCACCTCCGCGGGGTCCACCCAGCGGCGCATGCGGGCCAGGCTGCGGGGGCGCACCCCGGTGGGGGTGAAATACCCGTAGGCCCGCCCCATCTCGTCCACCCCCAGCTGGTAGTAGAGGAAGAGGTCCTTCAAGATCAGCTGGTCTCCCTTGAGGCCCTGCACCTCGGTGATCGCCACCACCTTGCGCTCGCCGCCGGGGAGGCGGGCCATCTGAACCACCAGGTCGATGGTGGCCAGCTGCTCCCGGATGGCCCGCAGGGAGAGCTGCTGGGCCGCCTCGGCCCACATGACCATGGTCTCCAGCCGGGAGAAGGCCTCCTGGGGGGAGTTCGCGTGCACGGTGGTCATGGAGCCCTCGTGGCCGGTGTTCATCGCCTGCAGCATGTCCAGGGCCTCCCCGCCCCGCACCTCCCCCACCACGATCCGATCCGGACGCATTCGCAGGGAGAGGCGGACCAGATCCCGGATGGTGATCTCCCCTTTGCCTTCGACGTTCGGGGGCCGGGCTTCCAGGCGCACCACATGGGGGTGCTGTTCGTAAAAGCGCAGCTCGGCGATGTCCTCGATGGTGATCACCCGCTGTTCAGGCGGGATGAAGCCGGCCAGCACGTTGAGCAGCGTGGTCTTGCCCGAGCCCGTGCCCCCGGAGACCAGGATGTTGAGGCGGGCTCGCACCGCCGCCTTCAGGAAGGCGGCCATGGTCTCGGTGAGGGTGCCGTTGGCGATGAGATCCTCCATGGTGAAGGCCCGCTCCCGGAAGCGGCGGATGCTCAGGACGGGGCCGTCGACGGCGATGGGGGGGATGGCGGCCGCCACCCGGCTGCCGTCCGCCAGCCGGGCGTCCACCCGGGGGTTGCTCTCGTCCAGCCGCCGCCCCAGGGGGGAGAGGATCCGGTCGATGATGTGGAGCAGGTGCTCGCGGTTCTCGAACTCCACGTCCTCCCGGCGCTCCAGACGGCCGAAGCGCTCCACGAACACCTCGGCCTGTCCCTCCTCGCCCGGCCGGGCCCTCCAGTTCACCATGATCTCCGTGATCTGGGGGTCCCGGAGCAGCGGCTCCAGGGGCCCCAGCCCCACCGTTTCGTCCAGGATGAGGTTGACGATCTCGGACTGCAGGGTGGGGGAGAGGACCTCCCCTTCCTCCCGGATCATCTGGGCGAGCATCGCCTCCAGGCGCGCCCGGAGGATGGGGCGGGGCAGCTGGAGCAGGGCCCCCAGGTCTCCCTCCTCCATCAGGCGGCGGCGGTAATGCTTCGCCAGCGCCCGCAGGGAGCTGCGCTCCTCTGTCCGCGCCCCATCCCCGCGCCGGGACGCCTTCAGTCGCTCCAGGATCGCCATGGGTTCCCTCCCATAAAAGGGAATCTCGCCGGCCGGGGGGATCCGGACCGCGCGCCATCCCCCCGGCCGGCCGCAAGCTGAATCATCGCCGAAGGCGCCAGGGTATCCGAAGACCGAGTCCGCTCAGCGCGACGATGCTCCCGTCAAGATGCTCATGGTCGACCCAATCACGGATTGGACCCACCATCACCCTAATTACCACCACCCGAACCACCTGAACCACCCGAACCACCACCCGAATCACCACCACCCGAACCACCCGAACCACCACCTGAACCACCCGAACCGCCAGAGCCACCGGAGGGCGGAGCGACCGACGACGGGGTCTCCGTCGGCGGTGGAGTCGGAGCGGCGGTGGGCGTGCGGTTGGGCGTCGAAGGCCGGGGCGTGAAGGTGGGCGACGGCGTGGGGTTGGGCAACGGGGTGGAGGTCGGCCCGGCGGCTCCGCCCTCCGTGTCCCCGGCCGCCGCCCCCGAGCCGGGCAATCGGATGGGCGTGGCCCGGGGCCGCAGGAAACCGCCCCCGGAGCCCCCCTCGCCCCAGCCGCCTCCCAGCGCCACCGCCCAGGCCAGCGCCAGCCCCACGACCGCCGCCAGAACGCCCAGCCCCGCCGGGATCGCCCAGGGCGGCAGCCGGATCCGAACCGGGGGCGCGACGATCCGCCGCCCCGGCATCTCCATGATCGCCACAGAGATGTTGTCCGGCCCCCCGGCCGCGTTCGCCGCCGCCACCAGGGCTTTCGCCGCCTGCTCGGCGGAGCGGGTCCGCACGATCTCCAGGATCTGCTCGTCCGGGACCACGTCGTGGAGGCCGTCGGTGCACAGCAAGACCACATCCCCCGGCTGGAGGGCGATAGGCTGGTGATGGGGATCGGGCGGCCCTCCTCCATCCAATGGGGCCGTCCGCAGATCCACGTCCACCTCGGGCTGGATGCCTACATAACGCTTGAGGACGTTGCGGTTGGGATGGGTCCGGGCCTCCTCCGGGGTCAGCCGGCCCGCCTCGATGGCCTCCTGGGCCCAGGTGTGGTCCACGGTGAGCTGCACGATGCGATCGCCCCGGATGAGATAGGCCCGGGAGTCCCCCACGTGGGCCAGGTAGAGGCGGCCGTCCTCGATCACCGCCAGGGTGACGGTGGTGCCCATGCCCTTCCAGAGGGCTTTCTTCTGGCCCTCGGCGAAGACCGCCTGGTTGGCCTGGACGACGGCCTGAACCATGGCCTGGGGGAGGGGCGTCGCCGGGTGCTGCCGCAGGAACTCGACGATGTGCCGGACGGCCATGTGGCTGGCCACCTCGCCGGAGGCCTGGCCGCCGATGCCATCGGCCACGACAGCGAAGTAGCGGGGCCGCCCGCCGGGGCCCGGGATCACCCCCGTCTCCACCGCGTCCTCGTTGTTCTTCCCGCTCATGCCGGGGTGGGTTTCCTGCACCAAGCGGAGCTCCCGGCCGTCCGGGGCCCTCCCCCCTGAAGCCGGAGCCCTTCGATCTTTGAACGCGCTCCCTTGCGCTCGAGCGGGCATCGCGCACCTCCTTTCTCCGACTTTAACTTTCTCCAACGATCGCCCCGTGGGCCTCAGGGCGTCGGCGTCGGCGGAAGGATCGGAGCAGGCAACGGGGTGCGGGTGGGAACCGGCGTGGAGGTCGGCTCGACGCGCGCCGCCGGAGTCGGGGAAGGCGCCGGCCCTCCTCCTTGGATCACGAGGGGGGTGGGGGTCATCCGCACCACCGGCGTGGGGGTGGCCTCCGGCGTGGGAACCCCCCGTCCGCCGGAGAGATAGAGCCCCCAGCCGGCCGCCGCCAGGGCCAGCAGCAACGCCATGATCAGGCTCCAGCCCAAAGAGGGCTTCGACAAAGCCATCCCGGACAAAGGGAATTTGGATGACGCGGGAGGGGGCGACGGCTCCGGCTTGGGCTTCTGTTCCTCCTCCAGGAAGCGCCGGTGCCAGGGCACCGCCTCGTTCAGCCGGCGGGCGACCAGGGAGGCCGATGGCCGCCGCTCCGGATCCTTCGCCAGCATCTCGAAGATCAGATCGTCCAGGGGCGCCGGGGTTTCCCGGCGCAGCAGGGAAGGACGGGTGGGCATGCTCTTGCGGATGGCGCTGGTCAGCTGCTCGCGGCTCCGCCCCTCGAAGGGCAAACGCCCGGTGACCATGCGATACAGCACCACCCCCAGGGCATAGATATCGGCCGGACGAGGATCGGGACGAGCGGTGCCGCCCTTCTCCTGTTCGATCTGCTCCGGGGCCATGTAAAGAAGGGTTCCCGCCTCCAGCCCCCGCGCCCGCTGGCGCTGGGCCAGCCCGAAATCCACCAGCACCGCCTCGATGCCCTCCTGAACCGGCCGTCGGAACAGGATGTTGTTGGGCTTGATGTCCCGGTGGGCGATGCCCCGGGCGTGAAGGTATTCCAGGGCCATGGCGACCTGGTAGCCGATCTCCACCGCCACCTCGATGGGCAGAGGCGAGCGCCGCTTGAGCAGCTCCTCCAGGCTCCCCCCCTCCAGCAGCTCCATCGCGAAATACCACTGCCCCGTCTCGGGGATGCGTTTGCTGTAAACCGCCCGCGGCCCCTCCTCCAGCGGATACAGCCGGACGATGTGAGGATGGTGAAGCTCGCGGAGGATCTCCACCTCTCCCTGCAGGGCCTCCTCATAGAAGGCCTGCTCGGCCGCCGTTCCCTCGCCGCCCCGCCCCCCGGGGGCTGTCTTCACAGGGCGGGAGACCTTCAGCACCACCCGGGCGCCGCGCCGGGTGTCACGGGCGAGATACAGCACTCCCATCCCGCCTTCATGAAGCGGCCGCTCGATCTTAAAAACATCGATCCGTTCGGGAACTTCGATCGGCATCTTACGCCTCCGTTAGGGAAAGTGCCGGCTTTTGAAGCCCTCACTGATCCGGCTCCTGGAACACTCGGGTCCGATCATCCGCCTCGGAGAAAGGTCGGGTTTCATCGCTGACCTCTCCCAGCGAAGGCGGGGGCGGCTGGACCGGCTTCTTGGTGGACTGGCCGATCTCCTCCTGATCCAGGCGCAGCCGGAAGTGCAGCTGCACGCGGCCCAGGTTGATGAGATCCCCATCCTGGAGGCGGGTGCCGTTGATGGGGACCTGCTCGTAGTTCACATAGGTGCCGCTGGTGCTCCCCTCGTCATAAATGTGGAAGACCCCTTCCGCCACCTCCTCAATGCGGCAGTGCAGCCGGGAGACGGAGCGATCGTTGAAGACGATGTTGACCAGCGTCTCGTCCCGGCCCAGGCGAACATGGGTGCTGCGGATGGGGATGACCCGTCGCTCCGCATCGCCTTCCACCACCACAAGCCAGGCGCGCGCCGGCTCGCCTCGGGCGGCCCCGGAGGGGAAGAAGGGCTCCGTGACCTCCTTGATGCGCTGCACGATGGGCTGGGTCATGGAGACGGCGGCCTCGCGCAGCCGGGGGACGCGGGTGAAGGCGATGATGGCGATCAACAGGGAGATCAGAGCCACCATGCACGAGACCACCGGCAAAAGGTCCAGGATCCCCCGGCCGGCCAGGGCGGGCGCCACCCGGGGGCGGATCCACAGCCCCTCCCCGGTGCTGACCAAACCCAGGGTGTCCTCCACATCCACCTTCAACGGGTAAACCTCATTCGGGGTTCGCCCCAGCGTCTGGCTCAGATCCACCACGCCCTCTAAGATCCATGTGCCCCCTTCGATGCGCGGCTCGGCGGTCTGCTCGAAACGGGCCACATTTTCGCCGATCCGGACCTGACGGATCAGGTGCTGGCAATTCGTGCACTGATCCTCCCTTCGGATGCGGATCGTGATGGGCAGCGAGGGGGTCTGGCTGGCCCGGATGGGATCCTCGATGCTCCCCCGTCCCTCCGCCCGGCCTTCCCAATCGATCTCCACCACCGGGGCAGCGAGATGGATCGCATAGGACTCCTGCGCCTCCATCGCCTGTCCCCCCGCATCCAGGCGGACACGGATCTCGTGGGTGCCTCCCTGCCGAACCCGGGACCGATACGACAACGCCCAGATCCGCCCCCAGGACGGGATAGACTCATAGAAGGAAGCGAGGGCATCCGGATCCCTTCCGTAGATGAACACCTTCCCTCCGGTCTGGCCGGCGAGGCGACGCAGGTTCTCCATCGCCCGTTCGCTGCCCCGGCCTTGAGCGGGGCCGATCTGGATGGCATGGACCACGATGCGATGGTTAAGGGCTCGCTGCGTCACATCGGTCACCTGCTGATCGCTCAGGAAATCAATGCCGTCGGAGAGCACGATCACAAACCCCGGCCGGCCCAGGGCATCCGGACGCTGGATCAGCAGCTGCATAGCCCTGCTCAGCAGATCGAAGAGGGGAGTGGCCTCCTTCCCCTTGGGCCGCTCCGGGAACTCGAAGACCTGCAGCTGGTTTGAGACCGCGCCGCCGTCCTCGGTCAGCGTCTTGGGGCCGATGAAGTCGATCGTGTCCCCGATGGGAGCGATCAGGGCCATGCGCGACTTGGGATCTTTCGACCCCGCGACCTGGCCGACGAACTCCCTCGCCTCCTCCAGCCGGGATTTGCCGGTGTAGCCGCGGGATCGGGGGCTGATGATGCTCTGGCTGGCATCCAGGAGGATGACGATGTCGGCCCCGCGGGGCGCGGGCATCAGGGCCTGATCCTCGGAGGGGATCTCCTGGCGATCCTCCTGCAAAGAAGCGACCCGAACCGGCTGATCCGCGGGAAACCCGGTGGAGAGATCCACCAGCTGGAAGAAGACCGTCACGGTGGGGAATTGCGTGACATCTGCCCCGTATCCCCGGACGGCGAGGATCCCCCTTTGGGCGGAGGCGGGAGGAGCGAGGAGGATCGGGAACAGCCCCAGGCCGGCCAGGACTCCCAGCGAAAGCGCCAGCGCCATCCGCATCCCATGCTTGCCCTTCATGCGTTCTCCCTCCCCGGATGTTCGAAAGCAACCTGCAGCTCGACGTTTCCGATCCGCAACCGGGCCCCCTCCGGGAGACGGTAGGAGCGATCCCGCTCCAGGGGGGCCCCGTCCATCCACGTCGTGTTCACCGTCTCGGGAAAAGACCCGGATCCACCATGCGCCATCCTCCAGCCACAGCCGGGCGTGTCGACGGGAAACGTAGCGCCCGGGATCCTCGGCGCTCAGGTCCACCTCCGGAGGGCTTCCCTCCCGGCCGGAGCGACCCAGGATCCCCTCGCGCTCCAGCCGGAAGATCCGGCCGGTGGAGGTTCGCAGCACCAGGATGGGGGGCCGGGCCAGGAGGGCCTCCACATGGGCCAGGAGCGCCTCCGCCTCCGGGTGCTGCGGCGCGCGGGCCAGCACCTCCCGGAGGATCTCCCGGGCCGCCTCAAGTTGCCCCCCTTCGATCCGCCGGCGGGCCTCCGCCACCTGCCGGGCGATCTCCTCCTGCAAGCGGGTTTTCTCGATCTCCTCCTTCAGCAGCATCGCCTCGGGATGGCTGGGCCGGAGACGCAGGATGCGGTCGACGTGCTCCGCGGCCAAGTCCAGGGCCCGCAGCTCGTAGAGGGCCTGGGCCTCCGCGCGCCAGAAATCCATCCCCCATCCCCGCTCCTGAAGGACGGCCGCCAGAGCCTCCAGGGCGGCATCGGGATCCGGAAAACGGGCGCGCGGGTCCTTGTCCAGGGCGCGCAGGAGCCAGCGCTGGAAGGCCGGCGGCACATCGGAGCGCTGGAGGGGCGGGGGCGCTTGGCTGCGATGGGCCTCCCGCCGGCGGGCCGGATCATCATAGATGAAGAGGGGCCGGCCCTCCAGGAGGTGGTAGCCGATGGCCGCCAGGGCATACAGATCGGTGGCGAACCCGGCCTCCTGGCCCTCGATCAGCTCCGGGGCCAGATAATCCGAAGTCCCCAGGGCGTCCCACGGGCTGACCCCCGGCTGGGTTCGATAGACCGCGCGGGCCAGCCCGGGATCGGTCACATAGAACCGGCCCCCTTCCCCCCGCACCAGATTGCTCAGCTTCAGGCCGCCATGGGGGGTTTGGACGCGGTGGATCGCCCGCAGGGCGAGCAGGACCCGCCAGAGGCACTCGGCCACCTGGCTGAAGGACAGGCGGCCTCCCTCCTGCTGCAGGATCGCATCGAAAGGCGCCGCCCGCTCGATCCACGGGTAAACGACGTAAAGGGCATCCTCATCGGGATCATGCCCGACGGAGAGAGGGGTGACCAGATACGGATGGGAGAGATCCTTGAGGCGTCCTGTTAGATCCTCCAGGGCTCTCTCCACCCCCGCCCAATCCTGGATGAGAAAGGCATGGAGCACCTTCAGGGCGCGGAGATTCCCTCCCTCGTCCCGGGCCCGATATAGGATCCCCAGCTTCCCCTGGTGGACTTCTCGTTCGATCCGATAGGGGCCGATGCGCCGCCGCCGCATGTCCATCCCTCAACCCTGGCGAGACTTCGCGGAGCTGGCAGGGCGCCCCTGCGCCCCCCCTCCTTCCGGCGGGAACATCTGATTGGCCACCCGGCGGATGGCCTCCAGCAGCCCGGGGCGCCGCAGGACATCCGATGGCGCGCGGTCGTTGGCCATCCACGGATCCTCCGGGATCCCGGCCACCCAGCTGGCCCCCTTCAACAGACGCTGGATCGTATCCGGTCGGATCTCGCTGCGCCGCACGGCCCGATTCAGCACCACCCCGATCTCCCCCGGCACGTGGTGACGGTGAAGCAGATCGATGGCCAGATGGGTCGCGCGCAAGGCCGCCAGGTCCGGCGTAAGCACCAGGACGATCCGATCGGCCCGCTGGAGGGCCAGCAGGGTCAGGAAGTCCGCCGCCGGCGGGAGATCCAGGACCACATATCGGTAATACGTGCGCAGGTTGATGAGGAGATGGTGGAGGGCGGTGGCCAGGGCGTGCTCCACCCGCACGTGCTGGACGCAGCGCCGATTCACGTCCAGCAGGATCTCATCCTCCAGCGGCCGTCCATCCGAGAGCGCGCGGGCCAGCCGCTCCAAATCCGGGGCATCCTCCGGAGGCAGCCGGCTGAGCAGGAAGAGATCCCGCAGCATGCCCTGATGATCCTCCTCCCGGGGAGCGGCGAGGATGTCGAAGGAAAGCGATTCCCGGGCGCGGGTGATCAACGCGTCCACGATGGCGGGAGACCAGTGCTGAAAGTCCAGGCTCTCCAGCCAGGACCGGGAGGTCGGGTGGCCGGTCATGGTTTCGGTCATCCCGGCGTGCCAGTTGAGGTCCACGTAAACCACGCGCGCGGGCTCCGGGGTGGTCGCCAGGCGGTCCGCCAAGCCCAGGGCCAGGGTGGTCTTGCCGACCCCCCCTTTCAAGCTGAAAACCCCGACCACCTGGCCGGTCTCCCGCCGGGCCGCCGACACGCGGGCTCGCAGCAGATCCCGAACCCGCTCCATCGATTCGATCCAGCCCTGAAAGCGCATGGGCCGGGTCATCCGGAGGACATCATCGGCCCCCGAGGCCATGGCGCTGCGAAGATAGCGCGGATCATCGAAGAGGGCTTCGCTGACGATGAGGATCACGGCCACATGGGGCATCAGCTGGGAGATCTGCCGGCACGTGCTCAGCTCCGGAGCCCCTCCCGCGTTCTCGGTGATCAGGACGATCTCCGGAGCGGGACGGACGTGGGGTAGCAGCTGAAGGGCCTAATCGGGGTTCTGGAACGTGCGAACCAGATGGACCCGTCCGCTGTTTGTCAGGAACTCCCGGATCCCCTTTTCCCAGTCCGGGTCGCTGGTGATCAGAACAACCGGGATCAGATCCGTTCGCGGCTCCATCAGGGCCCCTCCCCCTGGGAGATCTCTCGCTCGGGTCTGTCCGCCTATGGTCCGATGGCCCGGCTCCGGTCAATCAGGATGGGCGGCTCCTCCTTCTCGTCCCCGAACCGACGCAGGACGAACCGGATCTCCTTGGCGAAGTTGCGCATGTAAGTGAGCCGGGCCGCCTCCTCAAGGCTGAGATCCAGGATGATCACCATGTCCGGGGCCAGCTGGCCGCTGGGGAGAAGCCGGCCGATGGTAGCGCCGGTCAGCTCTCCCTCCCGCGGGAGCAGGTTGCTCACCGCCAGCACCCGGACGTTCTGGAGCATCACCACCGTCTGCCCTCCGCCGTCGGCCCCTCCTTCCATGGAGACCAGAACATCCACCCGGTTGCCCGGGCGGATCAGGCCGGAGAGGCCGGTCTCCGAGTTCACGCTGATGGCCACCGCCCGCCGCCCCGGCTCCAGCCCCAGATTGCGATCCAGCATGCTCCAGGCGAGGACGGAATCCTTCGGGATCGGGACCATCACCACCCATCCGTCCAGATCCTCATCCGCCTTCACCAGCCCCTGGAGCCGGTTGAAGTAGTAAACCGGGAGCCGGGTGCGCCGGAAGTATTCCCCGATGTTGTCCCGACGGAGGACGGTGAACTGAGGCGCTTCCTTCTGGGCCACCAGCACCTCCAGCTGCTCCCCCGTCACCTGCGCGGCCTGCTGCACGATCCCAAAGCCGATCCCCACCGTCACCAGCCCGACCACCAGCGCCGCCCCCGTCAAAATCCAGGCCGTCCGCCGCATTCGAGCTCCCCTCCGGATCCGTAGAAGTGATGAAGAAAGTGTGAGATTTTTCTAAACCATCAAACCTACTTGTCAACCAAGCCTTTCTCGTCCATCAGGCTATCCGAAGCGTGGGAACAAATTGTGAACAAGGCCTCGGCTCCAAGGGTGGGGGGTGGAGTCGAGGAATCGGCCTCCGCGAGGGGGATTCCCCGAAGAGGACTTCGCCGGATCCAGCCACGCGCCGGCTTTCCGAAGATCCGCCCGTGCGAGACACGGAGTCGGAAGAACCGGAGTAGATGTCCTCTTGCGGCGAACCCGCCGGATCGCTGGCCTCGCTGCCACCTGGCCGGGAAGCTTCCCCCGCCTCCCGACGGGCAGGCATCGAGCACATCCGCCAGCCCGGATCCCACGCACAGGCCCCAAGCCAGGCCCACCTCGCCGGCTTAGGGCTTCCCGGCGCGGAGCCTTGGGAGACCGCCCCGCTCAGAAAACGGGCCAGGCCGATCGCCTTGCCGCGGCCTCAGCCCTTCACCCGCCGGATGAACTCCTCGATGGGGATGGCCGGCAACGTCATGATCTTCACGCTGCCCCGCGCGGCCAGCTCTACCGAGACGCGGGCCACCGTCTCGTTGTCGGGGGCTTCCACGATGTTCACGAAATCATACGGCCCCAGCACCGCATACTGGGCCAGGACCTTCACCCCCATCGCCTCCACCTCGCGGTTGACCTCCAGGATCCGCTCGGGGCGCTCCCGGATCGTCTCCGCCCCATCGCCCGTCAACGTGCTGAGCATGATATAGATCGCCATGGCCTCCCTCCTTTCTGGACCAGAGGGGGATCTTCCACCACACCAGCCCTCCGAACGACCAACCGCTACCGGATCTGGAAGCGAGCGGCGCCGATCCGCAACATCACAGCCTCTCGATCCGCCAGCGCGAAGCGCAGCTCGAACCCCAGGGTCCGACCCGCCGGGATCGTCCACGGCAACGCCGGGGAGGCGTCCAGAAGGGGGATGGGTTGACCCTCCGGCCCCACCAGCTCCACCTCCTCCGGGGCCACGGCCACCGGCTGATCCCCGGTGTTCCCCACCCCGCCCCGGATCACCAGCGTCCCCTCCTCCGCGGACCATTGGGCGCTCTGGATCTGGATCTGCAACCGGGCCTCCGGGGGCGGCGTCGGGGTGGGACGCGGGAGCTCGAATTCGACCTCCACCGGCATCAGACGTCCGGGCATCGGATTGAACCGCCAGGTCAGGATCCCCGTCGCCCGATCCCGGGGGAGGAGGAACGCCGCCACGCCGCTGAAAGCGCCCCCGGGCCGGACCTGCCCGGCGGGCCGGGGAACCTCCCCCAGGGGAACCGGCTGATAGCGCCGGCCGGAGGCATCGATCAGAAGGATCTCCGCTCCCTCCAGGGAGAGCGGCGTCTCTCCTGAATGGTCCAGCTCAAAGCGCACCAGGACCCCCACCGACTCCGCCGGGATGTCCGGCCCTTCCGCCCGCGCCTCCACGCCGGAGACCGTCAGACGAACCGGGCCGACCTGAACCGGCACGCCGATGGGCACGCGCCCGGCGGCCTCCCCGAAGGCGGGGGGTTGGGCCAGCGGCGCGGCGATCACCGCCCAGCGAGGCTCCCCGCCGGTGAGCAGGAGCGTCAGCCCGGGACGATGCTGAGCCAGGATGTCCACATCGGTCGGCTGCACCGGTTGCTTCCCGACCACCTCGAACCGCAGGACCGGTCCGGCGCTCATCTCCACCTCGATGGGATCCCCTTCCTGCAAACCCTCCACCAGACGTCGGGTCTCCGGGCGGCCCGGCAGCCCGAACACCTGATTCACCACGGTGCCTTCCATCCAGTAGGCCACATCCCCTCCTCCGGCCGGCACCGGCCAGCGCCCACCCTGAACCGGGAGCGGGCGGACCGAGAAAGCGGCCTCCTTCACCCGGATGCGAACGGGCACCGGGCCTCCCGGCGGCCCGGCCGTCGCCGGAGGCCGGGCCGGGGCCGTCGAGGACGGGCCGCGGAGCAGGAGGATCAGGCCGGCGAGGAACAGGACCAGACCCAGCCCCCCGATCCCCACGCTGATCCCCACCAGCGGACGGAGGGACGGAGGGATCTCCTCCCAGCGCCGGCGGATCCGTTCGAAAACCCGTTCCAGGT
>Ga0209741_1000047_pt1 | contig 24713 bp, 22 predicted proteins | sample OctOCTMetagenome_FD_184734 | JGI IMG/M metagenome (GOLD analysis project Ga0209741, IMG submission 184734) | Hot spring and microbial mat streamer communities from Octopus Spring Streamers, Yellowstone National Park, USA - OCT_B (SPAdes) (version 4) | ecosystem: Environmental > Aquatic > Thermal...
GTGCTGGGAGCTCTAGGGTTAAGGTAACCTCCTCCCTTAGCGTGCTAGGCTTACCATGCTATGCTGTACGTGCGGTTTTAACTCTAAATGTTAAACCGTCCCGGTGCTCAGTTAATGTTTAGCTCTCTTTTGCTTTCTCTGCTGAGAGTCTCTCCTCGTAGTATTTCTTGAGCTCTTCATCGCTCATCCTGTTGTAGGGTTCTGCTAGGATGTCTCTTAGTTGTGGGTTTTTGAGGAAGTAGTAGACTGAGTAGGAGCATATGGGTACTATCTTTAAGCCCTTCTCCTTTGCAACCTCGACGGCCTTATCGACCATGGCTTTTGCAACCCCCTTGCCTCTATGCTGTGGTGGTGTATAGGTTTCTATAAGGTGCATCTTGTCACCTTCAACGCCGTACCTTAGGTATGCTTTGGAGCCGTCCTCGAACTTGACGTAGAAGATCTGGGATGTGTATTTGACCTCTAAGCCCTCAGTCAAGCTACACCACCACCTAGCCTACGATACCTTAGGCTATTAAGGTTGAGTATGTACCTGTAACCGAGAGCTCTAACGCTTATAGGGTGTAGGTTCTCTAGGTAACCGGGTTGCAGGCCATGATCTTGGTTGAAAGTGCAAGGTCTAAGATTGGTATCCTGAGGAGGTACGTTTACCTGGATAACGCTAGCTCAGGCCCCCTGCCTGATCCCGTAGTCGATGCTGTTAGGGGTTTCGTAGATGCATGGGCTTCTGAGGGTGAGCCCTGGGAGGAGGGTGTAATAGCTGGGGTTGAGTGTAGGAGGTTGTTCTCACAGCTTGTCAACGCCTCCCCCGAGGAGGTTGCCCTACTACCAGGTGTGACCTACGGGCTCGCAGTCATACTATCATCCCTTAGGCTTAGGGGGGATTCCAACATTGTCGTGAGCTCTCTAAACTTCCCAACTAGCATCCTTATAGCCAGGTCTATGGCCTCCAGGGGCTTGTGAGGGAGGTTAGGGTTGCTGAAGCCCGCGACGGCTCCGTTGACTTGGGGGTCTACGAGAGGCTTATCGACGATAATACGAGTGTAGTGATGGTAGACTACGTGGGCTGGCTATCAGGCCACGTTGAGAACCTCGGGGAGATAGCTAGGATAGCTCACGAGCACGGGGCCATCCTGGTGTCAGATGCGTTCCACGCTGTAGGAGTCCTCCCAGTCGATATCAAGAGCCTGGATGTAGACTTATTGATAACGGGGTCCTACAAGTGGCTTATGAGCATCCACGGTGTAGCCCTAGCATACATTAAAGGTGAGTTGCTGGAGGAGCTCCAACCACCTTATGCTGGCTGGATGGCGGTGGAGGACTCTGTAGCACAAAGGCTTACACGGGGGGAGCCTGTCTTCGAGAGGCCGATAGAAACCGGTAGACTCAACCTAGCACGGGGGGCTTTGAAGCTAGAGTGGGGCACGCTACCCCTCATAGCAGTCGTAGCTCTAAGGGAGTCACTTAAATTCATAATAGAGCATGAGGCGCCAGAGCTCCACCACAACCACACGTGGAGGGTAGCTGATAGGATTGCGGAGGGCCCGGAGGATCTAGGCTACAAGCTGTACACACCAAGGGAAAACCACTCAGCCATAGTAACCTTCAGGCATGAGAGGCCCCTAAAGCTAGCAGAGGATCTTGAGAAGAAGGGCATCAAGGTATCAGCAAGACCTAAACTTGTCAGAGTATCACCACACTTCTACAACACGATAGAGGATGCAGAGAAGCTGCTAGAATCCCTCAAGGAGCTTAAGTTAATGATTTAGCACGAGAGTCCTACTCCATCCCCTACCTTGAAAGCTAGCAGAGCATAAGAGTGCCGGATCCCAGAGTAGGGCTATCTCTAGCTCAGCGAGGTTAACGTGGTATTAGGTGGCCTAGTAGTGGTACTGGGGCTCTCTGGTGTTGCTCTCGCTACTAGTTGAGGTGGTGGAAGTGATTACCCATGGTAAACACAGCTTACATGAGGGGCATCTCGTTTATCCCACAGCCTACAGTCAACGTTTATACCTATGGGTTTAAACTCTACTCCTTAGAAGGGTTTAATGGGGTGTTCTCGTGTCTCTGGGCTGTGCTAGGCCTAATAGGCTTGCAGGCTCTAGGAGCCCGTATCTCCTTCAGCATGCGTGTAACCCTGTTGATTGGAGGCCTTGGAGTGCTGAGGTTTTAGAGGAGGCTAGGGCTCTTGGTAAGCCTTTGTTCATATCGATAGGCTACTCTACATGCCACTGGTGTCATGTTATGGCTCGCGAGTCGTTCGAGGATCCTGATGTGGCTGCTGTGCTTAACGAGTACTATGTTCCAGTCAAGGTTGATAGGGAGGAGATGCCTGATGTTGATAGCTTCTACATGGCATATTGTATGGCGGCTCTAGGCTCCTGCGGTTGGCCTCTTAATGTCATAGCTACACCTGATGGTAAGCCGTTCTACGTTAGAACGTATGTTAGGAGGGAGGAGCTTATATGGCTACTACTCCAGATCGCCAAGGTCTGGTATAGTGGTGATAGGGGGTTAGCTGAGGGTGCTGGTGTGGAGGCTCTAAAAGCTCTACAAAACCTCTGGGCCCCCAGGCCTGGTGATGCTAGCCTAGGAGACCTCATATCAAGGGCTTATAGGGAGCTCCTGGACAGCTACGACCCAGTCTACGGTGGCTTCGGTAGGGGGCCTAAGTTCCCCGTGCCACACAACATAATGTTCCTCCTCAGATACTGGGCTAGGAGTGGTGATAGGGATGCTGTTGAGATGGCTCTTAGAACATTAGACTACATGGTTGCTGGTGGTATACACGATATAGTGGGAGGGGGGTTTCATAGGTATACTGTGGACTCCAAATGGCTCCAGCCACACTTTGAGAAGATGCTCTACGATCAAGCTCTAATTCTAACGGCTCTCGTGGAATCATACCAGGTTACAGGTGATTTAACGTATAGGTGGGCCTCAGAGAAGATAGTGAGGTTCCTAGAGGAGTCTATGCTAAACCCTGAAGGAGGCCTATACACAGCTTTGAGTGCGGAAAGCAGTGGTGTTGAGGGCTACTTCTACACATGGGGTTACGATGAGGTTAGAAGCGTCTTAGACGAGGACGAATTTAGGATTGCTACGAGGCTCTTCAACGTAACGGAGAGGGGTAACTATAGGGATGAAGCTAGTGGGAGGCTTACAGGGAGGAACATACTCTACATCGGGTTACCCCTAAGGGATGCCGCTAGACTGAATAACATAAGCTTAGCTGAGCTACTGGAGCTCGTGGATAGGCTGACTTCGAAGCTAGGTCAAGCTAGGATGCGTAGAGAGCCTCCTCCAGTAGATGATAAGGTGTTAACAGACTGGAATGGACTGGCTCTAGCGGCCCTAGCTAAGACTTATAGAGCTCTAGGCTCTGAGAAAGCACTGGTTATGGCTGAGAGGGTTGCATCGTTCCTCGTAGATAGGGTTTTAGATGGTGATAAAATCTACCACTGCTATAAACTAGGTGAAGCCTATATAGATGGGATGCTAGCTGACTACGCTAGCCTAACGTGGGGCTTGATGGAGCTCTACGAGACCACGTTTAAGGAGAGATGGTTTGAGCTCTCACTAGACCTAGCAAACTCCATAGTTAAAAGATTCTGGGATGAAGAAAGAGGAGTGTTAAAGTTCAAGGAGGGGAGGGGTGTAGCAGAGGATCTCATAGACCCATATGATACATCAATGCCATCAGGCTACTCCTTAGCACTACATGTACTGATAAGAGCATCAAGGTACACGGGAGACCCCAGGTTCGAGAATACAGCCCTAAGAGCTTTCAAAAACGTCAGTGGGCTGGTAGAGCTAAACCCATCAGCATTCACATACATGCTATCAACAGCCCTAGACTACTGGGTTGACGTGAGCTACGAGATAGTAGTAGCCTCAAGAGAAGGCGATAGAGAAGTTTTAGATATGATAGGAGAGATCTGGAGGAGGTTCATGCCAAACAAAGTACTACTACACATAACGGAGGCTAGCAGGAGAGTGAGAGAGCTAGCACCCTACACCAAGAACATGATAGCAGTAGAGGGGAAGCCAACAGCATACATATGCAGAAATAGAGTATGCGATCTCCCTATAATGGGGGTAGAGAGGCTCTCAAAGGTATTAGGAAGACCACTACGTTACGAGAGACGGTGACAGCTAGTCGAGGAACCCCGTGGAGTCCATTGGGTGTGCTAAGTGGATAATGTGATATGGCATGATCATCGGCTTAAATAACCACCTTCTCACACCCTGTACTCTATAAGCAGAGATCTCTAGTTTACATCAGCGTACTTCATATCACTATTCAATGCTCCCTCTCAACAACCCTCTTGGCATCGATTTAGAGATGTTCTAGGCTTATATCACCTTCTCTCCCCCATCCTATTACTAGGTCTGCCCACTCCCTCGCCTCATTGAAGTTTTGGAAGTTGCTTCTCTCAAGTATTTCTGGATCATAAGCCTTAACATGGAATCCTCTCGTTTCAAGCTCCCTCATAAGCCTCCATACAGTGTTTATATCCTCTGATACGAAGAACGGTGATCCCGGCTTGTAGCCTAGGCCGTGGAATAGTATCTTTTTAGCCCTTCTATCCCTGGCTACCTCCTCCACCCTTGATGCTAGGTGTTCTAGGTAGAGCTCGTTCAACACTATAGCCTGTTTTAGGAGCTCCTTGAATGGGCTCCTCGGAGCTTTATCCCTCACCCACAGGTATAGCATCAACGTGTCTTTCACCAAGCAGGGTCCTCCAGCGTACCCTGGCCTATACCTCTGGAATCCGAAGGGCTTCGTTGAAGCCCCCTCTAGGGCTTCGTTGAAGTCGACCTTAGAGGTGTCTGATACGACTTTTATAGATGATACCAGGGTTATGTTAGCTAGTCTCTGGGCGTTCTCTACGAGCTTTGAGAGCTCAGCCTCCATTAACCCGGTTACCCTGGCTACTGGTATGCCTAGTACCTCCTTGTAGAAGTTAATCCCGGCCTCGACACTAGCCTTACCCAGGCCCCCTAGGACTCTTGGTATATTTGATATGTTCCAAACCCTATCCCCAGGGTTTATCCTCTCAGGTGAGTGCACCAATCGCAACGTCTCCCCAACCTTGTGCTTTGAGGAGCTCTCAATGCTAAAACCTAGCCTCTCAACGGTGCCCCCAGGGTATATTGTTACCTCTGATGAGACTAGAGTGTTAGACTCAAGAACCTCTCCAAGCCTCCTACCAGCCACCTCCACAGGCTTGAAGTCAATGTAGTCATCCGTAGACCCCTTATCTGATTCAAGCATCTTCACAAGACTTCTACCATAGACCTTCATTGGCGTGTTAACAGCTACTACAACCCACTGGGCATTACTAACCTCAGAGTACTCTGTTGAAGCCCTTATACGATATCTCGATTGAGGCCAGTTCTCAACAACATAAACATCCCTAACACTTGGAACACCACTATTGATTAAGTCGACAACCCTCCTACTAATATCAACTACGATTACATCCAACCCTCTAAGAGCTCCGTGAACAGCGACATTTAAACCTACAAAACCACCCCCTATAACGGCTAGCCTCCCACTCAACCCCTTCAACCTTAGAGCATAGGAGAATCTAATCCCTTTAAAGGGTTATCTTCCTATGTTGAGCCGCCCATTCACAGCTTTGTTTGAGTATTTAAGGTTCCCCCTGGTCTTAGCAATCCTAGGGTTTAAGAGTGTTAAGAAGAGCCTTAGTGGTCTTCCTTCTCCTAAGCTTCGTATCGCTCTTCGCTGATATAACCTATGAGGGTGCTAGGAGCATCTCAGGCCCCTATCTGGAGCTTCTAGGAGCAACCCTCATTGTGGCTGGAGGTGTGAGTGTTGGGGAGCTCGTATCATATGTTGCTCGCTTCGCCGGAGGCCTTGTAGTCTTTTGGCTTGCGTCTAGCACAGCTTACTGGGCTCTACTGATACTAGGCTACCTAATCAACCTTGTAGCTGTACCCCTACTAGCACTAGCTGGGAGCTGGGAGTTAGCTTTCACACTCTACATTGTGGAGAGAGTTGGTAAAGGCTTCAGGGTCCCAATAAGGGATACCATACTAGCCGAGGTTTCAAGAGGGGTTGGTAGTGGTAAGGTTTTCGCTGTCCACGAGCTCCTAGATCAAATAGGTGGTGTAGCTGGACCCCTCATAGTTGCCTATGCTATAGCTAGCACTGGATCCTACAAGCCAGCATTCCTAGTGCTAGCAGTACCGGCCATCATATCTATAGCGTTACTGCTTACAGCATCAGCAACATACCCTCGTCTCAGATCCGCTACTAAACCCACTATAGGGATCTCCAAGGGGCTACCATGGCAGTTCTACGTCTACACCCTAGCTGTAGCCTTAGCTATGGCAAGTTACATACACTGGGGTCAAGCATCATACATGCTATCACAGCTAGGCAGCTATAATGTAGCTGTCCTCTACGCCATAGCAATGGCTGTAGACGGGCTGGCGGCCCTACCACTAGGCCTAGCCCTCGATAGGTGGGGTTTAAGGGTTACAGTAGTGCTACCACTCCTAGCTCTCACATCAACACTATCGCTAGTAGAACTATCAAACCCCCTGGTATTCGCGATACTATGGGGTGTAACCATGGGGGCCGTGGAGGTTCTAACTAAGGCAACCATACCGTTAATAGTGAAGGAGGAGTTTAGAAGTGTAGCTTACTCAATACTATTCATAGCTATGGGTGCAGGCTGGACCATAGGCAACATGGCCGTAGCGTACTTGGATCCACAAAGCCTGAAAGCTGTAATATTGGTTGTAGCCTCGGCTGCAGCCTCTACATTGATACTATTAAAGTTAGGGGAGGATCGAGGGTATACGGGTTCACCGGTTAAGCCTTCTTCCTTCTGACCAGTAGATCTACAACTGGTTTTACCTCAGGCGTTTTAACCCCTACTCTCTTATGCTCGCTCCTCCTATACATCTCAAGGACCCTCCTTACCACCGCCTCCGGCACCCCTGTAGCCTCAGGTATCTCCTCCTCTGCGTAGCCTAGGTCTAGTTTTGAGTGTAGCACTAGGTCTACCTGCTCATAGCTTATCCCAAGCTCCTTCTCAGCCTCATGCCCTCTCCACAGTCTTGGGGAGCTAGGCTTCAACGCTATCCTCTCCGGTAGTCCTAGGTGTAAAGCTAGCTTCCTAACCTGGCTCTTGTATAGTACTGCTAGTGGTGCTATATCCACACCTCCATCCCCATATTTCGTGTAGTAGCCTATGAGTATCTCACTTCTATCACCTGTACCTAGTACTAGGTAGTCTAGCTTGTTAGCGTAGTAGTAGAGGAGGGTCATCCTAATTCTAGCTCTAAGATTACCCAGAGGCACCTTATCCTTCTCCTCTGACTCATATACTGGTATAGCCCCCTTGTAAGCATCAACTATAGGTGCTATGTTTATAACATTGTATCTAACGTTCAACGCCCTAGCTAGGCTCACAGCGTCTTCAACGTCAGCTTCAGGTGTAACCTCGGGATCGGGCATTACGAGTGCTAAGACCTTCTCCCTACCAATACTTCTTACAGCTAGAGCAAGTGTTGTTGAGGAGTCAAGCCCACCGCTTAGGCCTATAACGTAACCCCCTCTACTAGACTCTCTAAGCTCGCTTTCTATAAACCTCCTCAGATAACCCTCAATCCACCCGTAGTCTATATCCACCACATCCTCTATGGTAACCCTTCTAACCATTATACCAACCTCATAGGCTTAGGTACATGTAGAACTCGTAGGGGTGAGGTCTCATATTAACCTCTCTAGACTCGGTCCTCTTCAACTCTATGTAGATTTCAAGTAGGTCTTTGGGGAAGACGGGTTTAAGGTATTCCATATCACTTTCAAGCTCTTCTAAAGCCTCATCTAGGCTTGATGGTAGTGTCTTGATATTAAGTCTCCTCAGATCATCCCTCGACAGCTTATAAGTATTACCTTCGAAGGGGTCGCCTGGATCCAGTCTCCTCTTGATACCGTCAAGCCCAGCCATTATGGTTGCTGTTATAGCAAGGTACGGGTTTGCCGTGGGATCTGGAGCTCTAAATTCAACCCTAAACCTCCTAGGGTCGCTAGCAGCAGGTATTCTTATTATAGCACTCCTATTATAGTAACCCCATACACAGTAGACCGGAGCCTCATAGCCTGGAACCAGCCTCTTATAACTATTAGTTGTGGGGGCTACGATTGCCGAGAGGCTCCTAGCATGCTCCAGTATGCCTGCTATAAAGTTTCTAGCTATCTCGCTTAGGCCAACACCATCGCTAACGAAAAGGTTGCTTTTCATACCAGTATCCCAGAGGCTCACGTGTAGATGCAGTCCACTACCATTATCTCCGAAAACGGGTTTAGGCATAAAGACGGCTATGAGACCATGGGATTTAGCTATATTCCTTGCAACCCATTTAGCGGTTACAATCTCGTCTCCAACGTATACAGGGCTACCCGCTCTAAGAGAAGCTTCCATCTGAGATACTGCAACCTCGTGGTGGAACACATCGCTCCCATAGCCTAGAGCTGAGAGGGCTCTTGAGAACTCTATCCTGAAGCTAGCTAACGTATCCATAGGCTCAACAGTATGGTACGCTCTTTTAACAGGGTTAAAGTAACCACTAGAGTATAATGGATACTCTAGGGATCTAAGCTTGTAGCCTAACCCCGTGTGCGGGTTGGAAGACTTAATCTTAACAGATTCGAATAGGAAGAACTCTAGCTCAGCCCCTGTAATAGCGGTGAAGCCTAGCTCAGCTAGATAGCCTACTAGGGTTTCAGCTACAAACCTTGGATCCCTAGTGAATCTTAAACCCTCTGGTGTATAGATCCTGCCTATAACCCTCCATAAGCCCTCCCTCCACGGTACCTGTTTAAGCGTCTCCATAACAGGCTCTAGGAGTAGATCGCTCCTCTCAATTTCGAGGAAGCCATAAACACTACTACCATCTAGAGCTCCCGGGAACCTGGTCTTCTCAAGGGACTCGTAGGGTACCTCGACTCCCCTAAGAAAGCCTACTAGATCCGTATACTGAATCTGAACTAAACCAGGCCCGCCCATATTCCAGTCACGGGCAAGTTATATACTGTTAACCGGGGTTAATAAGCTTATACTATGGTGGGATTAGGTTCTAGCTTAAATACCCTCCAGGTAATTGAAATTCTACATATAACCTCCTGTAATACCTTTCAAAATCCTCTCTAAAAGCCCATCTCTCCACAGCCTCTCTAAGCCTTTCTACGTTAAGCTCCACCGTTGAGGCTGATGGCTGATCGTGTAGTGATAGCAGCATTTTACCCCAGGGGCTGTAGGCAACACTACCACCCATGGTAACCCTACCATCGGGGTACACGTTGCCGGTAGCGTTAACACCTATAGAGTAGACAACGTTCTCCACACCCCTAATCCTAACAGCAGACCTCCATAGCTCAACACGGTTACCAGGTATACTAGCTGGATTGTATATAACTTGGGCTCCGCGAGCTACAAGAGCTCTTGAAACCTCAGGGTAGAATATGTCTACACATGCAACGCAACCCACAACCCAACCTTTAACACTAAAAGGCTCAACAAGCCTACCAGGCTTAACCCTACCCCTCTCACCAGTAGCCTTCGAGGGATACAACTTCTCGCAGACCCTGACAAGAGAGCCTTCTATAACAGCTAAACCAACACTCCTAACAACACCATCAACATCAACAACATGCTGAAGACCACCAGCAACACTAGAGCCGAGGAGCTCGTAGAGCTCAAAAACAACCTTCTCGAAAACACTAATATCAACAGGTCTACCAGACATCCAGTTCTCAGGCAAAAACACTATATCCCCAACACCAGCCTCCCTAGCAAGCCTCACCACAAGCTCCTTAACAGAATCAAAGCTACCATCGCCAAGACGGCCCACCTGAACAACAGTAACCCTCAAGGACTCCAAGAAAACCCCTAGGCTATAAATTCAAAGCTAAAGTTCTTAAGCAAAGATCCTTGATAGGAGCTCCACTGTTAGCTCAGCTTTGGTCTCAACAACCTCAGCTCCACAACCTACATCTAGCATGGCTTTAAACATGTTGTTTCGATCCAGCTAACCGCAAATGTATACATAACTATATATAATTTGGAATATGTATGTGGGATTTATTACAATATTTTTAAGCCCACGATAGTTTTCCTACTAAGATGAGAGGTGGGGGTTATAGTGGAGGCCACAATTCTAGGAGAACCTCTCCCATACGAGGATAGGATTAGAGGTGTTGGATCCTTTAAATATGTGGATGTCGAGGAGTACTTCAACCTACACAGGAAGACCCTTGAGGATTTTGAGGGCTTCTGGGCCTCTATAGCTAGAGAGCTTGAATGGTTTAAGCCGTTCGAAAGGGTCGTAGAGCCCGGTGATCACCCTTATGTGTATAAGTGGTTTTCAGGTGGTTTAATTAACATATCCTATCTTGCTCTCGATAGGAATGTGAGAGGTGGTAGGAAGAATAAAGTGGCTTACATATGGGAGGGCGAGCCTGTTGACGAGGGAGGCGTTCCTAGGGAGGTTAGAAAGCTGACCTACTATGACCTCTATAGGGAGGTTAATAGGGTTGCATACATGTTAAGGAATAGTTTTGGACTGAGGAAGGGTGATAGGGTAGCAATATACCTACCCATGATACCGGAGCTCCCGATATTCATGCTGGCAGCGGCCCGCCTAGGTGTTATCTTCACCGTTGTCTTCGCCGGGTTTACTGCTGAGAACCTCGCTGTGAGGATCAACGATCTAGGCGCTACTCTACTCATAACAGCTGATGGCTTCTACAGGAGAGGTAGGATTATTAGACTTAAGGATGTTGCTGATAAAGCTCTCGAAACGACCCCAACTGTTAAAAGTGTTATTGTTGTTAGGAGGCTGGGCCTTAAGGATGTTAACGTGGTCGAGGGTAGGGATTACTGGTTTGACGAGCTCATGAAGGGAGTGCCCTCAAATGTTTATGTAGAGCCTGAGCCTATGGAGAGTAACGAGACCCTCTACGTACTCTACACTTCAGGGACTACTGGAAGGCCTAAAGGTATAATGCATGATCATGGAGGATATGCTGTACTACTACATGCTACTATGAAGTGGGTTTTCGATATTAGAGACGATGATGTATATTACTGCACAGCAGATATAGGCTGGGTTACAGGTCATAGCTATATAGTCTTCGGGCCTCTAATTGAGGGGGCCACAATTGTCATGTACGAGGGGGCTCCTGACTACCCAGCACCTGATAGGGTATGGTCTATTGTTGAAAGGTACGGTGTAACAATATTATACACCACCCCAACCCTGGTTAGAATGCTTATGAGGTTTGGCGATGAGTGGGTCAAAAGACATGATAGATCAACCCTAAGGCTAATACATAGCGTGGGGGAGCCCATAAACCCTGCGGCCTGGAGGTGGCTCTACGAGGTTGTAGGAGAGCGTAGGTGCCCTGTTGGGTCAACGTGGTGGATGACGGAGACGGGAGGCATACTAATCAGCCATGCTCCAGGACTAGCTCTAGCCCCCCTGAAACCAGGTGCCAATGGCCCACCACTACCAGGTGTAGATGCAGATGTTGTAGATGAGGAGGGTGAACCAATAGAGCCTGGTAGGAAGGGGTTCCTGGTAATTAAGAGGCCTTGGCCTGGGATGCCAGCAGCACCCACAGGCATGTGGGGGGATCCTGGGAGGTATAGGCAGGTGTACTGGGAGAAGATACCGGGTAAAGGGTTATTCTTTACAGGAGACTGGGCCATCAAGGATGTGGATGGCTACATATGGGTTCTAGGGAGAGCTGATGAGGTTCTAAAGGTTGCAGGCCACAGGATTGGAACTTACGAGCTAGAATCCATACTCGTATCACATAAAGCTGTAGCGGAGGCCGCAGTAGTAGGAGCCCCTGATCCAGTAAAGGGGGAGGTCCCGGTAGCCTTTGTAACCTTAAGAGAGGGTTTCACTAGAACAAAGGAGCTTGAGGAGGAGTTAAAGCAGTGGGTTAGAGATAAGTATGGATCTATAGCAGTACCAACACATGTGTTCTTTGTATCAAAGCTTCCTAAAACAAGAAGTGGTAAGATCATGAGAAGACTCCTCATAGCAATACTAACGAATAAACCCCTAGGTGACATAACAACCTTAGAGGATGAAGCTGCAGTAGAGGAGGCTAGAAAAGCCTATGAGGAGCTATCCAGAGAGTTAAAGGAGGTTACCTACAGGTAGCCTCTATCCGAGGAGATTCAAGTTAGTTTCCAAACTTTTATTTTATATAATATTTTCTTTTCCTCAATACACATCCTTTAAGCCGCCCCCTAACATGGTTAGGATGGTGTGTTCTGTTTGAAGCTGTTTGTGGATCCGCTGGAGCTCAGGGATATGATGCGTGAAGGGTCTGCTTTTGCACTTGATGTTAGGCGTTTCGATGAGTACGTTAGGGGCCATGTTCCTGGATCTTCCTGGCTCTACTTCTGGGATTTAACCTTGTATGAGAGGGGCTTACCATCTACTCCCAAGCCTAGGGATGAGGTTGCAAGTGTTTTCGGGAGAGCGGGTGTCGGGGATGGCGATTTCATTGTCATAGTCTACGATAGGGGTAGTCTTCCATACGCAACATATACTGCATGGTTTCTAGAGTATGTAGGGCATCACATGTACTCCTTGTTGAAAGGTGGTTTTGAGGCTTGGGTTTCAGCTGGGTTACCTGTTGAGAGGGGTGTTTTCAAGGTTAAACCTAAGAGTTTTACTGTTAAAGGGTCACCTCAGGTTAGAGCCACTTTAGACGAAGTTATCGAAGTCGTCCGCGGTAGAGTAGGCCACATACTACTCGATATTAGGAGTAGGGCTGAATATGTGGGTGAGATTGCTACAACTTATAAGGCTGGGAGGATACCGGGATCCACCCTCCTAGAGCCGGAGCTCTTCCACAAAGCACTTGAGGGGAGTATGGAGGCTGTTGAGAGTATTAGAGCTCTCCTGGGGAATACAGGTTCAAAGGATATCATACTGTACTGTACCTCCGGTGAGAGAGCTTCAATAGCATGGTTTGTCTTAGGGAGGCTGTTAGGCATACCCAGAGTTAAACTATTCCCTGAAGGTTTCCTAGAGTACTCTAGGAGAGATCTACCAGTAGATACGGGAGAGCCTAAGGCTAAGGTCTCTGAGGGGGTTAGAGTGGTTAGAGTTGATAAGAATAAGCTTTGCGAGCAAGGGCTAGCTAACCCTATGAAGTCAATCTTAGAGTCCATAGATAAGCTCGGAGGAGGGGATAGGCTTGTAGTAGAGTTGAATGATGCAGATTGGATCCTAACGCTAAAGATGGTGGCTGAGAGAAAAGGGTTTAAGGTGGAAGATCTAGGGCCGGTGGGAGAAGGGTTTACGAGGATAGTTATAGAAAAACAATAAATGTTTTAAACCCAGACGGTCTTATAGGTTACCTCTCTACGGGCGCCCTAACTAGGTTACCCCACTCGGCCCAGGAGCCATCGTATACCCTTACAGCAGGGTACTTCAGTATATGCTTTAACACGAACCATGTGTGTGCAGCTCTCTCACCAATCCTGCAATACGTTATAACCTCCTTATCACCTGTAACCCCCTGGTTTTCATAGATTCTCCTTAGCTCCTCAACACTCTTAAACTCCCCAGTTTCAGGGTTAACAGCTGTACCCCAAGGAATGTTTACAGCACCTGGTATATGGCCTCCCACCTGGGCTTGCTCAGTGGGGTACTCAGGTGGAGCTGTTATCTCACCTGTGTACTCTTTAGGTGATCTCACATCGAGTAGTGCTACCCTACCCCTGCGCACGTCACCTCCGATTACCAAGTTCAAAACCTCCCATAGGAATGCTCTACGAGAACCCCAATCAACCCTTCTAACCTTGTAAGTAGTCTTGGGATAGCTTGGAACCTCAGTTGTAGTCGGATAGCCCTCCTTAGCCCACTTAGTCCTCCCACCGTTTAGTAGTCTAAGCTTCTCGTGTCCGTAGGCTTCGAAGAGCCAGAAGGCGTATGTTGCAAACCAGTTATTGTAATCACCGTAGAGTACTACGGTGTGATCGTTTGAGACGCCCAGCTCTCCTAGCAACCTTTCGAAATCCTCAGGTGGTATGAAATCTCTAATCTGGGGGTGCCTTAAAGACTTCCATGGTATGAGGATCGCTCCAGGTATATGCCATACATTGTAGGCGGTTGCTGGATCATAGTCAACCTCTATAACCCTGATGTCAGGACTCCCTAAACGCTCGTAGAGCCACCTAGCATCAACTAGAACCTCGCCCAAACCCACCACCTCTACCTTAAACTAGGTGTTAGAAGAAGGTTTTAAACGTAAATATTTCTTTTACAGAATAAAATTACACATGGTAGAATTTCTACCGCTACGACAGAAACTTAACCTTATAAACCTTAGACTTAGAGATACCATTTATAGGGTGGGCCGGTAGCTCAGCCTGGAAGAGCGCTCGGTTGGCATCCGAGAGGTCCCGGGTTCAAATCCCGGCCGGTCCACCAAACCACCTCTCTTCTAAGATTTAGGATTGGGAGTTGAGGGAGTTAGTGGTAAAGAAAATTGTGGGGTGCTAGGGTTTTAACGTTACCCATATCATCCTATGAGGCTTCTTAGGAAGAGCACGAAGAATGTTAGCCGGAAGAGGCAACCCAATAGTAGTGTTACTGTTATTAAAGGCGATGGCCTTATCTCCTTCGGTAAGTACTTGTTATTCAAGTATATGTTCGCTAATACTGTTAGCGGGTAGACTATGTTACTCATATTAGCTACTAGAGCTGATGCTAGTACAGGGTTTACCTTAAACTTATAGAATTAGTATGAAGGATAGAGCAACCCAGAGCGCCATGAAGGCTAGGATAGGGTAGTATGCTAGCCTCACATCGCCTCTAGCGAGCTCCCTCAGTCTAGGGCTCATAGTCCATAGTATGTCTGTAGCTGTTCTAGCCACAAGCTCCATCAAGCCCATCTGTGTACTGTAGAGGATCCAGAATCCTAGTGTTAGGACTAGGGCCCAGCCAGCGAACCCCATAAGCTTCCTCAACTCCCCAGCCTGGTATGCTGCTGCAGCCCAACCCGATATATCACTACCCTGTGGTATCAGCGTTACTGCTAACGCTACAGGAAGTAGTATCCCGAGGAAGGAGCCTAGAGTGAATATCCCAACTATGTCCAGTATAGCAATCCTCATCCAACCCCTCCACCTCCTAAGGCTCTCCTCTGAAACCTGGAAGACAGCTCCGCTAGATGCTAGCGTTATACTGGCACCTCCCACTATAGTGGTTATAGCTCCCGAGTATCTACCCATAGCGAAGCCTTTATCCCTATAGTAACTCGATAGAACAATATTAGCGAAAGATCCTGCCCCAGCGTAGCCTGCAACAGCTCCTAATAGCACTGCTGCACTGAGCATATCAACGCTTGGTAGGCTTCCGAAGCTGGCGAATCCTCCCACTACATCAATGAGTTTCTATCCTGGAACCACTAGGGCTACTAGAACAATCAAGGTTGCTAGGACGAAGAACATCATGATCCACTCGGCCAATTCGAGAACCTTCACAACAACCCCTCCGAAGGCCAGTATGGCTAGGACGGTCATAGCCAGTAGGAAGCCGACGACAACCACAAGGTTAACATCATCAGCACCGCTAAGCCTACTAAGATATGCTGATGCCACAGCTGTGGCAGCTTCAAAAGCCCACACAGGCCATCCTAGGCTAAGGACTAGAAGTGCTAGAGGTAGGGGTCCCCAGAATAGAGGGCCTGGTTTCAACCTCATAATCCCCGTTGTTAGAGGCTCCCCAGTGTACATCGTGTACCTTACAGCCTCCATGAAAGCTAGAGTTTGCAGAACTATAGCTATGGTGGCAATCCATAGTATTGAGGTTCCGAATTTAACGGCAGCTACAGGGGCTAGAAGCCATTCCCCAGCTCCAATACCCATGCTCAGGACTATAGCACTAGGCCCTATTATCCTAGCAATCTCCACCCAACCGCTAGGAGGTCTCGGGAGATCTGCAACTTTTAGGGGAGGCCCTCTACCTATAACAATTTGAGGTCGGGGGTCTTCCTGGTTTCTATCCATTGATATTGGTGTTCCCTCACCTTCACCACCCTATCGTCGGTTTAACAATAGATTTAATGTTGACCCCTATTCAAGCTTTAGTATATATTGTTTATAATTAAGCTCTGCTCGCATCACGGAGAGTAGGATGCTACTGAGAGCTCCGATAGCAAGGAGCTCTGAGAAGGTCTAGTTATCCTATCTACTGGGATACGTTAATCTGAGTTTCATTCCTCGTAGGGTTACCTTTGAGCACGTAGTTTGGGAAGAATGCTATGAGTAGTACGAATGCTAGCGTATATAGACCTGTTGTAACAGCTATGGGTGCGTCCACGTTTACATCCATTAGAGCCCCTCCAACGCTCCTACCTAGCCCTGCTGGGATCTGCCATGCAAGGCTTAGTATTGAAGCTCCTCTTCCTCTAAACCTTCTGGGTATGAGGCTCATTTCGAAAGCTTGGTATAGCGGGTTGGCTACGTTCATGAGTGTCGACCTGACAACATATATGCTGGCTGCTATTACGAAGCTCTGCGCTGGTATTAGTAGGGCTAGGAGTAGTACGCTTGGGGAGGCGACTATTATGTATGCTCTTAGAGCTCCTCCAACCATACTACTGAGTCTTGGCATTTGGAGCATTAGGATGCCCATAACCAGGTTTTGTACACTCCATAGTGTTCCTAGCTCCCCACTGCTAACACCGAATTTGAGGACGAAGTAGTAGTCTATAAGGTGTATTGATGCCCCGGCTCCAAGGCTTATGATTATGTTGACGAGTATTAGCCTACCCAGAACCCCCCAGTCAACCCTATCATTCTCTGTAGCTTCCACAGTAGAACCCGTTATAACCTCCCTAATCCTAGGCACTATCACCACAACGGGTAGGAGTGATAGGAGTGCTACTGAGAGTATAGTGAACCTATATGCTGTAACAATGTCTACGCCGTAAGCGCTCACAACAACGGGGATCCAGCCTCCAAGAGCTCCAACCCCCCCGCCTATTATTGAGGCCGCGGCAGTATATGAGAGAACCCTCTCCAACCCACCTGAAACTGGTATCCTAGTGGCGAGAACCAAGCCTGAAACGCTCTCCAGACCTCCACTGAAACCCAAGAGTGCTACTGCAACATATGCTATGTTCTTAGACCCTGTGGATAGTAGTATGAGGCCTACACTAGCAATAATGGATGAGATTACGACGACTGCTCTAGCTCCAACCCTATCGCATAGAAACCCTGCTATGATAGAAGCTAGGAGTGATAGTATTAGAGAGAGCCCTCCGAGAACCCCGTACTCGGTAGCTGTGAACCCGAGCCCTCTAAGATATGGTGCGTAGACGCTAAACAGGATGCCGAAGAAGGGGGATGTTGTAAGCGAGAGGGCTACTAGGAGGAAGAGATCCTTATTACCGTTTAGCCTTAGCATGCCTCCCTGCAGAGATTTCGCCTTCTCCAATCTACGGTTTACACCTTCTGCTTCTAGGATTACTTAAAAGTTTTAAATCTGTGCTTTAACTGTTTTCCTCTTCTAGTATTCTTTAAGCGATTCTAATAGCTTCCCTAGAGAGATCTCAGCTACAGCTACTGGGTACTCTAGTTTAAGTTTCTCTAAAACCTCCGGCTTCACCTCACCTAGGATTCCTAGCTTCACCCCACCTACCACCACCTCTCCTGTCCTACCATTGATAGTATACGGTGTTGTTGCAGGTCTTACAGTAAAGTTCACGCCTAGAGCTCTAAGCATATAGTATACAGGGGCCTGTATATCCTCGTAGCTAACCTCGTCATCCATCACCGCTAACCCCAGCCTCTCATCCTCAACTACTCCGCCCTCCACCCTAGCTACTATAGGGCCTATCTCGAAGACTTTAACAGGCTTAGGGGAGTGCTTGTTCCCCGTTAGTAGATCTAGGAGTGAAGCTACTATAGCTGGTCTAAGAACACTGTACTCTACCTGAACGGGATTTAGAACCTCTAAAGCCTCCCCCCTCAATCCTAGGGTTTCTAGTAGCTGGGGGCTTGTAAGAGACAATCTCATGACCTCCGTGAACCCCAGGCCTACGAGTATTAATCTTATACTCCTAGACAACCTCGTCAGCCCATGATACTCTCCTCTCATCCCAGGTTGCCAGAGGGTGGGGTTAAGCCTCTCATACCCTACGGCAATCGCTATATCCTCAGCTACATCTACAACCCCCTCAACATCAACCCTGTAAGGTGGAACCTCGATCTCCAAGATCTCCCCTTCAATCCTAACATTATACCCCATGCGTTTAAGGAGCTCCTCCACCTCAACATCGCTGAGAGAGGATCCTAGAACCCTATTTACATCCACGGACCTCAACCTTACAATCTTAGGTTTAAGCCTCGGATAAGGCCCGCCCCAGGGAGCTATAACATCCACAATGCCCACGTAGGCTCCGGGCCTTTCGACCAGGTTGGATACTATTATGTTTAACGTAGCCTCCGCCACCTGTAGATCTGTGGATGTAACATCTATGAATATACTCCTAGTCCCAACCTCAAGCTTGGTTATATCAGAGTTAAGCACGGGGGGCATCGTTATTATCTCGTTATCCGAGAATATGAATGGATGTAAATCCCCCGACCTGGATATCCAGCCGTACTCCACACCCTTCTCATCGCGCTCCAAAACCTCCCGGGCCTTCACAGGCTTAGTGTACCCCAGAGGCTTGAACATTACATCGATGGGCGCCATAGCGTACCTTAGCGTCCTCCCCGGCATCTTATCAGCATCGTGGAGGCCTATGGCGGCCTTCCTCCTCCTCCTACCAAGCCCTTCGTGGAGCTTCTCCTGGAATTGTATGAGCTCCTCCAGGTAATAGCTACTATCTATGTTAACATTGTACACGACAGCTGCCACAATATACGGTCTCGTAGGCACATCCTCTACTATGAGCTTAAACCCGCTATCAACAACCTTAGGCTTACGCCATCCAACCTCAACCCCGAGTATCCCCTTAACAGCTCTGGCCAGCCCCTCCCCCATGAACATGTCTGGTCTATCAGCGTTAACCTCAACTTCAAGATAGCCCTCGCTCTCCTCACTCTCACACTTAAGTCTAAATAGGATTTCTGAGAGCTCCCTAGGCTCCATGTTTAGGAGCTCGTAAACCCTCTCGGCTCTAAACCTTAGCACGGGCACCGTTCTACACCTTAACCCTAAACTCTCTAATATATTCAACGTCATAGGTGTACAGTATCCTTATATCCGGGATCCCATAGTATGCTGCTGCAAGCCTCTCAATCCCGAAACCCCATGCTCCAACAGGGTAGTCAACACCAGCCATCTCTAGAACCTCTGGTCTGAAGAGGCCTGCTCCGAAGAGCTCAAGCCACCGGCCGTTGGGGAGCCTCACGTACCCCTCAACACTAGGCTCTGTGAATGGGAAGTAGCCTGGTTTGAATTTAACCTCAAGGCCGAGCCTACCGCATATCTCCTTAAGGGTTCCAAGTAGGTCTCTGAATGTGTAGCCATGATCACCTTCTATCCCATCGAGCTGGTGGAACTCTGGTAGGTGAGATGCATCTACAACATCGTGCCTGTAAACTCTACCTAGTGTGAAGAACCTTATTGGAGGTCTTGGTTTAAGGGTTAGGGTTCTAGCTGATACAGCTGTAGTCTGGCTTCTAAGCATAAGCCTCGATGCTATGGCAGGGCTCCACTTATACCTCCACCCGGACTCGTGAACCTTAGCTACCCTCTCTACCAAACCACTATATAGCCTAGTCACATCCAGGGGTTCAGCTTTAACCCATAGAGAGTCGTGTATCTCCCTAGCAGGGTGGTCCTGAGCTTGGAATAGCATGTCGAAGTTGAATAGTTCGAGCTCCACAATAGGCCCTCTAACCTCTTTGAAGCCTAGCTCCTTCATAACATCCCTTATAACCTCTATGAACTCTTGGAGGAAGTGGAGCCTGGCCGCCCTGACTCTTGGAGGCTCCGCCTCGACATTGTAAGCTCTGAACCTATACATCCTCCACGATCCATCCTGGAGCATCCTCGATGTAAGCCTTGAAGCTTCAACTCTAACCCTCCCCAGTAGAGATCTAGGATCCTCTACAAGCTCTACTACCAACTCCCTCTCCTTAACCTCCTCAACTAAACCTCTCTCCCTAAGCTCTCTGAGCAAACCAGGCTCTACTGAGCCTAGCTTAGAGCAGCTTTCAAGAGCACCCCTTAGAGGTCTAATAACACTCCTAGCTACAACAGGGTCTTGGACTAGCCTAACGCTACCACCCTGCACCACAATTAAACCTCTCCTCCTAGCCTGGCCTAAGGCTACACTAGCGTAATCACCTAGAGCCTCTGCAACATCAGCTAAGCCGGCTACACCACCCTTAGAGGATAGATATTCAATTAAAACCTCCTCGGGGAGACCCCTTGATAGAGCCTCTAAACCCCTACTCGTAAGCCTACAGAGAACCCGTACCTCCTCGATAACCCTAACAACCCCCCTATCCCTAAGCAACATGATAAGGCTAGCTAAACTAGACTTATCGACGCCAAGCAACCTACTAGCCTCATCTAGAGAACCTCTAGAAAAACCCCTCTCAGCCATCAACTTAAGAAGCCTATACTCACCCTCGCTAACAACAACCTCCGAAACAATCAGAGACACCAAAACACTGGATTAAGACTGAACCTTAAAAGGCTACAGGTAATAGAGGATTAAAGACTACGTAACCTTAAGAACAGAGCATAGGATAGCTGAGCTAACACCAAGGGAAACCCCGCGAGGAGGAGCACCTCCTCTGAGGCACTTAAACCCGCACCTACAACAAGTTAGCAGGTGGCAGGGCTTGACTGAGAAGATAAGAGCACACCTCATAGTAAAAGGCCTAGTACAAGGAGTCTACTTCAGAGCCAACATGAAACGCGTAGCAGAAGAGCACAACGTAAAAGGCTGGGTTAGAAACCTACCAGACGGTGAGACAGTCGAAGCAATCTTAGAAGGTGATAGGAGCTCCGTCGAGAAGGTTATATGCTGGAGCCTGAGAGGGCCACCATTAGCAGAGGTGAGGGAGGTCCACGTTAGATTCGAGGAGTACAAAGGGGAGTTCAAAACATTCACCATAAGATACTAGAGGTACCAGCGTGAAGCTAGTAACCTCAATGACTAACTATGACTCTAAGGTCTTCATAACAGGAGGCTCTCCTAGAGATTCTCACGCTCACCCCACGGCCTCTCAAGCTTCTATTTAGATTACTAACATCACATCTAAGCTTATCGATAACCTCACTATCAATTCTTCTAGGCGAGTGTATAATAACTATCATCGTTATACCCTTAATTGACGACCTTCTTAGTAGCTCGGATTGCAACCTATCATTGTCCATAATGCAGTTTATTGTTTCAATAAGCTTCCTTATGTCCTCCAGCTTAGCTCTACCAGTTCTCTCCACTATAAACACTCTATCGTCGGCAATGATAACCTCGTCTGCATGTTTTCCACATGGGATTTCCAGTTTCGAGTATACATCACCTAGTTTGAATATCTTCAACAAGAACCCCAGTTAGCCTAATCCCTCTATCATAGCCTCCTCCTCTAGGAGCTCCTCTGCAACCTTAGAGAATTCATCCGTTGGTATCCCATACTCGTCAACCTTAAGCTTCTCAGTAACAACCACACCATCCCCTATCTTAACCAGGTAAGCTGCTATACTATCAGGGTCTATAGCGTCTGATGCCTTGAAACCCTTGATCTTCTCTATATCACCCCTTCTCCTATGTAGGGCTACTAGGTTGTTTAACGCGTGGAGTAGGTAGCTGCTATGAGTGGTTATAACAACGTGTTTTCCGGAGTTCACAGCCCTAGCTATAAGCCTGGCTAGTATCCTCTGAGCTCTAGGGTGAAGGTGTGCTTCAGGCTCCTCTATGAAAACCACGTGGTACTCAGGTAGGGCTAGTGCTAATGCTACAGTTAGAGCCTCTCTTACGCCAGAAGGGGATTCCGATATGTGAAGTCTTTTTCCACTCCACATTCTAAGGTATAAAGTGTACCTACCGGCCCTCTTAGTAACCTCCAGTTTACAACCAAGCTCGTGTAAGAGCTCCTCCAGAGACTCCCCAACATCACCGGACACGTGCTCACTCTTAAACGCTAATTTTGAGAGCCTCCGAACAAACCCTATATACTCTCTATCAACACTCCTAACCTCCTTAACCATGGAGCGTGGGAGCGGTCTAAGGAGAATCCTGGAGACACCAGCCCTACTATCGGGGAGGAAGATGCTCTCTCTTATAAACCAGGAGGATAGCAAGCCAAAGCTACCATGTAGGTAAGCGAGTAAGGGTATAAGGGTGGCATCGTATAACTCATCCGTAGAGGAGACAACTCCATCGTATAACACCACACTCCTCCCATCTTCAAGTAGCTCCACAACTAAACGTCCTAAAGGTAGAGTTCTTGCATAAACCCTCTCTACGAAACCTGCGTCTGGTTTATACTCCAGCACTTGAACTTCATCTCTCGTCAGCTTGAATTCTATTAAAGCTCGACCTTCAACCCTGATTCTAGCTTCACTAGCCCCCTCCATGACGATATTATCTAGACTTTCGAAAACCTCCTCAAGCCTCTCTCTAAGCCCGGCAGCTAATCCAATATGTGCTGTCTCAATGTAAGCTTCTAAAAGTTTCCTAAAAACCCCTGTTACATCACCTCCCCTCTTAACCCTCTCTAGGAGCTTCTCATAGGGGTCGGATGTTTTAAACTCATCCTCCATCTTCTTAAACACCTCGTCAACCCAGACCTCAGGATCTGGTGTTGTAGTATCTAGAGTCCAGAGCATCTGAGCTAGGAAAGATTTACCAACACTATTCCTGCCGATGAATACGGTGAGAGGTTTAACCTCTACCTCCACATCCTTAAAGGGCCCTATATTAACAAGTCTAACTCTAGGATTCAAAGACAATATCCCACTATAGGTTTGACTTTAGACAAGTTAAATACGTTAATGTCATCTTAGTAGTGCTTAAATACGTTCTAGGGTAATTTACCAATGGCGTCCGTAGTGGATTTATTCACCCTTCGTGATGTCTACAGAGCTAGGGTTGTTGTTCAAAGGCATCTAATTAGAACCCCCTTAAGGTACTCTAGGACTGAAACATGGGGGGAAGTGTCACCAAGATGTATTATAGGTAATGGTGTAGAGATGTGCATGCCGACAGCTTTCACGATACTATATAATGTTACGACTCTTAGAGGTGTAACTCCGCTAACCAGGGGGTGATGTGGTGTGAGAAGCCTAGCTACAATGCTAATAATGTTGTTGCTGACTCCTCTCCTACTAAGCTTTAGCGCTAGTGCTGGAACCTCCTACGTCTTTGAGAGGATGGAGTTTGATGTTGGTGGTAGGAGGATCCTTGTTCTATGGGAGAGGCTTGGTGAGCCCGATGTTGTTGTTAGGTATTGCGGTGTTAACTATGTCTACTTTGATGCTGTGACTAAGTGGTGGGATCAGATACTAGTTGAATGGGGTGTCAGTAGGTATGTTGGTTTAAGGGTTACGAATAACTCTGAGAGGATCGCAACTTACAACGAGCTTAAGGAGGCTTTTGAGAAGATTGGGGTTAGAGAGCTTGGATGGTATGGTATGCTAAGTCTAGCCTACTACTTCGACTGGGAGCCTAGAATCCTAGGCATCCACGCATACCTAGGGGGTGTAGAGGCCCCTAGGGAGGCTAAGATTAACAGGATTAAAGCCCTACTAAACAGGGTGTCGGGTATACTGGAGAAGTATAATGTTTCAATAGTGATTGTGATGGAAGTGCATTCAATGGTAGAAGTAGAGAGATCATCCCCAGCAGCACACACTCTAATAAGAGTTTTAAACGAGGCTAGAACGAATAAGAGTGGAATCCCAGATGTTGTTAGAAAGTATGTAGTTGAGGGGGGATGGAGTGCAGGTAATAGCCTAGGCTTGGTAGGCCTAGCCTTCGGCCTACCGGCTCCAAGCAAGGAAGACCTAGAGGTCCTGGTTAAATGGATTAGGGATAGGACGGGCTACTGTGAAATCCCATTAGCAATAGCGTTTAACGTTCCAATGCCAGATGGCGTGCTAGCAGTCGAAGTCGTGACCCTTAGACCAGATAGCGAGCAACAAGAGCTCCAGCACCTAGAAGGTTTACCAGCATTAATCATCGCTATACTTTTCATCGCTATAGGGCTACTAGCTATCAGGAAAATTGTCTAACCGCTTAACTCTCAACAAGCTTATTTCAACCTCTAAACCCTATAGTTTTCAAGAGCTTAGAAGCTGTTTTTAAATTTTCATTGCTACCCATGTTGCTCGCACGACTCGGTAATAGAGCCCAAGAGTTAACTTCGTAGGCTCTATTCGTCTCTTATGTGAAGCTAATAGTGTTAAGAGGGGGCCTGTAGGGTGGTGCCGCGGCCGGGATTTGAACCCGGGTCACGGGCTCGAAAGGCCCGCATACTGGGCCTGGCTATACTACCGCGGCTTCCAGAGTTATAGTGTGGGGCCTGGGGGTTTATAGGTGTTATGGAGCCGGGGCCGGGATTCGAACCCGGGATTTAACGGGTCTCCGCGATAGGCCCTGCTTTAACCACTGCAGCCCGCCGCCTTAGACCGCTCGGCCACCCCGGCTCCATAGATATATTTAGTTGGCT
>Ga0209741_1000048_pt1 | contig 24689 bp, 26 predicted proteins | sample OctOCTMetagenome_FD_184734 | JGI IMG/M metagenome (GOLD analysis project Ga0209741, IMG submission 184734) | Hot spring and microbial mat streamer communities from Octopus Spring Streamers, Yellowstone National Park, USA - OCT_B (SPAdes) (version 4) | ecosystem: Environmental > Aquatic > Thermal...
TTCTCCCCTCAAGCCCATCCTGCACGGATCGTGGAAGGGGTGGAAGATAGGCTCAGGTCCTCATCCTGGTGGGGGGCCGGGGTGCACTAATGTGCACTTTTACTGACCAGGTGCCGGGTGGGGTGTGCTCGGACGGCTCCCCCTACCGCTTCTACGTGAGCCCCGGGGACCCCAAGAAGGTGGTCCTGGACTTCCAGGGTGGCGGGGCCTGCTGGGACGCCGCCACCTGCGCTTTCTGGACTGGCTGAAGGCCTTGGCCGAGGGGAAGGTGGCCCCTAGGGTGCGCCCCTGAGGCCGAAGGCGGCGAACCAGGCCTTCAGGTCCGGGTAGAGGGCGAGAAGGAGGCGGTGGCCCTTCCTGCGGTCCAGGGGGGCCTCCGCCAAAAGGCTTTTTAGGAGGCGGTCCCCGTCCTTTTCCAGGATCTCCCGGGCCTTCAGGGTGAAGTGGGCCTGGAACCAGAGGGCGCTTTCCAGGTTGCCCCTTCTTCGTTCGTAGAGGGAGAGGCTCTTTTTCTCGGGGTTCAGGCGGGCCAGGTATTCGCTAAAGAGGAGGAGTTCCTGGGCCAGCTCGGGGCGCTTTTCCTTTAGCCCCAGGAGGAAGAGGTAGTTGGCCAAAAACTCGTCCAGCCACCTGGCCCCGGTGCGGAGCCTCCAGGCCACCTGCAGGGCGTGGGCGTACTCGTGCCCCAGGTTCAGGTCCAAAAAGGCCGGGATCTCCCCGGGGGGCGGGCCCAAGGGCAGGAGGACCTCCCGGAGGCGGTGGAGGAGCCTCTCCGGGTAGGTGAGGGGGGCGTAGAGGATGAGGCCCTCCGGCCCCGTGTGCTGGAAGGGGAGGCCGTAAGGGTGGGGGAGCCTCGCCCGCCAGTCCTTTTCCGAGAGGACGAAAAGCCGCACCACGGGAAGGGGGGCGTAGGGGGCGTAGGCGGGGGTGAGGGAGAGGAGGTAGGCCTGGAGGGCGTTGGCCCGCAAAGCCCCGCCCGGGGAGAAGAAGGCGGGGAGGAGGGGGTGGGGGAGGGCCTCGAGGGCCATGGGGGCTAGATGACCTCCCGGAAGCTGATCCGCTCCGCCTGGGCCCTCAGCTCCTCCTTGAGGGCCTGGTGCTTGGGGAGGGAGAGGTCCGGGTCCTCCTCCACGATGGCCTTGGCTAGGGCCCGCGCCCGCTCTATGACCTCGGTGTCCTCCGCCAGGTCGCCAAGTTTAAGCTCCGGGTAGCCCGACTGCCGGGTGCCCCTGAGCTCCCCGGGGCCCCGGAGCTTCAGGTCCATCTCGGCGATGTAGAAGCCGTCGGTGGAGGCCTCGAGGACCTTTAGCCTTTTCATGGCCTTCTGGCCCGCCTCCCCCGCCAGGAAGATGGCGTAGCCGGGAAGCCCTCCCCGCCCCACCCGGCCCCTCAGCTGGTGAAGCTGGGCCAGGCCGAAGCGCTCGGCGTTTTCCACGATGATCAGGGTGGCCCGGGGGATGTCCACCCCCACCTCAATGACCGTGGTGGAGACCAAAAGGTCGTAGGCCCCCTGGCGGAAGGCCTCCATGACCGCCTCCTTCTCCCGGGCGGGCATCTTCCCGTGGAGGAGGGCGATCCTGGCCTCGGGGAGGAGGCCTTGGAGCTCCTCGTAGAGGAGGGTGGCCGCCTTCAGGTCCAGCTCGGACTCCTCAATGGCCGGGGCCACCACGAAGACCTGGTGCCCCTTTTTGACCTCCTCCCGGGCGAAGGCGTAGGCCTGGAGGCGGAGGCGGTGGGGGAGGACCTTGGTCTTCACCGGGGCGCGGCCCGGGGGCATCTCGTCCAGGACGCTCACCTCCAGGTCCCCGTAGAGGGTAAGGGCCAGGGAGCGGGGGATGGGCGTGGCGGACATGACCAGGACGTCGGGCGGGGTCTTGGCCATCTTGAGGAGGGCCCGCCGCTGCAGGACCCCAAAGCGGTGCTCCTCGTCCACCACGGCCAGGCCCAGGTCTTGGAACTCCACCCCCTCCTGGATGAGGGCGTGGGTGCCCACGGCCACCTGGGCCTCGCCGGAGCGGAGGCGGGCCAGGGCGGCCTCCTTTTCCCGGGAGGACATGGAGCCCAGAAGGAGCTCCACCCTCACCCCCAGGGGGAAGAGGTAGCGGGTGAGGTTCTGGAGGTGCTGCCGGGCCAGGATCTCCGTGGGGGCCATGAGGGCGCCCTGGGCCCCGTTCATGGCGGCCAAATAGAGGGCGAAGGCCGCCACCACCGTCTTCCCCGAGCCCACGTCCCCCTGGAGGAGGCGGGCCATCTGGCGGGGGCTTTGCATGTCCTTGGCGATCTCGGCCATGACCCGCTCCTGGGCCCGGGTGAGGGGGAAGGGGAGGGCCTTTTTAAAGGCCTCCACCCAGGCCTCCTCCACCCGGAAGGCCCGCCCCAGGACCACCCCCCCGGCGTCCAGGAGGGCCTTGAGCTCCAGGAGGAGGTACTCGTCAAACTTCAGGCGGAGAAGGGCCTTCTTGAGGGCCTCCTCGTCCTCGGGGAAGTGGATGGCCCTGAGGGCCTGGGAATAGGGCATGAGGGCCAGGCCCTCCCGGTAGGGCTCCACGGGGTCGGGGAGGGGCAGGGCCATCTCCAGGGCCCGGTGGACGGTGCGGCGCAAAAAGGCCTGCCCCACCCCCTCCTTGGCGGGGTAGATGGGGACGATGCGCCCGGTGGAGAGGGACTCCGTGCCCTCGTCCTCAAAGTGCTCCACCAGAAGCTGGACCCCGTTCCTACGCTGCACCCGGCCGGTGACGATCAGCGTGGCCCCCTCCTCTATCTGGGAGAGGACCCAGGGCTGGTTGAACCAGACCAGGGTAAGCCGCCACCCCCAGGCGTCCATGGCCTTGACCTGGACCAGCTGCATCCCCTTCTTGGGGGTCCTCACCACCTCCTTGGCTAGGACCTTGACCGAGAGGGTGGCCTTCTGGCCGTCCTCCAGGTAGCGCACGCCGGGGAGGGCCCGGCGGTCCTCGTAGCGGCGGGGGTAGTAGTGGAGGACGTCCCGCACGGTGTGAAGGCCCAGCTCGGAGAGCTTTTTCCGGCTTTGGGGCGGGGCCAGGAGGTGGGCGGGGTCCTGGGGCTTCAGCCGGGGCTTTGGCCCGGGAGGTGGGGCCTTCTCCTGGCCGTCTTGGAGGATGCGGAGGGCCTCCTCCAGGACCTTCTTCCGCACCTCGGGGTCCTTCTCCCCGTAGCCCTGGAACAGGTCCAGGAGTTTGGGAAAGGGGTGGGCCAGGTTGCGGACCAGGCTCTCGAGGCCCCCCACCACCACCCGGTCCCTGGCCCCGTCCTGGAGCTCCCGAAGGATGGGCCTCAGGAGCCTTTCCCGGACCTCCCCCTCCTTCACGCTCCCCATGATACCCTTAGGCCTGTGAGCCGCGTGGAGCGATGGCCCAACGGCCTTACCGTGGCCCTGGAGGAGCGGGACTTTCCCGGCGTGGCCTTCCAGCTCTTGGTCCCCGCCGGGGCCGTGGGCGACCCCGAGGGCCTGGAAGGGGCCAGCACCCTCTTGGAGGGCTGGCTTTGGAAGGGGGCGGGGGAGCTGGACGCCAGGGGCCTGGCCCAGGCCCTGGACGCCTTGGGGGTAAGGCGGACGAGCGGGGCCGGCCTGGAGTACACCGCCTTCGCCGCCAGCTTCCTGCCCGAGGTCCTGGAGGAGGTCTTCCGCCTCTACGCCCTCCTCCTCACCCGGCCCCGCCTTCCCGAGGAGGGGTTTGAGGCGGTGCGCTCCGTGGCCCTGCAAAGCCTCCTCTCCCAGGAGGACCAGCCCGCGAGGAAGCTCTTCTCTGAACTCAGGCGCCGGGTTTTCCTTTCCCCCCACGGCCGCGACCCCTTGGGCCGGGAGGAGGACCTGAAGCGGGCCACGCCCAAAGCCCTCAGGGAGGACTTCCGAAGGCGCTACACCCCCAGGGGGGCCATCCTGGCCGTGGCCGGGGGGGTTTCCTGGGAGAGGCTCCTTGGGGCGCTGGAGCCCCTGGCCCTTTGGGAAGGGGAGGAGGTCCTTTATCCCCCGCCCCTCCTCGCCTCGCCGGAGCGCTTCGCTCTGAGGCGGCCCACGGCCCAGGTCCAGATCGGCCTGGCCTATCCCGATGTGGGCCCCGAGGACCCGGGCTTCTACGCGGCCAGGCTGGCCCTCGAGGTCCTCTCCGGCGGGATGAGCAGCCGCCTCTTCACCGAGGTGCGGGAGAAAAGGGGCCTGGTCTACGCCGTCTCCGCCTTCCCAGCGGGGGTGAAGGGGCAGGGCCTCCTCATGGCCTACGCCGGCACCACCAGGGACAGGGCCAAGGAGACGCTGGCCGTCATGCTTCAGGAGATGGAAAGGCTCGCCGAAGGGGTCACGGAGGAGGAGCTCGCCCGGGCCAAGGTGGGCCTCAGGACCGCCTTGGTCATGGGGGACGAGTCCATCAGGACCAGGGCCTCCTCCATGGCCCGGGACCTCTACATGCTGGGCCGGGTGCGCCCCCTGGCCGAGATTGAGGCCAGGGTGGAGGGCACCACCTTGGAGGAGGTCAACGCCTTCCTAAGGGCCCACCCCTACCGGGACCCCTGGGTGGGGCTTTTGGGGGAGGTGGAGGATGTTTAGGGAAGCGGTCTTGAAAAACGGCCTCAGGGTCATCGCCGAGGTCCTCCCCGAGGCCAGGAGCGTGGCCCTGGGCTACTTCGTGAAGACTGGGGCCCGGGACGAGGCCCCCCATGAGAGCGGGGTGAGCCACTTCCTGGAGCACATGGTCTTCAAGGGCCCCGAGGGCATGGACGCCCTTTCCGTCAACCTGGCCTTTGACCGCATGGGGGCCCAGTACAACGCCTTCACCTCGGAGGAGGCCACGGTCTACTACGGGGCGGTCCTGCCCGAGTTCGCCCCGCCCCTTCTTGCGCTCTTCTCCCGGCTCATGCTCCCCGCTTTGCGGGAGGAGGACTTCGCCACCGAGAAGCAGGTGATCCTCGAGGAGATCGCCCGCTACCAGGACCGCCCGGGCTTCATGGCCTACGACTGGGCCAGGAGGGCCTTCTTCCGGGACCACCCCCTGGGCCAGAGCGTCCTGGGCACGGAGGAGAGCATAAGGGCCCTCACCCGGGAGGGGATGGCCGCCTACCATAGGCGGCGCTACCTGGCGGGCAACATGGTCCTGGCGGCCACGGGGAAGGTGGACTTCGGCTGGCTTCTGGAGGAGGCGGAGCGCCTCACCGAGGGCTTCTACCGGGGGGAGGCGGGCCGGGCCTATCCCCCTTTGGCGCCCGCCACCGGCCTTCTGGAACGCCCCTACGACAAGGCCAAGGCCCTCTACCTGGTGGGCCTTTTCCCCGGCTTCGCCTACGGGGAGGAGGCCCGCTTTCCCGCCCAGGTCCTGGCCCATCTCCTGGGGGAGGAGGGCTCGGGCAGGCTCCACTTCGCCCTGGTGGACCGGGGCCTCGCCGAGGCGGCCTCCTTCGGCCACGAGGAGGCGGACCGGGCGGGCTTCTTCCACGCCTACGTCCAGGCGGACCCCGCCCACAAGGGGGAGGTCCTCTCGGCCCTCCAGGAGGAGCTGGCCCGCCTGGCCAGGGAAGGGGTGGGGGAGGAGGAGGTGGAGAAGGCCAAGACCCCCCTGGCCACGGGCCTGGTCTTCGCCGGGGAGACCCCCATGGGGCGGCTTTTCCACCTGGGGCTGGAGTACCTCTACACCGGCCGCTACCTGGCCCTCGAGGAGGTCAAGGCCCGGGTCCTCCGGGTCACGGCCCGGGAGGTGAACGCCCTCCTGGAGAGGGGCTTTTTAGATCGGGGCCTCTACTACCTGGTCCTGCCCCATGGAGCCTAGAGCCCTCCTGGCCGCCCTGGTCACCATCCTCTTCTGGGCCAGCGCCTTCGCCGCCATCAGGGCGGGGCTCAAGGGGCTTTCCCCGGGGCATCTGGTCCTGGTTAGCAAAAGCGCACGTTAGTGCACTCCGGCCCGTCCACCAGGAGGAGGGCCTAAGCCCACCTTCCACCCCTTCCACGGTCCCTGGGTCAACGGAGCGAGGTTTAGGACGGGCTTGAGGGGAGAGAGGTCTCTCGGCGCCCCGAGCCCGAGAAGGGGAAGGAATAGGCCTACCCTCAGGACCCTCCAGGGATTAGCGCCAGAGGGGTTCCTTCCATCGGTAGACCCCTTCTGGCTCCCTAGCGAGCCCTGAAAGCTAGCCTTCCGGCCCCTTTGGGGGCCGGGAAAGCTCAAAAGGAGGGAAAGCGCTCGGCGGGCCTTCCCGATTTCACGGGAAAGCTTCCGCTTGAGGTAGGGGTTCTTCTCCGCCTCTTTGAGCTTTTGAAGTTCCTGGAGGCGGCTTCCGTAAAACCCCTCGGTGTACGCGAAGAAGCTTTTGTTTCGGAGAAGGGCCCGGTAGCCCTTGGGGAGCTTCTCCTCAAACCCCAGGGCTCTTCTCCCGATCACGAGAGCGGCCGCCACGTCCTTGGAGAGGTGGAGCTGTGGGGCGTACTTGAGCATGCCTATCGTGGAGGTGTCTTGAGGGCTTACCTCCAGGACCTCCACGCCTCGTCTTTGGGCCAAGGAGTGGATCTTCTCTAGCAAGGAACGATAGGCGAAGCGGTGTTGTTTGCAGCGGAAGTGGCGGCCTGAACCGTCTCCTCTCCGGGACTTACGGAGGTGTTTGAGCTTTTCCGTAGCGATGGCGACACCGTGTTCCTCGGCCAGGGCCACCACCTGTTGGGCGACCTTCCAAAGCGCTAGTTCCTTGGCACCTTTATTGGGGGTGGGGTCCACCTCTTCTAGCGAAAGGGCCAGATAGCGGGCGAGGTTTCCGTCTGGAGAGACCACGGCGAGGGCCAGGTGATAGGGGTCGCCGTTGGCATCTATCCCCAGGACCCCGTTAGCCCTGGTGTGGACGGGAGGGGGAAGCTCCTCGCTCCAGGTGAAGCGGGCGTAGACCTTTCCTTCCTTGAGCTGGAGGGTCACGTTGTAGGGCAGGGAGGCGTAGGCCCTCTGGAGCAGGGTCTTCAGCTGGGGATGGGAGGTCTGGACCAGGGCCTGGACACAAGCGCCGTTCCCCAGGTTGACCCGGAGCCAGAGGGCGCCATCTTTGGATTCCAAACGCAGGTTGGCGTTGCCCTTCTTGGCGGCGTCCCCCCGGGAGTAGAGGAGGCCTTGCCTCTTCTCCTTCCACTCTCGCCTGAGGGCCAAAAGGGTCTTGCCGGAGAGGTGCCTCCGCTTCAGCCCCTCGAAGAGCTTTCTCCCGCCGAAGACCACCTTTCGGGGGTCTTGGCCGAGCTCCCGGGCGGAGTCCGGGGTGGCCTGGGCCTTCTCTATGGCTCCATCGGCGTAGCGGGTGTTGAGGCCGAAGAGCCTGCAGAGGGGGCCGCTCTCCCTCTTGAGCTCTTCGCGGGTCTTGCCTTCCAGGAGGCGCCGGTAGGCGAACCGTGTGGCGCTGGAGAAGCGGCGCATCAGGTCTAGGACAGCTCGCTCGTCTTCCTTCTTGAGGAAGACTAAGCGGGCGTGGACGCCGAGGAAGAGCTTCGGGTTTGCGCTCTTGGGCATTCCCAGGCTTATTTTACCCCCATTTTTGGCTCTTTCGCCGTTCTCCGTGAAGTTTTGGGCTCTCGGATGAACCGGGGACAAGAGAGGGAAAGTGTGCGGATTTGTGGGCTATTTTTCAGCTGTTTGCACCTCCTCTGGGCCCGCCTGGCGGAGAGGGGCTCCAAACGGGTCCTGCTGGCGGGGGCCTTTCTGGGCCTTCTCGCCCCTTTTCTCGCCATGGCCCTTCCCTCCGGGGCCTTCGGCCTGGTCTTCCTCCTCCAGGGGGCCTACCTGGCCGCCTTGGGCCTCGCCACCACCACCTACCTCCTCAACCTGGCCCCGCCCAAGGAGCGGAGCGCCTCCATCGGCCTCGCCAACTCCATCTCGGGCCTCTTCGCCTTCTCCACGGTCCTCGGGGGGTACCTCTCCGACCGGCTGGGCTTTCCCGCCCTCTTCCTCCTGGCCGCCCTCTTCTATGCCCTGGCCCTTTACGCCGGCAGGAAGCTTCCCGAGGAGGGGTAGACTACCAAGTAGAGAAAGGCGTGGGTGTCTAGGAGAAGCCTCATAAGCCGAAGGCCTGGGCCATCTTCGGAGGAAGGGGGGCCTCAAAGTCCTCCCCGATGCGCAGGCGGCCCTTAAAGCGGCCGAACTGGCGCTTCTTTCTGGCCCGGTAGGGCACCAGGAGGGCCACGGGCTCCGTGCCGCGCAGGAGAACCACCTGCTCCCCCAGGGCCACCTCCTTGAGGAGCCGGGAAAGCTCCGTTTTGGCGCGGTGGACGGTAATCTGCTTCACCCTCCCAGGGTGAGCCAAGGGCTTAGCCAAGTCAAGCTGCGGAGCGGGAAAAGGGGGTATAGTAAGGCCCATGACGGTTTACCTGCCGGATGGGAAGGCCCTCGAGGTCCCCGAGGGGGCCACCGCCAAGGAGGTGGCCGAGCGCATCGGCCCCGGCCTGGCTAAGGCGGCGGTGGGGGCCATCGTGAACGGGGAGGTCTACGACCTCCTCAAACCCCTCCCGCCGGGGGCCACGGTGCGCATCCTGACGGAGAAGGACCCCGAGTACCAGCTCCTCTTCCGCCACACCCTGGCCCACGTCCTGGCCCAGGCGGTCAAGGAGTTCTTCCGGGAGAAGGGCTACGACCCGGAGAGCGTGAGGCTTGGGGTGGGCCCGGTCATTGAAAAGGGCTTTTACTACGACATAGACGCCCCCGAGCCCCTCTCCGACGAGGACCTGCCCCAGATTGAGGAGAAGATGCGGGAGATCCTCAGGCGGGACCTCCCCTTAAAGCGCTACGTCCTCCCCCGGGAGGCAGCCCTGGCCCGCTACCAGGGCAAGGACCCCTACAAGACCGAGCTCATCCTGGACCTCCCCGAGGGGGAGGAGATCAGCTTCTACCAGCAAGGGGACGAGGCGTTTGGCTTCACCGACCTCTGCCGGGGCCCCCACGTGCCCTCCACGGGCAGGATCCCCCCCCACTTCAAGCTGACCCACGTGGCCGGAGCCTACTGGCGGGGGGACGAGCGGAGGCCCATGCTCCAGAGGGTCTACGGGGTGGCCTTCCGCACCGCCGAGGAGCTCAAGGAGTACCTCTGGCAGCTGGAGGAGGCCAAGAAGCGGGACCACCGCCGGCTGGGGCGGGAGCTGGAGCTTTTCCTCATTGACCCCATGGTGGGCAAGGGTCTGGTCCTGTGGCTTCCCAAGGGCAACGTGATCCGGGAGGAGCTCATCGCCTTCATGCGGGAGGAGCAGATCAAGCGGGGCTACCAGCTGGTCACCACCCCCCACATCGGCAGCCTGGAGCTTTACAAGACCTCGGGCCACTACCCCTACTACGCCGAAAGCCAGTTCCCCCCCATCAGCTTCAAGGAGCGGGGCGAGGAGGAGGAGTACCTCCTCAAGCCCATGAACTGCCCCCACCACATCCGCATCTACGCCCACAAGAAGCGCTCCTACCGGGAGCTTCCCCTGCGCCTGGCCGAGTTCGGCACCGTCTACCGCTACGAGAAGGCGGGGGAGCTTTTGGGCCTCACCCGGGTCCGGGGCTTCACCCAGGACGACGCCCACATCTTCTGCGCCCCCGAGGACGTGAAGGGGGAGTTTCTTGGGGTCTTGGACCTGGTCCTCAAGGTCTTCGCCACCCTGGGCCTAAAGGACTTCCGGGCCCGCATCGGCACCCGGGACCCGAAGAGCGACAAGTACGTGGGGGACGAGGCCCGGTGGTCCCTGGCCGAGCGGCAGATTGAGGAGGCGGCCCTCGAGGCCGGCCTCCACTACACCGTGGAGGAGGGGGACGCCGCCTTCTACGGCCCCAAGCTGGACTTCGTGGTCAAGGACGCCCTGGGACGGGAGTGGCAGCTGGGCACCATCCAGGTGGACTACAACCTCCCCGAACGCTTCGGCCTCACCTACGTGGGGAAGGACGGGGAGGAGCACCGCCCGGTCATGCTCCACCGGGCCCCCTTCGGCTCCCTGGAGCGCTTCATCGGCATCCTCATAGAGCACTTCGCCGGAGACTTTCCCCTCTGGCTTTCCCCGGTGCAGGTGGTGGTGGTGCCGGTATCGGAAAAGCAGGAGGACTACGCCTTGGGGGTGACCCATAGGCTCAAGGAGGCGGGCCTCAGGGCCGAGGCCGACACCAGGCCCGAGAGGATGCAGGCCCGGATCCGGGACGCCGAGCTGAAGAAGGTCCCCTACGTGCTGGTGGTGGGGGAGAAGGAGAAGGCCGGGGGCGCCGTGAGCGTGCGCCGCCGCCACCGGGGCAACCTGGGGGTCATGCCCCTTTCCACCTTCCTGGAGGGCGCCCTCAGGGAGTACCGGGAAAGGCGGCTGGAACCCGTTTTCGGATGAGGGCCCGGTCCACCATCTTCACCCTCTTCGTGGAGCACGTCTACCCGGAAAGGCGGGCGCCCCTTAAGGCCCTCATCGCCATGATGGAGGCCTTGGGCTTCTCGGAGGCGGCGGTGCGGGCGGCCCTTTCCCGGAGCGCCAGGCGGGGCTGGGTGGCGCCGGAAAGGCGGGGCCGGGTGGTCCACTACGCCCTCTCCGACCGGGTCTTCTGGCAGGTGCGCCAGGTGCGCCGCCGCCTCTACGAGCCCCTTCCCCCCTGGGACGGGGGCTTCCTCCTGGTCCTGCCGGAAGGCCCCAGGGAGCGGGGGGAGAGGGAGCGCTTCCGGCGGGAGATGGCCCTTCTGGGCTACGGGAGCCTGCAAAGCGGGGTCTACCTGGGGGCCAGCGCCGACCCCAGGGCCACGGAGGAGCTTCTCGGCTTCTACGGCCTTTTTGCCACCCTCTTTAGGGGGCGGCCTCTGGGCAAGGGGGAGGAGCTTCTCCGGGCCTTTCCCCTCGAGGCCGCCCGGGCCCGCTACCAGAGCCTCCCCCTGGAAGCCCACCTCCCCGAAGACCCCGTGGAGGCCTTCCGGGCCCTCACCCGGCTGGCCCACGAGGTGCGCAAGGTCCTCTTCCTGGACCCCCTTCTGCCGGAGGCCCTCCTCCCCGAGGGCTTCCCCGGCCCCCGGGCCAGGCGGCGCTTCCTGGAGCTGAGGGAGGCCCTTAAGGAGCGGGCTCAACCCTTCCTAAAGGAGCTCGGCCTTCCCCTCTCAGCCCTCTCACCCAGGCCCGGGTAAGCTTTGGGGGATGAGAGGGCTCGCCTTTCCCCTTTTCCTGGCCTCCCTGGCCCTGGCCCAGGTCAGCATCCCCTTCTGGCACACCGCCGGCCCGCCGGGGGACAAGGTCTTGGAGGAGGCCATCCGAAGCTTCAACGAAGGCCAGAAGGCCTACCGCCTCGAGGCCCGCTACGTGGGCGATTACCGGGAGGCGGGGGTGAAGCTCCTTTCCGCCCTCAGGGCCGGGGGAGCCCCGGTCCTCTTCCACGGGGAGCTCTCCTTCCTGCCCCGCCTGGCCCAGGAGGGGGCGGCCATCCCCCTGGACGCCTACCTGAAGGACCTGCCCAGGGACCTCTACCCGGAGATGATGCGGGCGGTCCAGGTGAAGGGCAAGACCTTTGGCCTTCCCCTGGGCTTCTCCGTGCCCGCCCTTTACTACAACAAAGACGCCTTCCGGGCCAAGGGCCTGAGGCCTCCCAGGACCTGGGCCGAGGTGGAGGAGGCGGCCTCCAGGCTGACAAGCCGCACCGCCAAGGGCATGGTTATCTCCACCGACATCTGGAGCTTCAACGCCATCGTCATGAGCCTGGGGGGGAGCCTGGTCAAGGACGGGCTTCCCGCCTTCACCTCCAAGGAGGTGGTGGCAGCTTTGGAGATGCTCCACCGCATGGTGCAGAAGGGCCACGCCCAGGCCAGGAACCTGGCCGAGGCCCAGTTCGCCGTGGCCGACTTCCTGCGCACCAAGGCCTTCATGGGCATCGGCCCCACCACCGCCCTGCCCGTGGTCCTGGCCCAGACCGCCCTCCCCTTCGGGGTGGGCATGGCCCCCCTGCCCCGGGAGCCGGGGGGTGGGGTGCCCCTTTCCGGGGCGGTGCTGGTGGTCCTGAAGGGGGCGAGCCCCGAGCAGGCCCAGGGGGCGGTGGCCTTCTTCCGCCACTTCCTGGACCCCAGGCGCCAGGCGGCCTGGGTGCGGACCACCTGGTACCTCCCCCTGCGCAAGGAGGCGGAAAGGGAGCTTTCCGACTTCCTGAAGGACCCGGAAAGGGCCGCCCTTTTCGCCCAGGCGGAGGTGGCCCGCCCCTGGAGCCAGGACCCGGAGCTGGTGGTCTGGTACGGCTACCTGGAGGAGGCCCTGGAGCGGAGCCTGAAGCAGGGCGTAAAGCCGCAAGTGGCCCTCGAGGAGGCCCAGAGGAAGGCCCTGGCCGTGGAGCGGCGCTGATACCACCCCATGCTGGCTTGCGCCAGCATGGGGGCCCCGGCAAAAGGTTACCGGGGAAGTCACCAGGCATGGTGGGCCGAAGGAAACGAGGGTATGACCTGCCTTTGACCGAGGGGTGGTAGAATCCCCCGCATGGAAAAGCTCTGGCCCCTTCTCTTCCTCCTCCTTCCCGCCCTCGCCCAGGTGGAGGTCCCCTTCTGGCACTCCATGGACGGCCCGGCGGGTCGCCTCCTCGCCGCCTTCGCCCAGGAGTTCACCGCCAAGGACGGCCGCTACCGCGTTCTGCCCCAGTACGTGGGGGCGTACCGGGACGGGGAGACCAAGCTGGTGGCCGCCCTGCGCTCCGGAACCGCCCCCGTCCTCTTCCAGGCAGAGCTCTCCTTCTTCCCCCGCCTGGTGGCCGAAGGGCGGGCCCTGGCCCTGGACCCCTACCTGAACCTGGACCGAGCCCTGGTAGAGGACCTCTTTGAGCCCGCCTGGAACTACGGCCTTCTGGAGGGCAAGCGGTACGGCCTCCCCCTCAACACCTCCACCCCCGTCCTCTTCTATAACCTGGACGCCTTCCGGGCCAAGGGGCTCAAGGCCCCCAGGAACTGGAAGGAGTTTGAGGAGGCCGCCAAGGCTCTCACCTCCCGCCAGGCCAAGGGCTTCATCTTCGTCACCGACCCCCAGGCCTGGCTCTTTGAGGCCATGGTGACGAGCCGCGGGGGGAACCTGGTCAAGGACGGGAAGCCCAACTTCACCTCCAAGGAGGCCCTCGAGGCCCTGGAGATGCTGGACCGGCTCAACCGGGCCGGAGCCCTCTCCGCCCGCAGCATGGCCGAGGCCACCTTCGCCCAGCTGGACTTCGTGCGCACCAAGGGGATGATGGCCATGGCCTCCATCGCCAACTGGCCCGCCGCCGAGAACTTCTCCTTCGCCTTCACCCTGGGCGTGGCCCCCGTGCCCCGGGAGCCCGGGGGGAAGGTGCCCATGGGCGGGGCCCAGCTGGTGGTCCTAAAGGGGGCCTCCGAGGCCCAGGTCCGGGGGGCCCTGGAGTTCTGGAAGTGCCTCATGGAGCCCAGGAACGTGGCCCGCTGGGTGGAGGCCAGCTACTACGTCCCCGTGCGCAAATCGGCCATCCCTCTCCTCGAGGGCTTCTACCGGGAGAACCCCTTCCGCAGGGTGGCCTTTGAGCAGATCGCCTACGCCCAGGAACGGCCCAAGGAGCCCCAGTTCACCGCCTGGGCCAGCCTTCTGGCCGAGGCTTTGGAGAGGAGCCTGAAGGGGGGCGTCCCCCCCAGGAAGGCCCTGGAAGAGGCCCAGAGGAAGGCCGAGGCCATCCGGTGAACCATGCGCCTCGGCTTTAGCCCCTTCAACGCCGAGCTGGACTACGAGAAGGCCTTCCGCCTGGCGGCCGAGCTCGGGCTGGACCTGGAGGTGGCCTACGACCTCCACGAGGCCCTGCCCCTGCCCGAGGCCAGAAGCCTCCGGGCCACGGGAGAGGCTTTGGGCGTGGGGTTCACCCTCCACCTGCCCTTCGTGGAGCTGAACCCGGCCAGCCTCATCCCAAGCGTCCGCAAGCTCGCCGAGGAGCGCCTTCTCAAGGCCCTGGAGTTCGGGGAGGCCCTGGGGGCCAGGGTGGGGGTTTTGCACACCGGCCAGGTCCCCATCCGCCACCCCATGGCCCTGGCCCTGGCCCGGGAGGCCCTGGAGCGGACCCTCACCGCCCTCCTTCCCCTCCCCTTCCCCGTGGCCCTGGAGAACCTGGCCCTCTCGGAGGAGGACCTCATCCAAGGCCCGGAGGGGCTAAAGGAGCTCCTGGAGCGCTTCCCCCAGTACGGCTTCTGCCTGGACGTGGGCCACGCCCTGGTGGAGCTTGGGCCCAGGGGGCCTTTCCTCTACCTGGAGGCGCTGGGCGACCGGCTCCTTCACCTCCACCTCCACGACAACCACGGTCGGAAGGACGACCACCTCCCCGTGGGTGCGGGAAGCGTCCCCTGGGCCAGGCTCGCCCCCTTCCTAAAGGGCTTTGGGGGGACGGCGGCCCTGGAAGTGGGGGGCGGGGCCTTGGGCGTGCAGAAGAGCGTAGCCCGCCTAAAGGGGATGGCATAACCTAAGGACATATGTCCTTGCCCTAGGGGCTTATGGTGGTGGGGTGGGGTCTTGTACCCCTCTTCACAAAAGGGAGGCAGCATGGTCGTAGACCGGATCGAAGTCTACCTGGACGGGACCGAGGAACCCCTGGCGGTCTTAAGGGAACCCCCTTACCGCCTCAAGCTGGACACCCGCAAGATTCCGGACGGGGAGCACACCCTCAAGGTGGTCACCCACTTCCGGGGCGGAGGCCAGGAGATAAGGGAGATCCCCTTCACCGTCAACAACTACCCCGACGTGCTGGTGGTGGGCCTGGACGAGGGAGGGGAGGTGGCGGGGGAGGTGGAGCTCCGCCTGGCCGTGGGCGAGCCCGACCTCCCCGTGGAGCCCGTCCGCTTCAACCCCCTCTGGTACGCCGTGGCCCTGGTGGTGGTCCTGGGAGGCATCTGGGCCTACTTCGCCCTCTCCCCGGCGGCGGAGAAGATCGTGGCCGAGGTGGCCCCGCCGGCCGCGCAGGAGGCCAAGGCCCCGGAGGGCGGGGCCCAGCCCGCGGCGGGGGTGGACCCGGCCCTCATGGAGAAGGGGAAGGCCATTTACGAGGCCAGCTGCGCCGCCTGTCACGGGGCGAACGGCCAGGGCGTCCCCGGGGCCTTCCCGCCCCTGGCGGGCAACCCCCACCTCGCCGACGCCAACCACATCCTCAACGTCCTGAAGAACGGCCTCCAGGGCCCCATCACCGTGAACGGCCAGACCTACAACGGCCAGATGCCGGCCTTCCCCCAGCTCTCCGATGCCGATCATAAGGCCGTGGCCACCTACATCCGCAACAGCTTCGGCAACAGCTTCGGCCCGGTGGAGTAAGGGGGTAGCATGTACCGGAACGACCCCATCCTCCCCACCTTCAGCCTGATCCTGGCCCTGGGGCTCTTTTACATGGCCTACCTGGACGGGCTCCACATCGCCCGCCTTCTGGGCCACACCCCCGAGGAGCTTTCCGTGGGCCAGATCGGCCTTATGGCCTTTGGGGCCGTCCTCCTCCTCTACGGCCTCATGGGCCTGGTCTCCTACTGGCTAGAAGGGGTTGAGCTCCGCCCGGGCCGCCACTTCCCCACCCCCTCCACCGCCCCCGTGGCAGCAGGGGTGGTCCTGGTCCTTCTCCTCACCGCCCTTTCCGGCTTCTTCGTGCGCCTCATCATCTACTCGGGCCAGACGGGGCACAACCCCACCTGGCTCCAGGGCCTGGTCTTCGGGAGCATCAGCCTGGTGGTGGCCGCCCTTTTTGGCATCTACAAGAGGTTCTTCGGCCGCGACGAGGTCATCACCGAAGAGGAAAAGAGCGAGTTCCCCTGGTAGGAAGCCATGGACGAGCGCGAGATCCGCTTAAGAACTTCAAGAAGGCGGCTTTTCATCAAGACCGCCATCGGCACCGGCATTGGCCTTTCCCTGATCTCGGCCTTCTACGTGGGGGCGAGCCTCAGGCCCAGGAAGGAGGTCACCCCCGAGAAGGAGCCCCTGAAGGCCGGGGACATCCTGGTCTACGCCCAGGGGGGCGGTGAGCCCAAGCCCATCCGCCTCGAGGAGCTGAAGCCCGGGGATCCCTTCGTCCTGGCCTACCCCATGGACCCCAAGACCAAGGTGGTGAAGAGCGGCGAGGCCAAGAACACCGTTCTGGTGGCCCGCTACAGCCCCGAGGAGCTCTCCCCCGAGGTGGCCCAGCACGCCGTGGAGGGCGTGGTGGCCTACTCCGCCGTTTGCACCCACCTGGGGTGCATCATCAGCCAGTGGGTGGCCGACAAGAAGGCGGGGCTCTGCCCCTGCCACGGCGGCACCTTTGACCTGGCCCGGGGGGCCAGGGTCATCGCCGGCCCCCCGCCCCGGCCCGTGCCCCAGCTCCCCCTCAAGGCGGAGAACGAGGTTCTGGTGGCCGCCGGGGAGTTCTTGGGCGAGGTGGGGGTCAAGGCCGAAGCCGGCGGCCAGTGCCGCGTTTAGGAGGGAAGTATGTACAAGTGGCTGGACGAACGCCTAGACCTGACCTCCCTTTACCAGAAGGTCCTGCGCAAGGCCTTCCCCGTGCACCACTCCTTCTTCCTGGGGGAGATCACCCTCTTCGCCTTCGTGGTCCTAGTCCTCACCGGGGTCTTCCTCACCCTGAACTACGAGCCTTCCATCCGCGAGGTCCGGCTCCCCGACGGGCGCACGGTACCCGCCGCCTACGCCAGCATCCTCTACATAGACAGCCTCCCCTTCGGAGCCGTCATCCGGAGCCTCCACCACTGGTCGGCCCACGCCATGATCGCCGCCGCCTTCTTGCACATGCTCCGGATCCTCCTCACGGGGGCCTACAAGAAGCCCCGGGAGCTCAACTACCTGGTGGGCCTCGCCCTTTTGGGCCTGACGGTGGTCACCGCCTTCACCGGCTACGCCCTCCCCTACGACAACTACGCCGTGACCGCCACCCGCATCGGCTACGGCATCGCCGCCTCCATCCCCTGGGTGGGAGGGACCATCGCCGAGGTCATGTTCGGAGGGGAGTTCCCGGGCTCCGAGAGGTCCATCCCCCGGCTTTTTAGCCTCCACGTCCTCTGGCTTCCCCTCCTCCTCATGGCCCTGATCGGGCTTCACCTCCTCATCATGTTCAAGCAGAAGCACACCCAGCCCCGCTACGCCGAGCGCGTGGCCCCGGGCAAGATCCTGGGCGTGCCCATGTACCCCCAGCAGATGGTCATGATGGGCATCCTCTTCGCCCTCTACGTGGGCATCATGACCATGATCGCCGGGGCCTTCCTGGCCCACCCCGTGGAGGCCTTCGGCCCCCCAACCCCCAACACCCCGGCGGTGAAGCCCGACTGGTACTTCCTCTGGCTCTACGGGCTTCTCCAGATCATCCCCGCAAGCTGGCAGTTCCGGCTCTTCGGGGCCACCATCGGCCCCGAGTTCATCGGCGGGGTCCTGATTCCCGGGATTCTGGGCATCGTGGCCCTCCTCCTCCCCTTCGTGGACACCCGCAGGGACAAGATGCGCTACATGGAACTCCCCTCGGAGCATCCGGTGCGCACCAGCGCCATCCTGGCCCTCCTCGTCTTCTTCCTCATGAGCACCCTGGCGGGCTACAAGATTGACTTCCAGCAACAGGGTTCCCTTCTCGGCAACAACGCCGTCTTGTGGACCCTGGTCCTAGGCGGCCCCCTCCTCACCTTCTTCCTCGCCTACACCCTGATGCGGATCTTCTACGGGAAGAAGAGGGCGGAAAAAGCCCTCTAGGCCCGGAAAGCGGAAGCCCCCGCCCTTAGGCGGGGGCTTTCTTTACCGCTTCCTACTTCTCCTCTTCCAGGCCCAGGCTGGCCAGGAGGTCCCCGTAGAGGTCGCCCAGCTTCACGCTGGCGCTGGCGGTGGGTACGGCGGTGGCTTCGTAGAGGTTGTACTCGGCCACGGCCCCGTACTCGTACTCCCGGCGCTCCTCCGGGCGGCCTTTGGGCTTGCGCTTGGCCCTGCGGGCCTCCTTGCCCTTGGCCCTCCGGGGACGCTCCTCCCTAGGGGGAGGCGGGGGCAAGAGGCGCTTGCGGGAGAGGGAGATGCGCTGTTCCACGGGGTCTATGTGGAGGACCACCACCTCCATCTCGTCCCCCTTCTTGAAGAGGGCGGCGGGGTTTTCCACCCGGATGTGGTCCAGCTCGGACACGTGGACCAGCCCCTCCATGCCGGGCTCCAGCTCCACGAAGACCCCGAAGTCGGTGACCCCGGTGACCTTCCCCTTGACCACGGTGCCGGGAGGATACTTCTCCACCAGCTGCTGCCAAGGGTCGGGCTGGGTCTGCTTGAGGCCCAGGGAGAGGCGGCGCTCGGCGGGGTCCAGCCGGAGGACCACGGCCTCCACCTCGTCCCCCTCCTTCACCACCTCGGAGGGGTGCTTGGGGCGCTTGGTCCAGGAGAGCTCGGAGATGTGGATCAGGCCCTCGAGGCCCGGCTCCACCTCCACGAAGGCCCCGAAGGGGGTGAGGCCCACCACCTTACCCCGGACCCGGGTGCCCACGGGGTACTTCTCCGCCACCGTGGACCAGGGGTCGGGGATGAGGGCCTTGATGGAGAGGTTGACCCGCTCCTTCTCAGGGTCCACGGACACCACCTGGGCCCGCACCTTCTGCCCCTTGTGCAGGACCTCCCGGGGATGGTTGAAGCGGCCCCAGGTGATCTCGGAGCGGTGGACCAGGCCGTCCACCGGGCCCAGGTTGACGAAGGCCCCGAAGTCGGTCACGTCCACGACGGTCCCCTCCACCACCTGGCCGGGCTCCAGGCTCTGGAAGAAGGCCTCCTTGGCCTTCTTCTGCTCCTCTTCCAAAACCGCCCGGCGGGAGAGGAGGACCTGCCCCTTCTTGCGGTTCAGCTCAATGATCTTGGCCAGGATCTGCTGGCCCACGTAGGCGTCCAGGTTGGGAATGCGCCTCAGGTCCAGCTGGGAAGCGGGGATAAAAGCCCGTACGCCGTCCAGCTCGGCGACCACGCCCCCCTTGACCTTCTCCTTGACGGTGACGGTGACCGGCTCGCCCTTTTCGTAGAGCTCCCGAATGCGGTCCCAGCGCTCCGCGGCCTCCACCTTCTTGCGGGAAAGGAGGATCTGCCCGGTCTCGGGGTCCACCTTGAGGACCTGGACCCGCACCTCATCCCCCGGCTTGAGGAGCCCCTTTAGCTCCTCGTCGGAGAGGGGCTTCTCCGTGAGCTGGTTGAAGGGGATGATGCCTTCCGTCTTCGCGCCGATGTCTACCGCCACACCTTCGGAACCCACAAAGACCACTTTGCCCGTCAGGACCTGGCCGGGGCGCACCCGCCTTTCCAGGCGGGCCTCGGCCTCCTGAAGAGCCTCTTCCATGCTGAAGGTCTTTTCTGGGGTCTGGGTCGCCTTTTCTTCCATGCCGCCTCTTTCCTCCTTACGCGCCTTCTTGAAGAAGGCGGGCGCTCTAGGCGCGCTCACACGAAAAGGCGGGGGAGAACCCTACTTCCCCCTCCCGTGTGAACCGGCCCCGAAGGGCATACCCCTCCTTTATACCACGGGGAAGCCCCCTTGCCAAGGGGTGGCCCCTTGGGGCTTCTTGTACCACCCCATGCTGGGAACCTCGGCAAAAGGTTCCGGGGAAGTTACCAGAGCTGGCGGCCCGAAGGAAGCAAGGGTATCAGGCATAATGGGGGCATGGACACCCTGGAATGGATGAAGGCCAACCTGCCCGCCTTTCTCAAGGACCTCGAGGCCCTCGTGCGCCGGGAGTCCCCCTCCGGGGACCTCCCGGGCCTGAAGGAGGCGGCGGGCTTTTTGGAGGAGGCCTTTGGGCCCCTTACGGGCCGGCTTTCCCGCAAGGACACCCCAAGAGGCCCCGTCCTCCTCCTAAAACGGGAAGGCGAGGGGAAGCCTGTCCTCATCCTCACCCACTACGACACCGTCCACCCCAAGGGGAGCTTCCCCGGGGCCTTCCGCCTGGAGCGGGAGAAGGCCATCGGCCCGGGGGTCTACGACATGAAGGGGAGCATCATCGCCCTCCTCTACGCCCTGCGCCACGCCGAGGCCACGGGAAGGAGGCTCCCCGCCCTGGAGATCCTCTTCACCCCCGACGAGGAGGTGGGCTCCCCGGAAAGCCGCCCCCTTATTGAGGCCGCCGCCAAAAAGGCCCGGGCGGCCTTGGTCCTGGAGCCCCCCACGGCGGAAGGGGACCTGAAGGTGGCCCGCAAAGGGGTGGGCCTTTACCGCCTGAAGGCCCTGGGGAAGGCGGCCCACCAGGGGGTGGAGCCAGAGAAGGGGGTGAACGCCGTCTTAGAGCTCGCCCACCAGATCCTCAGGGTGGCGGCCTTCGAGGACCGGGAAAAGGGCACCACCCTGGGCCCCAACGTGGTCCGGGGCGGCACGGCCTCCAACGTGGTGGCGGAGGCGGCCGAGGTGGAGATTGACCTCCGGGTCTGGACCCTGGAGGAGGCCAGGCGGGTGGAGGAAGGCCTTAAAGCCCTCACCCCCGTCCTCCCGGGGGCGAGGTTGGAACTTTCGGGCGGGCTCAACCGCCCCCCCATGGAGCCCACCCCGGAAAGCCTGGCCCTCTTCCAAAAGGCCCGGGCCATCGGGGAAAGCCTGGGCCTCGCCTTGAGGCCGGGCCGGGTGGGGGGCGGCTCCGACGGCAACTTCACCGCCCATCTGGGCGTGCCCACCCTGGACGGGCTGGGGCTTTTGGGCGGGGACGCCCACCAGAAGACGGAGTACGTGGTGGTGCCGGAGATCCCCCGGCGGGCCGCCCTCCTCGCCGAGCTCCTCTACGCCCTATGACCCTCTCCCCTTCCGCCCAAAAGGTCCAGGAGGCCCTGAAGGCCCTGGGCTTCCCCCACCTCCAGGTGGAGGTCCCCGCCTCCACCCGCACCGCGGAGGAGGCGGCGAGGGCGGTGGGGGCCGAGGTGGGCCAGATCGTGAAGAGCCTGGTCTTCGTGGGGAAAAGGGGGGCCTACCTCTTCCTGGTGAGCGGGCAAAACCGCCTGGACCTGGGTAAGGCCCAGGCCCTGGTGGGAAGCCCCTTGCGCCGGGCTACCCCGGAGGAGCTCCTCGCCCTCACCGGGGCCCAGGTGGCGGACTTAGAGGAGGCGTAGCCGTGTGGTTTTTCCGCAGGGACCCCCATGTGAAGCCCGAAGGACCCCTGGCCTTCCGGGTGCGGGTGCGCACCAGGAGCGGGGAGGTGGTGGAGATCAGGCTCTCCAAGAGCATGGAGATCTCCCCCACGGAAACGGGCTATTTTGTGCGCAAGGAGATCGTGGCCCCCAGGAGCCTGGACCGGGCGGTGCTTTTGATCTGGTTTGATCGCCGCTACCGCCCCGTGCGCAAGGAGATCCGGGGCGGGGAGCTTGTGCCCATCCGGGAGTGGGCGTAGAGTTAGGGATATGGAAAAGGTCTTGCTCGCCCTGGGTCTACTGGTCATGATCGGCAACGTCTTGTATGGCTTCCGGCTCAAGCGGGCCATCCCCGGCGGGGTTATAGGGGAGCGAAGCAACCAGATGCTCTTCCTCATCGTCTTCTTCGCCCTGGCCTACCTGGGGGTCCTCCTCCTCACCTGGCAGGAGCCCTCTAGCCTCCTCCTTCTCCTCCTCTCCCTCATCCTCCTCTTGGGAGCGGTTTTCGTCTACCTGGTCCTGAGGCTTGTGGACGCCATCGTGGCCTCCCTTTAGCCATGGTCTTCCGCCGCAACCCCACCCCCCCCGAGGGCCACTGGAAGCCCACCCCCGAGGAGTGGCGGGTCTACACCCTCTGCGATGGGCGGCGCACCGAGGAAGAGGTGGTGCGGGAAAGCGGTCTGGGAGAAGGCGCCTACCTGATTCTGGCAAACCTCCTGAAGCGGGGCCTCCTCCTCCCCGTGGAGGGCCCCAAGGAGCTTTGCGGGAAGCTGGTGGACCTCCTTAAAACCCGCTTGGGCCCCCGGGCTGAGCCCTTTGTTAAGCGGCTTCAGGCCTGCGAGAGTCGGGAGACCCTCGAGGAGGAGGCCCTGCGGGTGGCCCTCAAGGTCAAGCTCACCCTGGACAAAAGGGCTGGGGAGGAGCTGGAAAAGGCCATCAGGGCTCTCTTTCGCTAGGGGGCCCTCAACGGGGCGGCACCCAGGGCTCCCCGCGGAAGAAGCCGTAGACTAGGCGCCCCACCACCCCGCCCAAGAGGACCAGGCCCAGGAGGTTGGGGATGGCCATGAGGCCGTTTAAGGTGTCGGAGATGGCCAGGAAGGCCTCGAGGCCCCCCAAAGGCCCCACGAAGGCCAGGGTGGCGAAGGTGAGGCGGTAGGGCCAGCGGATCCCCTCCCCGAAGAGGAAGGCGGCGGCCTCCTCGCCGTAAAAGCCCCAGGCCACCATGGTCCCCAGGGCGAAGACCGCCACGGTGAGGGCCAGGGCCACCCCCCCCAGAGGGTGGGCCCCGAAGAGGGCCTGGGCGGCCTCGGCGGCGCTTCCCCCCTCCTGCCAAAGCCCCGAGGCGATGAAGATGAGGGCGGTAAGGGAGGTCACCAGGAAGCTTAGGAACATCTCCGTGACCCCCCAGAAGCCCTGGCGCACGGGGTGGTCCACCTGGGCTTGGGCGTGGGCGATAGGGGCCGAGCCCAGCCCCGCCTCGTTGGCGAAGATGCCCCGGCCCAGGCCGGCGTTGATGGCGGCGAAGAGGCTGTAGCCCGCCACCCCCCCTAGGGCGGCCTCGGGGCTGAAGGCGGCCCGGAAGACCAGGGCCAGGGCCTCCAGAAGGCGCCCGCCGTAGAGGGCGAGAAGGGGCCCCACCGCCACCAGGAAGAGCAGGAGCTTGAGGGGCACCACCACCTGGGCGAAGCGGGCCACCCGCACGATCCCCCCGCCCAGGACCACGCCCACCAGCAGGGCCAGGAAGAGGCCCACCAGGGCCGGGGGGGCCCCCAGGGGGGCGAGGGCCCCGCCCACCGCTCCGGCCTGGGAGAGGTTGCCGATGCCGAAGGCGCTCAGCGCGGCGAAGAAGGCGAAGAGGTGGCCCAGGAAGCGGAGGCGGGGAAGCCCGCGGGAGAGGTAGTACATGGGCCCACCGGAGACGGAGCCGTCGGCAAAGCGGCGGCGGTAGTGCACGGCCAGGGTGGCCTCGGCGAACTTGGTGCCGGTGCCGAAGAAGTAGCCCAGCCACATCCAGAAGACGGCCCCGGGGCCTCCCAGAAGGACCGCCGCCAGCATGCCGAGGAGGTGGCCGGTGCCGATGGTGGCCGAGAGGGCCACCATGGTGGCCTGGAAGGGGGTGATCTGGCCGCCAAAGCCGTAGGCCCGCTCCCGGATGGCCCCCAGGGTCTCGCTGAAGGAAACCCGGAGCATCCGTAGAGGGGCGCTAAACCAACGTATCTGGAAGATGACCAGATAAGCCCCCACCAGGAGGAAGACCAGCTTCATAGGGAAGCCGTAAACGATGCGGTTTAGACCTTCGTTCAGGGTCAGGATGTCCATGCCTACACCTCCGGCACCACCTCCACCTTATCCCCCCGGCGCAGGCGGAGGCGCCTAAGGTCCTCCTCCAGAAGCCCAAGCCGCCCGGGGATGTTGGGCCTAGGGCGCACCTCCATGAGGGCCCCCGAGGGGTTTAGCCTCAGGCGGAACCCGTGGCGGATGGCCCGGGCCCACTCGGCGTAAAGGGGCTCGTCCACGTAGGCAACCCCCGTTCCCGGGCCGTAGATGGGAAGGACCAGAAGGGAGACGGGGGAAAGGGCCAGCTCTGGGACGGCCTCGAGGACCCCCAGGCCAAGAAGGGTGTTCAGGACGCGGGCGAGCCGCAAGGACCCCGGGGTTAGCAGCACCTCGGCGATGCGTTTCCCCTCCACCTGGGCCAGGACCCCCAAGGCCTCCGGGGGAAGTTCCACCTCCCCACCCCCCGGCCCAAGCCGCAGGACATACCCCCAGTCCGGGGGGAGGTTGAGCCCTTCCCAAGCGGCCTGGGCCTCCGCCAGGCGGGCGGGGACGGCGAGCCCCCCTAAGAGGGTGGTGTGGGGCGGAAGAACCTCGGGCTCAAAGGTGAAGGAGGCCCGCCTGAGCCCGGCCAGGAGGTCCAAGGCCTCCTCCCCCTCGAGGGCCTGCCCCCCGGCCTGGACCCGGGCGTGGAGGGGCTGGCCGCCCCTCAGATAGACCTCGGCCTCCAGAAAGGGGGCTCGGAGGAAAAGCCGCCCTGTGCGCCCCGCTTGCATGAGGGCGCCCACCAGGGAAGGAAAGGGGAACTCTGCCAGGTTGCCCGAAAGCATTCTCCCCCGTTTTACCACGCCCCCCCTTGGCCGTCCAGGCGGGGTATTCTGAGGCGTGAACCTGGTCACTTGAAGTGCACAATAGCGCACCCCAGCGCACCCCGGCCCTCCACCAGGATGAGGACCTGAGCCCACCTTCCACCCCTCCCACGATCCGTGCAGGATGGGCTTGAGGGGAGAAAGATCCCTGGGCACCTCAAGCCCGAGAAGGGGAAGGGTCAGGCCCGTAGGGCCTATCTTGCAGAGGCCTACCCTCAGGACCCGCCAGGGATGGGCGCCGGAGGGGTTCCTTCCTTCGGTTACCCCCTTCCGGCTCCCCGGCGAGCCCCAAGGGCTTGAAAGGGAAGCCAAAGCTGACTGGATTCTCCTCAGCTCACAAGACCACCTCCTCTTCAGGTAAGGGTTCTTCTCCGCTTCGCACTTCGCCCCCAGTTGAGCCATCCGGGCTTCGTAGAAGCTTCGGGCTTCCCTGAGAAAGCTTTCGTCCTTGAGGAGCGCCTCGTACCCCTTGGGAAGCCTCTCCTCAAACCCCAGGGCTCTTCTCCCGATCACGAGGGCCGCGGCCACGTCCTTGGAGAGGGAGAGCCCCGGGGCGT
>Ga0209741_1000057_pt1 | contig 23809 bp, 17 predicted proteins | sample OctOCTMetagenome_FD_184734 | JGI IMG/M metagenome (GOLD analysis project Ga0209741, IMG submission 184734) | Hot spring and microbial mat streamer communities from Octopus Spring Streamers, Yellowstone National Park, USA - OCT_B (SPAdes) (version 4) | ecosystem: Environmental > Aquatic > Thermal...
GCTGGACGAGTGGAAGGCGGGGCGGGCGCGGATGGGGGAGCCGACGCTCACGGCCCACTCCCTCTCCATCCCCTTGAAGTTCCCCGATCCCATCCCCTATGAGCCGGAGGGGGTGATCGGGATCGACAGCAATGAAGGAAACCTCACGGCCTTTGTGACCTCCACCGGCGAGATCCGGGAGATCGACACGGGGGATGTGGGGAAGGTCAACCGGGACCATCTGCGGCGCGAGATCAGAGGGACGAGGGGGAAGCGCAACCCGAAGGCCAAAAAGAAGATCGCCTCCAAGCATCGAAGGATTCGCCGGGAGAAGACGGAGAACTTCTAGCATCATCTGGCCTTGGCGCTGATCGCGTGGGCCATCGGGATGAAAGCGGCTCTGGTGCTGGAGGATCTCAAGGGGATGAAGGAGCGGATCGGGGAGGGGAAGTCCAGGAGGATGCGGCAGCGTTTGCTCCACTTCTGGAGCATTATGACTTTCCATCGCATTCTGGTTCACAAGGCGAGGTTTTACGGGGTTCCGGTGATTTTTGTGGATCCGCAGAACACGTCCTGGGCGTGTCCGGTATGCGGCAGGGTGGGTGAAAGGCGAAGGGGACGCGTCCTGGCGTGCCCTTGCGGGGCGAGGATGGGCCGTCATGAGGCGGCGGCGGTGAACATCGCCCGCAGGGGGGTGGAATTCCTCAGGGGCTTGGGCTCCCGGGGCAAGGGTCGGTGGGCGACCCTGGTGGCCGGTCCTCTGGCCTCGGGCTAAAACCCAAGGCCACGACCGGAATACGCAGAAAACGGCGTAAGTCCTAAATCAAAAAGGCAGGTTGTGGAGATCGGGGTGCGGGATGCTGACCGATTTTCGGGTGCGGCAGCGGGATTACCTCCTGGAGATCACGCGGGCCATCACGGCGCAGCTGGATCTGGACGCCGTGCTGCGCATGGTGGTGGACGCCGCCGCGGAGATGCTGGACGGCCAGGTCGCTTTTATCGCCCTGCGGGAGGACGAGGCCTTCACGATCCGCGCCGCCCACGGCCTGCCGGAACGGATGTGGGGGGAGCTGAACACGCTCCTGATGGAGCTCCCGGCCCAGCCGGAGGCCTGGGGCCGGGCCGGCGTCGAGCGGGTCCTGATGCAGATCGCCCGCACTCTCCGGATCGAAGCCCAGCAGGCCGTCGCCCTCCCCCTGATCGTGGGGGAGAACCTCCTCGGCCTGCTGATGGTCTTCCGCGCCTTCGGCACCGCTTTCACCTACGATGACCGGCTGGTCCTGCGCGCCTTCGCCGACCAGGCCGCCATCGCCGTCCACAACGCCCAGCTTTACCAGCAGCTGGCCACCGAGAAGCGGCGGCTGGAGGCCATCATCGAGGCCACCGCCGACGGCGTCATCATCCTGGACCCGGCCCACCGCATCCAGGTCTTCAACCGGGCCATGACCCGGCTGACCGGATGGTCCCCGGCCGAGGCCATCGGCCGCCCCCACGATGAGGTGGTGGTCCTGAACCCCCGGCGCTCCGGCATGACCCTGGCCGAGGCCGAGGCCGGCGGGTGGCCCCTGGCCGGCGGAAAGCCCATCTATGTCGAAGGGGACCTGGTCCGCCGCGATGGGGGGCGCGTGGCCGTGGGGATCACCTATTCGCCTCTTCTGGACCGCACCGGCCGTCTGGTGAACATCATCGGCGTGGTGCGGGACATGACCCGCGTCCGGGAGGCCGAGGAGCTGAAGTCCACCTTCATCTCCATCATCTCCCACGAGCTCAAGACGCCGGTCTCCATCATTAAGGGTTACGCCGGCACGTTGCGGCGGGAGGACGCCACCTGGGACGCGGCGACGGTGCGGGAGATCGCGGCGATCATCGAGGAGGAGGCGGACCGGCTCACCGAGCTGATCGACAACCTGCTGGATGCCTCCCGCCTGCAGGCGGGGGCCCTGGAGCTGCAGTTCGTGGAGGTCGCCCTGGACGAGCTGGCGGAACGGGTGGCAGACCGCTTCCGTCCCCAGACCGACCGTCATTTCATCGTGGTCGACTTCCCGCCGGATTTCCCTCTGATCCAGGGGGATCCCCGCCGGCTGGAGCAGGTGCTGGCCAACCTGGTGAGCAACGCCATCAAATACTCCCCGCAAGGGGGGACGATCCGAATCTCCGGGCGGGCGACGCCGCGGGAAGTGATCGTCACCGTCACCGATGAGGGCGTGGGGATCCCGCCGGAGGAGCAGGAGCGGATCTTCGAGCGCTTTTACCGCACCAGCCAGGCCATCGCCCGTCAGACGCCGGGGACGGGCCTGGGGTTGTATCTGGCCCGGGCGATCGTGGAGGCCCACGGCGGCCGGATTTGGGTAGAGAGCGCCCCCGGACGGGGATCCGCGTTCAGCTTCTCCATCCCGCGCAGCCCGATACGGTAAGAGGATCCGGACGTGCGGTGAGCTCCCTCCACGTTAAAGCGAACCGCTGGCTCTCCCTCCCCGGACCGGAAGGTGTTATAACCCGAACGGTGAGCGCGATCTCCCTTCCCGCGTGAAAGCGGGCGGCGCCCTTGCTCATCCGGGGAGAAGGCTCGGAGCCGAGCGTGCATCGATTCATCTTCTCCGGGAAGTGAAGGGATCACCCCATGTCCTTCGTCCACCTGCATGTCCACACGGAATACTCGCTGTTAGATGGGCTCAGTCGGATCGACGATCTGATCGGGCGGGCGGCCGAGCTGGGCATGCCGGCCCTCGCCCTGACGGATCACGGCGTCCTCTACGCCGCCATCGCTTTCTATCAGAAGGCTCAGGAGGCCGGGATCCGGCCCATCCTGGGGATGGAAGCCTACGTGGCCCGCCGCACCATCCAGGATCGGGAGCCGGATGACCGGAGCCTCTACCACCTGACGATCCTGGCGATGGATGAGACGGGCTGGCGGAATCTCATCCGCCTGGCGACCATCGCCCAGCTGGAGGGTTTCTATTACAAGCCGCGCATCGACAAGACCCTGCTGGAGCGCCACGCGGAGGGGTTGATCGTCCTCTCCGGATGCCCCTCGGCGGAGATCCCCCGTCTGCTGGCCCAGGGGCGGATGGAGGAGGCGGAGGCGGTGGCGGCGTGGTTCGCCGAACGCTTCCCCGGGCGCTTTTTCCTCGAGCTGCAATCCCACCCGGGCGTTCCGGAGCTGGATGAGATCAACCGGGGTCTGGTGACCCTGTCCCGCCGCCTCGGGCTCCCCCTGGTGGCCACCAACGATGTGCACTACGTCCGCCCGGAGGACGCCGGGCTCCAGGACGTGCTGCTCTGCATCCAGACCGGCAAGCGGCTGAAGGAGCCCGGCCGCATGAAAATGAGCGATAACACCTACTATCTCCGCACCCCGGAGGAGATGCAGGAGCTTTTCGCCGAGATCCCGGAGGCCCTGACCAACACCCTGCGGGTGGCGGAGATGTGCTCGCTGAAGCTGGAGCTGGGCCGCCACCGGCTCCCCCGCTTCGATCCGCCACCAGGCTTCCCGGACCCTGCGGCCTATCTGCGGCACCTGGCTGAGGAGGGCTTCCGGGCTCGCTTCCCTCAGCCTCGGCCGGGCTACCGGGAGCGCCTGGACTACGAGCTGGAGATCATCCACCGCATGGGGTTCGATGCTTATTTCCTGATCGTGTGGGACCTCATCCGCTATGCCCGGGAGCGAGGGATCTGGTGGAACGTGCGGGGCTCCGGCACCGGGAGCCTGGTGGCTTACTGTCTGGGGATCACCCGGGTGGATCCCATCGAGCTGGATCTGATCTTCGAACGCTTCCTGAACCCGGCCCGCGTGTCGATGCCGGACATCGACATCGACTTCCCGGACGATCAGCGGGATGAGATGATCCGCTATGCGGTGAACCGCTACGGGGCGGACCGGGTGGCCCAGATCATCACCTTTGGGACGATGAAAGCCCGGGCGGCGGTGCGGGATGTCGGCCGGGCCCTGGATCTCCCCCTGCCGGAGGTGGACCGGGTGGCCCGGCTCATCCCCGCGATCCCGGGCAAGGACATCTCCATCCGGGATCTGCTGGATCCTTCGAACGAGGAAGGGCGGGAGCTGCGGCGACTGTATCAGGAGAAAGATTACATCCGGGAGCTGCTGGATCTGGCCATGCAGCTGGAGGGGACGGTGCGCCATGCCGGCACCCACGCGGCGGGCGTGGTGATCGCCGATCGCCCTCTGGTGGATTACGTCCCTCTCCACCGGCCGACCGGGCTGAAGGGGAGCGCACGGGAGGAGAACGGCGGGGAGGAGGGAGAGGGGGAGGCCCTCCTGCCGGTCACCCAGTTCGATATGGAGGCCCTGGAGGCCCTGGGCCTCTTGAAGATCGACTTCCTGGGCCTTTCCACCCTAACGGTGATGCGGGAGACCTGCGAACGGGTGGCCCAGCGTCACGGGGTGCGTCTGGACCTGGAGACCATCCCGACGGACGCTCCGGAGGCCTACGCCCTTCTGGGGCGGGGGGAAACGGTGGGAGTGTTCCAGGTGGAAGGGCGGGGGTTCAGCCGAATGATGCGGGACCTCAAGCCCCAGGCCTTCTCCCATGTGATGGACGCCCTGGCCCTCTACCGTCCGGGGCCGCTGGAATATATCCCCAACTACATCCGCCGCATGCGCGGCCAGGAGCCCATCGAATATCGTCATCCGCGTCTGGAGCCCATCCTCTCGAAGACCTTCGGCATCCTGGTCTACCAGGAGCAGATCATGCGGGTGGCCATCGACCTGGCCGGCTACACGCCCTCTGAGGCGGATGAGCTGCGCAAGGTCGTGGCCAAGAAGAAGGGGGAGGCTTTCCCCAAGCAGCGCGCCAAGTTCCTGGAGGGCTGCGTCCGCAACGGCATCCCCGCTGAGGTGGCGGAGGCCATTTGGGGGGACATCGAGTTCTTCGCCCGCTACGGCTTCAACGCCGCCCACGCCGCCTCCTACGCCAAAATCTGCGTCCAGACGGCTTATCTCAAAGCCAAATATCCGGTCGAGTATCTGTGCGCCCTGATGACCGTCGATCGGAACAAGACGGAGAAGCTCGGCCTCTATGTCGCGGAGTGCCGGCGCCTGGGGATCCCCGTCCTCCCGCCCGACATCAACCGAAGCGAAGCCACTTTCACCATTGAGCGGACGCCGGAGGGCGTGGAGGCCATCCGGTTCGGGCTGACGGCGGTGAAGAACGTGGGAGAAGGGGCGGTGGCCCGCATCCTGGCCGCCCGGCGGGAGGGCGGGCCTTTCCGGGATCTGGATGATCTGGCCCGGCGGGTGGATCTGAAGGAGATCGGCCGGCGGGCCCTGGAATCCCTGATCCGGGTTGGGGCTCTGAGCGCCTTCGGGAATCGAGCTCAGCTGCTGGAGATCCTGGACCGCTTGATGGAGGCCAGCGCCCGTTACCATCGGAAGCGCCAGCAGGGGATGCTCAGCCTCTTCGATCTGAGCGGCCTTCGGCTGGAGGCGACCTCCCTGGTCGGCGCGCTGCCGAATCTGCCCGAGGTCAAGGAGGGCCAGATCCTGGAATGGGAGAAGGAGCTCGTCGGCGCTTATCTCTCAGAGACCCCGCTCACCCGGCAATGGCCGATCTTGCAGCAGGTGGTCACCCACACCACGGCCGACCTGAGCGAGGAGCTCCACGGGCAAACCGTGAAGCTGGCCGGCCTGATCCGGGCGGTGCGGACCGTCACGACGCGAACCGGGGAGACCATGGCGTATGTGACGATGGAAGACATCCATGGGATGGTGGAGGTGGTGATCTTCCCCCGCCTGTGGAAGCAGAAGGGGGACCGGGTGCGCCCGGATTCGATCCTCATCGTGGTGGGCAAGGCGGAGAGCGGAGGGCGGGAGCCTCGGGTGGTGGCGGAGGACCTGCGGGATCAGGAGGTGCTGGCGCGACCGGTTGAGGAGCAGACGGAAACGGAAGCGGAGGGGTTCCCGGAGGCCGAGGAGCGTATCCTCCCGCCGAACGGCTGGGAGCGTTCCAGGGAGGAGACAGCCTCCGATCCGAAGAAAGCCGCTCCGCCCGTTCCTCCTTCGTCCTCGGAGGCGACGCCCTCTCCGCCTTCAGAGGGGGAGGCAGGCGCCTGGACCCCGGCCTCCGAAAGGGGACAACAGATCCCCCCAGGGCCGGAAACCCCCAGAGCCGTCCCGGCCCGGCAAATCGTGGTGTATCTCTACCGGACCGACCGGCTGGAGGACGATCTGCGACGGCTGCAGGAGGTCCATCGGCTGCTCACAGAGCGGCCGGGGCCGGATCCCTTCCAGGTCGTGGTGGTGTATCCGGACCGGCGGCAGGTCCGACTGCGGTTCCCTCAGCAAGGCACGTGGTATTCCCCGGAGCTTCTGGCGCGCCTCGAAGGCCTGCTGGGCCCGGACTCCGTGCGCGTCTTCCCGCTTAAGCCGCAAGAGTGAGCTGGCGGGTCCTTCTGCGCAACGCGCTGAAGCTGCCGGGCTTCGCTTTATGGTAAAATCCCGGAGCGGGAGGATGTAGATGGCGTTCACGGTGGAGGATCTGCGGGATCTGGCGGAATTGTTGCGCGCGCATCCGGAGTGGCGGGAGCCCTTGTGGGCCCTGCTGGCCTCGGAGGAGGTGCGCCGGATGCCTGCCGATCTGGCGGCCACGCGGGAGGCGATGGAGCGGGGCTTCCGGCGGGCTGCCCGCCTCATCTTGGCCCTCTACCGGGCCCAGCGGCGACAGGCCCGGGAGACGGACGCCCGCTTTGCGGAGATGGCTGAGGCCATCCGCCGCCTGGGCGAGACCTTCACCGTCCATCGTCAGGAGTTCGTGGCCCACCAGGCCCAGACCCAAGCGCAGCTTACGGAGCTCAACGCGGCCGTCCGCAACCTGACCGAAGTCGTCCACAACTTAATTGAGACGGTGCGCAACCTGGCCGAGTCCTTCATCACCCACCGTCAGGAGTTCTCGTCCTACCAGGCCCAGACCAACGCGGGCTTTGCCGAGCTCATCGCTGAAGTCCGCGCCCTGGCGGAGGCGCAGCATTCGCATTATGAGGCGTTCATTGCTCACCGTCAGGAGTTCCTGCAGCAACGGGCGGAGACAGATCGTCGGTTTGCGGAGCTGGCCGAGGCTCAGCGTCGCACGGAGGAGAGCCTCCGGCGCCTGAGCGAGGCGTTTGAAGCCCACCGCCAGGAGTTCCTGGAGCATCGTGCGGAGACGGATCGCCGTTTCGCCGAGCTTGCGGAGGCTCAGCGTCGCACGGAAGAGAGCCTCCAGCGCCTGAGCGAGGCGTTTACGGCTCATCGAGAGGAGACGGACCGTCGGTTTGCGGAGCTGGCCGAAGCTCAGCGTCGCACGGAGGAATCGCTTCAGCGCTTGAGCGAGGCATTCATTGTCCACCGCCGGGTTGTGGCCGATGATATGTCTGTCCTGAAGAAAGAAAGCCTGGAGCGGCGATATCGCGAACGGGCAGCCGCTTACTTCGGAGGACCGGATTTCCACAAGGTGCGGGCGCTGACCTTTGACGAGCTGATGGAGGCGCTTGGGAAGGCCCTGAAGGCTCGATCCATCACTCGTGAGGAATACGAGGAAGCCCGGCGGGTGGATGGGGTGATCCGGGGGAGGCGGCGCCAGCGTTCCATGCACCTGGCCCTGGAGGTCTCCTGGATCATCGATCGAGGGGATGTGGAGCGGGCGGTTCGGCGGGCGGAGATCCTCCGCAAGGCCCTGGGGGAGACCTGGCCCGCGGTGGCCGGGCGCGAGATCACAGAGGGAGCGCGGGAGGCGATCGAACGGCTGCGCCGGGAGGGCCGGCCCATCGTTGTGGTCCAGGATGGGTGGGTGGATTGGCCTTCGAAGCCGGTTTAAGCGTCGATCCTGACCCATCCCCGCCTCACACGCCCGGCGACGCCTCTTCCTCCAGTTATGCCTTACCACGCTATCCCGGCGTGGATCCCTTTCGTGCTCCTCCTCGCGCTTCGCGGCGACCCCGGGTTTCGCTACAATGGATCCCTGACCGAAAAGCGGGCCTAAGGGGTAGGGAATGGAGGGGGTTGGGATGGAACCGGTGGTGCTGGTGGCGGCCGGGTATCTCCTCGGCTCGGTGTTGCCAGCGGAGTTCTTCGTGCGCTGGAAGACCGGGCGCACCCCGCACGAATTCCGGGACAACCCCGGCGGGGGTGGGGCGTGGCGGCTGGCAGGCCCTCTCCCCGGGCTGATCACGATCCTCTTTGATCTGGGCAAGGGAGCTCTTCCCACAGCCATCGCCCTGCGGGCCGGGTTCAGCCTGCCCTGGCTGATCGCTGCGGCGGTGGCCCCGGTGGTTGGCCATTGCTGGCCCTTTTATAAGGTCATCCGACGGGATCGCGGAGGCCGGGGCCTGGGGCCCGCCACCGGAGCGCTCTTCGTCCTGGCCTTCCGGGAGGTGGTGCCCGCTTACGTCCTGGGCGCCCTCGCCGCCTATCGCTTCCGCTGGCTGCCCAGCGTCGGCATCGTGGCCTTCCCGCTGAGCCTTCTCCTCCTGTGGGTCTGGAAGGTTCCCCCGGAGCGGTTCGCCGTGGCTTTCGCGGTGATGCTCGTGGTCCTGATCCGCAATGTGAACCTGTTGTGGACGGTGCTCCGCACTCGGGGTGCGGAGCGTCCGCACTGAGGGCCGCGATGGCGCGCCGACGGGTGGTGGCCCTCACCGGGGCCGGGGTCTCGGCGGAGAGCGGGGTTCCGACGTTCCGGGGCCCGGGTGGGCCGTGGAGGGATTACCGGCCGGAGGATCTGGCCTCCCCGGAGGCCTTCGCCCGGGATCCAGTCCGGGTATGGGAGTGGTATGCGTGGCGCCGGGAGTGCATTGCCCGGGCGACACCGAACCCCGCGCACCGGACGCTGGCCGCGATGGAGGAGGCGCTCCCGGATTTCCTCCTCATCACCCAGAACGTGGATGGGCTCCATTCGCAAGCGGGCAGCCGCCGGGTGATCGAGCTCTATGGCAGCCTGTGGCGCATGCGGTGCGTCCGGGAGGGACAGGTCTGGGAGGATCGGCGGGTGCCGTTGCCGGAGTTGCCGCCGCGTTGCCCGGCTTGCGAGGCCCTGGCCCGGCCGGACGTGGTGTGGTTCGGGGAGCCGCTTCCGGAGGCGGCGTGGACGCAGGCCTTCCGCGCCGCGGCGGAGGCGGAGATCTTCCTGATCATCGGGACCTCCGGGCTCGTGGAGCCGGCGGCCTCGCTCCCGCGATGGGCTCGCGCCCACGGTGCCCGCCTGATCGAGTTCAACATCGAGGACACGGTCCTCACGCCCCTGGCGGATGAGGTCTGGCGAGGGCCGGTGGGGGAAACCCTACCCCGGTGGTGGGCGCAGTTCTCCGGGGCCTCCTGAACCGCGTGATGCCGGGGGCGCGAGGAGCGCCCCCGGCCGGATCACGCCGCAGGAGGCCTTGCTCATTCCTCCAGCGTGGAGAGGTCGCCTTCAGGGAGGCCCAGGGCGCGGGCTCGCAGCACCCGCCGCATGATCTTGCCCGAGCGGGTCTTGGGGAGCTTGTCCACGAAGTGGATGGCCTCGGGCCGGGCGATGGGGCCGATCAGCTGGGCCACATGCTGGCGCAGCTCCTCGGCCAGGGCCTCGCTGGGAGTGTAGCCGGCCTTGAGGATGACGTAGCAGTGGATCCCCTCGCCCTTCACCTCGTGGGGCAGGCCGATGGCAGCGGCCTCGGCCACCGCCGGATGGGCCACCAGGGCCGACTCGATCTCCGCCGTGCCCAGCCGGTAACCGCTCACCTTCAGCACATCGTCCACCCGCCCGATGATGTAGAAGTAGCCATCCTCATCTCGCCGGGCGGAATCCCCTGTGAAGAACCATCCGGGATACTTGGACCAGTAAGTCTTCACGTAGCGATCGGGATCGCCGTAAAGCGTGCGGCTCATCCCGGGCCATGGGTTCTGGATCACCAGGTAGCCCTCCACGCCGGGCGGGCAGGGGTTGCCGTTCTCATCCACCACCTCGGCCCGGATGCCCGGGAAGGGCAGGGTGGCCGAGCCGGGCTTGAGGGGGACGCATGGCATGGGGGTGATCATGAAGCCGCCGGTCTCCGTCATCCACCAGGTGTCCATGATCGGGCAACGTCCCTTCCCGATCACCCGGTAATACCAGCGCCAGGCCTCCGGGTTGATCGGCTCGCCCACCGTCCCCAGCAGGCGCATGGAGGAGAGGTTGCGCCGGTTGGGCCACTCATCCCCGAAGCGCATCAGCCCCCGGATGGCCGTGGGGGTGGTGTACAGCACGGTCACCCCGTATTTCTCCACGATGCTCCACCAGCGATCCGGGTAAGGATACGTCGGCGCTCCCTCATACATCACGCTGGTGGCCCCCAGCATCAGCGGCGCGTAGACGATGTAGGAGTGCCCGGTCACCCACCCGGGGTCCGCCGTGCACCACCAGATGTCCTCATCCTTGATGTCGAAGACCCACTTCATGGTCGTGTAGATATAAACCGCGTAGCCGCCGTGGACGTGGACCTGGCCCTTGGGGGCGCCGGTGGTGCCGGAGGTGTAGAGGATGTAGAGGGGGTCCTCGGCGTCGGTTTCCTCCACCGGGCATTCGCCCTGGGCGAAGGGCAGCCGGGCCAGCTCATCGTAAAAGTAATCCCGCCCGGGCTCCATGGGCACCTCGTGGCGGGTGCGGCGGACCACCAGCACGTGCTCCACGGAGGGGGCGCGCCGGACCGCCTCGTCCACCGTGCGCTTGGTCTCCACGATACGCCCGTTCAGGTATCCGCCGTCGGCGGTGATCACCAGGCGGGATTTGGAGTCTTCGATGCGCGTGTGAAGGGCCTCCACGGAGAAGCCAGCGAAGACCACGCTGTGGATCGCCCCGATGCGGGCGCAGGCCAGCATGGCGATGGGCAGCTCTGGGATGCGGGGCATGTAGATGGTCACCCGGTCGCCCTTGCGGACCCCCAGGGCCTTCAGGACGTTGGCGAAGCGGTTGACCTCGCGGTAGAGGTCGTAGTAGCTCAGCACCCGGCGCTCGCCGTTCTCCGCCTCCCAGTAGAGGGCCACCTTGTTCTTGCGCCAGGTCTTCATGTGGCGGTCCACGGCGTTGTAGCAGATGTTGATCTTGCCGCCGACGAACCACTTGTAGAAGGGCTTGTTGCTGTCGTCGAGGACCCGGTCCCATTTCCGGAACCACTCCAGCTCTTCGGCGCGCTCGGCCCAGAAGGCCTCAAGGTCCTGCATGGCGCGCGAATAGACTTCCTCATAGTTTTTGATGTAGGCGCGCTCGAGGACCTCGGGGGAGGGATGATACACCTCGCCGCTCAGATGACGGATATCCGCCACGACTTCCTTCACCGCCATGGCACCCTCCTTTTGGATAAAAAATTCCCCGCGGCGGGGATCACCCCCGCCGCGGATGGTTGCCTGCCTCTTTCCACGCCCAGCTACCACACCGCGATCAAGCGGACGGGGCCGCCGGAGGCGCCTTCGATGCGCAGGGCGCCGACGAAGACCATGGCTCCGGCAGGCGGGATGCGGCCCAGGTTGGCAACGTTCTCCAGCCCCCACTTGTTGGCCGGGAGGATGGTGTAGTGGGTCTTGAAGTCCGTGGACGCCCCGTAGTCCAGGCTCAGGGTGTCCACCCCGATGCCCACGATGTTGCGCTCCTTCAGGAGGAACTCGGCGGTGTCTGGATGGAAGCCCGGGAAGTGCATCACGCCCTGGGCGTCCATGTTGCGGTAGGCCGCCTCGTCGCCCACGCGAGCCCCCCATCCGCTCCACATGAACACCACGGCGCCGTCCGGCAGACGCCCGTAGCGCCGCTCCCAGGTCCGGATGTCGTCGGGGGTGAGCTGGGCGTCGGGGTTGCGCCGGGCGCGGTCGCGGATGTCGATGACCGCCGCCGGGGCGACCAGGACCTCCGCGGGGAGCCGCTCCATGGTCAGGGCGTTCTTCCCGAAGTGGACGGGGGCGTCCATGTGGGTGCCGTGGTGCTCGTAGATGTGCCAGCGGTTGGCGTAGAAGCCGTGCTGGGCGTGGTTGAAAACGTTCTCGATCTGGAGGCGCGGCGCCCCAGGCCAGATGGGGAAGTTGGGGTTCTGCACGTAGGTGAGGTCCACTTTTCGCTGGAAGACGCGGGCAGCGGTCCGCACCATCACCCCGACGGGGGCGGAGGCCGCCTCGCCGTAAGCGGGCTTTCGCCAGGAGACGAACCCGTGGGCGCTCACCAGGGTGGCGGCCGGGTGCGGCGCCACCTGATAGCGGAAGGGCCCCAGGGTGCCCTTGGGCGGGATCTCCTCGGCCAGCCAGACGGCCGACTGGAGGTCTCCGCCTTCGGCCTCGAAGCCCCGGAACCAAGCCCGGGCGGGGGTGGCGGTGGCGGCGACGAAATCCGCGTTGCGGGGGACGTGGCCGGCGACGTAGAGGTCGGAGATGGTCTCCTCGGTGAGGTTGCGGACGGTGAGGGTGAAGGAGACGAGGTCGCCTTCGCGCGCGCCCTGGATCTCCACGCTCAGCCAGGGCCAGACCGTCGGGCCGGGGGAAGGGAGCACGGTGGCGGCCATCGCGCCGCTTAGCATCTTGAGGAAGTCCCGACGGCTCCAGGCCCGCGCCATCGCCTCATAGACCTGTGGACCGCACATGGCTCCCTCCTTTCCTGCCGGTTTGGCGAGCGCTCCCAATGATTCGATCCGGCGGATGCGGGTTGACCGCACCGGCCGGGTGTCGCCTCCAGGTTGTGCGCCGGCAATGGGAAAGAGCGCCCTGGCCCTCTCTGGAGGGGGAAGTTTAACGCCATTCTACACAGTTCGGAGATGCCTGTCAAGGCACGATGCTCTCTCGCGCCTCTTCACTTTTTGAATCATAGCAGGCCTCCAGCGTATGCGGCGCGCTTCAGCGCCCTGAGGAGCTCCGGAGGCTTGGCGTGCTCCAACCGTGGCAGGGCCAGCCAGAACCCGCTCCCCTTCCCTCGCCCGAACCCTTTCGGATGAAATCCTGCGGGCAGCCCCAACACCCCGAGCCAGGCCAAGACCCGCGTCGCCCCACCCACCCCACCCGCAACCGGGCCATGCGCTCCGCTGGGAGACGGCGGCCTGCCTCAGTCCCCAGCGCGGCTTCCGATCCCGAAAGCCCTCCTCGATGCGCATCCGGCGGGGGTAGTCCGCCCAGGCTCGCTGCCGGCTCTCCCCAGTCGTCCCCCCATACCCGGGCTCCCACTCCTGCGGGGGCTTCTTTCGGGCTTGCTTCCATCATTGCGCGAGTGCAGAGAGGAAGGGAGGACCGGAGGCCCGGCCTCACACCTCCTCCGCCTCATCGAGGAGGCCGGGCATGGGCCAGATCACCATCCGGTTGGCTTCGACGTCGATCTCCCGGACCACATCCCGGATGGCCGGGATGAGAACCTCCCCGAAGGGGCCCAGGACGACATACACGTCGTTGGCTCGGGTGTAGAGGATCTCCTTCACGCGCCCCAGGTATACCCCTTCGGTGGTGTAGACGTCCATATCCAGGATCTCGTGCTCGTAGAACTCCCCCGGCGGGAGCGGGACGGCCTCCTCCCGGTCGATCAGCACCAGACGCCCCCGCAACGCCTCCGCCGCCTCCCGCGTCTCGCATCCGGGCAACCGCATGAGGACCATCCCCTTGTAATACCGGAAGCGGACTCCCTCGTAGGGGATGGCTTCCTCCCCAATGTAGACCCGCTTGAGCCGTTTCAGCCGCTCGGGGAAATCGGTGAGGATCTCCAGCTTCATCTCGCCCCGGACCCCCCAGGGGCGGGCGATCCGGGCCACGGCGAGGAAACGGGGGAGCGGCTTCCGCATCGCGGACAACCCCGGTCCGACGGCTTACTCCAGGGGCTCAATCCGCAGATCCACCTTCCGATGCGGAGGGGCCGCGGCCCGCATGACCTGACGGATGGCCTCCGCCAGATGTCCCTCCCGGCCGATCAGGCGTCCCATCTCGCCGGGCGGCGCCTTCAGGATGTAACGGATCACCGGCCCCCGGCGCAGCTCCCGGATCTGCACCGCGGAGGGATCGTCCAGCAGGGCCCGGACGATGAACTCCAGGAAGGCCCGCATCGCAGCCTCTCAGCGGGTGGAGGTGCGGGTGCCGGCCTCCAGGGCTGTGGCCTCCGCGACCAGCGCCTCCAGCGGCTCGCCGGCCTTCAGCCGCTCGAAGCGGGCCAGCGTCCCCGTCTTGCGGAACAGGATCCGCACCGCCTCCGTGGGCTGGGCGCCTACCCGCAACCAGTGGAGGGCGCGGGCCTCGTTCACCACGATGGTCTCCGGCTCCGTGCGGGGGTTGTAATGCCCGATGATCTCGATGAACTTCCCATCCCGCGGCGCCCGCGAATCCGCCACGACGATCCGATAAGTGGGTTCGTGCTTCTTCCCCATGCGCTGCAGTCGGATGCGAACCATCTCCACCTCTCACAGGATGAAGTTTTATCGAGACAACCCAAAGGCTGTCCCGTTCCGAAGCGGAAACGTCATAGGGGGCGGCAGGCCGTCCCCGGGCCTCAACGGAAAAACGGGAAGGGGAAGCCGCCGCGGCCGGCTTTCATCTGCTTCATCAGACGCTGGAGCTGGCGGAACTCGTTGAGCAGCTGGTTGACCTCCTGCACGGTGGTCCCGCTGCCCCGGGCGATCCGCCGCTTGCGGCTGGCGTTCAGGATCTCCGGGTTGCGCCGTTCCTCCGGCGTCATCGAGTTGATGATCGCTTCGATGCGCTTGAACTGGCGATCCGCCTCCTCCGGCGAGAGCATCCGAGCCATCTGACTGTAACCGGGCAACATCTCCAGCAGCTGGGAGAGCGGCCCCATCTTCCGCAACATCCGCAGCTGCTCCCGGAAATCCTCCAGGGTGAACTCGGCCCGGCTCAGCTTGCGGGCCATCTCCGCCGCCTTCTCCGCCTCCACCGCCTCCTGGGCCCGCTCGATCAACGTGAGCACATCCCCCATGCCCAGGATCCGGGAGGCCAGCCGCTCCGGCTGGAACGGCTCCAGCTGATCCGGCTTCTCGCCCACTCCGATGAACTTGATGGGGACCCCGGTCACCGCTCGGATGCTGATGGCCGCCCCGCCGCGGGCATCCCCATCCAGCTTGGTGAGGATGAGGCCGGTCAGGCTCAGCCGCCGATGGAAAGCCTCAGCCGCCCGGACGGCGTCCTGGCCGGTCATCGCGTCGACCACCAGCAGGATCTCCTCCGGCCGGATGGCAGCCCGGATGGCCTCCAGCTCCGCCATCATCTCCTCATCGATGTGCAGCCGGCCCGCTGTGTCCAGGATCACCAGGGTATATCCGTGATCCCGGGCGAACCGCAGCGCGCGGCGGGCGATGTCCACCGGGTCCGCCTCCGGCCCTTCCCGGTAGACCGGGATGTTCAGCTGCTTTCCCAGGATCTCCAGCTGATCGATGGCCGCCGGGCGGTAGACGTCGGCCGCCACCAGCAGGGGGCGCTGGCCGGCCTTCCGCATGCGCAGGGCCAGCTTCGCCGCCGTAGTGGTCTTGCCCGATCCCTGCAACCCGACCAGCATCACCCCGTGGGGCGGGGAGCCCGCGAGATGGAGCGGGGCCGGGCTGCCCAGGGTTTTCACCAGCTCCTCGTAGACGATCTTGATCACCTGTTGAGCCGGGGTGAGGCTCCGCAACACCTCGGCTCCCACCGCCCGCTCCCGGACCCGGGCCAGGAAGTCGCGGACCACGGTGTAGTGGACGTCCGCCTCCAGGAGGGCCAGGCGGATCTCCCGCAGCGCCGCGTCCACGTCGGCCTCGGTGAGCACCCCCCGCCGCCCCAGGCGGTCGAAGATCTGCTGGAATTTCTGGGTCAGCCCCTCAAACATTCTCTGATCTTTCCCTCTCAGGGGTCCCGGAGCACAGATCCTCCTCGCTAACCCAGGGGGAAATTATAACACAAGCGCGGATCGATCTATGGGTTCGCGCCGCCGCCCATGCATCGAGGCGCGGATGGGTCTATGCGCCTTCATCGAGGAGGCTCGCCGGGATGGCGATCGCACCGATGGGAACTCGGCCCCCCATAGACGCCCCGTGCCGGCCTTTGCGTCGATTGAAATCGGCCTTCATCGGCGCTTGCGCGCCAGGCGTCGGCCTCCGCCGACGCAAGAATCGCTTTCGGTCGGCGCAGGCCGACCCGCCGGCAGAAGACCTCCCCAGCGCTTTATCGAACGTGGGAATACGCTGCGCTATGGGGGACCTCCGGGATTGAGATCCGGCTCGTGATTCTGTCCGTGAGGAGGCGCTCTTCCCCTGCCCCAACCCGTGTCCGAACCTAGAAGTCCCCATGGTTGACATCTCCCTTCACTGTGGTAAGATAAACGCAAAAGGGATGATGGCGTCGTGGAAAGCGACGACGCCTCATCCCGGGACAACCGAATAGAGCGTGGCACTCATCGAGAGAGGCGGAGGGACCCGGCCCGACGAAGCCTCGGCAACCTCCCGTGGAGCATCAGGGCCGACCGGGGAGCACGCCGCCCCCCGGCGGAGCGCTCCCGGGGATGGTGCCAAATCCGGCAGACGGTTCGGTCTGGGAGATGAGGTGGCCCGCAGCGGCGATGTGCCTCTTCTTCCCAGAAGAGGCTTTTGTTTTGCCCCGCCCCTCCTCCCGGCGGGGTGTTTTTATGTTCACACCCCGTCGGGGGAAGCGGGGACCGTGCGGTGCGGCGAGCGGCGAACAGGCGGAGGAAGGCCCCTCGGGCACCTTCCTCCGTGGGATCCAGGCACCCTGAACCCGTTATGAAAGGAGGACCCGGATGCGGAACATTGTGGTTTCCGAAGCCGGCGGCCCTTACATCGAGGACCTTCCGGTGGAGATCGTGGAGCGGAAGGGCATCGGGCACCCGGACAGCCTGTGCGATGGGATCGCCGAGCGCATCAGCCGGGAATACACCCGCTGGTGCGAGGAGCACCTGGGCGGCGCGTTGCACCACAACTTTGACAAGGTCCAGCTGGTCGCCGGAGAGATCTCGGTGCGCTTCGGCGGCGGAGAGCTGCTGAAACCCATCCGCATCCAGATCGCCGGCCGGGGCACCCCCTACTACAACGGCCAGGCGATCCCGATGGAGACCATCGCCATCGAGGCCGCCCGGGCCTATCTGCGGGAGACCATGCGCTACCTGGATCCGGTGAAGCATGTGATCATCGACTGCTTCGCCGGGCGCGGCGCCAGCGAGCTGATCGACATCGTCCATCAGGTGACCGCCAACGACACCAGTTTCGGCGTCGCCCACTGGCCCCGCAGCGGCCTGGAGGAGGCGGTCTACCAGGCCGCCCAGTATCTCAACTACGAGCTGATCAACCAGTTCCCCATCGGCGAGGACATCAAGGTCATGGGGCTGCGCCAGGGGAACCAGGTCATCCTGACCGTGGCCGTCCCCTTCATCGCCACCCGGGTGCACGATGCGGCGGAGTATGAAGAAGCCAAGCGGGGGGTGCAGGAGGCGCTGCAGCGCTTCGTCTCCAGCCTCCCCGCCCTGGAGGGACGAACGGTTCGGGTTGACGTCAACACCGCCGATCACGCCAAGCGGGGGGATTTCTACCTGACCCTGACCGGGACCAGCGCCGAGATGGGCGACGATGGCGCCGTCGGCCGGGGGAACCGCATCACCGGCCTGATCACCCCCTTCCGCTCCTCCAGCCTGGAGGCCGCCGCGGGCAAGAACCCCATCTCCCACGTCGGGAAGGTCTACAACGTGCTGGCCCTGGAGATCGCCCGGGACATCGTCGCCCGCCTGCCGGAGATCCGGGAAGCCACCGTGTATCTGCTCTCCCAGATCGGCAAGCCGCTGGATCAGCCGCTGATCGCCAACGCCGCCGTCCGGGTCCGCTCCGGCCCGCTCACCCCGGGGATCCAGGAGGCCGTGCGGGCGATCGTGGATGAACACCTCTCCAACATCCACCAGGTCCGCCGTAAGATCATCGCCGGCGAGGTCTCCCTGTTCTGAGCCTTCGTGCTCGGAGAACGGGCGCCTTCAAGGGCTGAGCGGGCGCACCGATGCCCCGCTCAGCCCTTTGTGGGAATCCTCCGCGCGATTCCTGGCTGTGTGGAGCTTGCGGGATGCCCCGACGAACCCGGATGCGATGGCTGGCAGCGGTCGCCCTGCTCTGGCTCGCCGCTCTGCTCCGCTGGCTGGACCTGCCTCACATCCCCTATGGGCTCTGGTATGACGAAGCGTATTACGGACTGGATGCGCTGCGGGTGCTGCAGGGGGAGATGCGGATCTTTTTCCCGGAGAACAACGGCCGCGAGCCCCTGTTCGTCTATCTGGTGGCCGGCGCCATCGCCATCCTGGGGCCCACCCCTTACGCGCTGCGGCTCACCGCCAGCATGATCGGCCTGCTCGCGGTGGCCGCGACCTTCCGGATGGCGTGGACGATCTCCCGGCGCTGGGAGGTGGGCGCCCTGAGCGGGGCGCTGATGGCTTTTCTGCTCTGGCCCCTGAACCTCAGCCGGGTGGGGTTCCGGGCCGGCCTGTTCCCCCTGGCCGCCGCCCTCACCCTTTGGGCCTTCACCCGCGCCGCCCGCAGCGGCCGGGAGCGGGATTGGGCGCGGGCGGGATGGATCTGGGGACTGGGGTTCTACACTTACCTGGCCGCCCGCATGACGGTTCTCCCCATCGCCCTGGGGCTGCTGCTCGGTCGCTGGCGGGCGCCGGATCGCTTCCGGGTTCGGGCCGTCGGGGCCTTCCTGGGATGCGCGCTGCTCACCGCCTCGCCGCTGATCGCCTATTTCCTTACGCACCCGGCGGAGTTCACCCTCCGCATGGAGCAGGCGGCGGCCTTCCAGGGCGGGCGCCCCTGGCTGGGGGTGGCCAAGGAACAGGCGCTGCGGGTAGGCGGGATGTTTTTCCGGCAAGGCGACTCGATTCCGCGCCACAACACCGAGAGCCGCCCGGTCTTCGATCCCCTCCTAACTGTCGTTTTTCTGATCGGCGGGATCCAGGCCCTCCGCCGGGCGCCCTTCACGGCCCTTTGGGGAGGAGCGATGCTGTTGCCCACGTTCCTGGCTGCGGAAGCCCCCCATTACCTGCGGGCCGGCGGAGCGCTGCCGGTGGTGGTCTTCTGGGCCGCCCTCGGCCTGTGGACCCTCGCGGAGGCGGCGGCCCGCTGGGCCCGCACGCCCTGGGCGGCGGCCCTCCTCCTCGGGGGCGGGCTCGGCCTCAGCTTCCCCTGGCACGCCGTCGCTTACTTCCATCCGGGATGGTGGGCCCAGGCCCAGGTGCGCGGGGCCTTCTCCCTGGATTCGTGGGAGGTGGCCCAGGAGATCCGCGCCTTCCGGCGCGCGGAGCCCTCTGGCACCGTGGTGCTCTCGGAGCGCCTCTGGGCCGGGCGGGCGGAGATGCGCTACCTCCTCTGGAGGGAATCCGGCGTGCGGATCCGGCGGCTGACGGAGGATCCTCCCGATCCGCCCCCAGCTCCGGCGATGGTCATCGGCTGGCAATATGAGGAAGTCCCACTCCTGCGGCGGTGGCTTCCTCCGGGCGCGCTGCTTTCGGTGCGGGCGCCGCCCCCGTGGCCGGGAGAGAGCGTCCCCCGCTACCGGGTGATGCGGGCGGAGCCGCCCGATCGGATGCGCTCGAATCTGCGCGCGGTCTTCGAGGACGGGATCGCGTTGCAGGGAGGGATGGCGGTGCGGGCGGGACGGGTCCTCACGGTGACGCTGAACTGGGAGGCGGTGGGGCAGCCCTCCCGGGATTATAGCGTCTTCGTCCACGTCTATCGGGAGGCGGAGGCGCTCCGGTGGCCGCCGGCCATCCCACCGCAGGCCCAGCGCGATGGTGGGATTGCGGAGGGCGCCTACAACACAGGGGTCTGGCGACCCGGCGACCGCATCCGGGAGGTTCGGGTCATCCCGCTCCCGGAGACGCTCCTTCAGGGGCCGTTAAGGGTCTGGGTGGGCCTTTACCGGTGGGAGGACGGCGCGCGCCTCCCGCTTCGGGGAGGCGGCGAGGCGGTCGCCGTTCCGGTGGAGGAGGCCGGGCGCTCCGCGCTTCCCACCGGCCCGTGAATCATAGGGGCACTCCCCGGCCGGTTCGGTTTTCCCCATAAAAGCTGGGCGGACGCTTCGGGCGTTCGCCCAGCGTATGGATCTGGCTCTTTGGGATGTGCCTTACACATCGAGGTTGCGCACCTCTTTGGCGTGGGCCTGGATGAAGCGGCGGCGGGGCTCCACCGCGGCGCCCATCAGCATATCGAACACGCGATCTGCTTCCGCCGCGTCCTCGATGGTCACCTGGAGCAGGATCCGCCGCGCCGGGTCCAGGGTGGTCTCCCACAGCTGCTCCGGGTTCATCTCGCCGAGTCCCTTGTAGCGCTGGGTGACCACCTGGCGTTCGTCGGAGGGGTCGATGCCTCGCTTGCGCAGCTTGGCGAAGATCTCGTCCCGCTCGGCGTCGGAGTAGGCGTAGAAGACCTCTTTGGTTTTCTTCACCTCGATGCGGTAGAGGGGGGGCTGGGCGATGTAGACGTGGCCGTTCTCGATGAGGGGGGTCATGTGTCGGAAGAAGAAAGTGAGCAACAGCGTGCGGATGTGGTTTCCGTCCACATCCGCGTCGGCCAGGATGATGATCTTCCCGTAGCGGAGGCGGGAGAGGTCGAACTGATCCCCGATGCCGGTGCCGATGGCGGAGATGAGGGCCTTGATCTCCTCGTTGGCCAGCATCTTGTCCAGGCGGGCGCGCTCGGTGTTGAGGATCTTCCCCCGCAGGGGAAGGATGGCCTGGAAATGGCGGTCGCGGGCCTGCTTGGCCGAGCCGCCGGCCGAATCGCCTTCCACGATGAACAGCTCCGCCTTCGCCGGATCCCGCTCGGAGCAATCGGCCAGCTTGCCGGGCAAGGTGAGGGATTCCAGGGCGCTCTTGCGGATGACCAGCTCACGGGCCTGGCGGGCGGCCTCCCGGGCGCGGGCGGAGGTCAGGCACTTCTGGATGATGGCCTTCGCCTCCCGGGGGTTCTCCTCCAGCCAGCGGGCCAGGGCCTCGCCGACCACGGATTCCACCGCGCCCTTCACCTCGGCGTTGCCCAGCTTGCTCTTGGTCTGGCTCTCGAACTGGGGCTCGGGGAGCTTCACGCTGATGATCGCGGTGAGGCCTTCCCGCACGTCCTCCCCGGTGAAGTTGGGGTCGCTCTCCTTCAGCAGGCCGGCCTTGCGGGCGTAATCGTTCAGGGTGCGGGTGAGGGCGGCGCGGAAGCCCGTCAGATGGGTTCCTCCATCCACCGTGTTCACGTTGTTGGCGAAGGCCAGCACCGTCTCGTTGTAGGCGTCCGTGTATTGCAGGGCGACCTCCACCAGGATGTCCCCTACAGTCTTCTCCACATACCAGATGGGGTGGAGGGGCTGGCGGTTGCGGTTCAGGTAGCGGACGAAAGACTGGATGCCGCCTTCGAAGTAGAAAGTGATCTCCCGGTCCTCCCGCTGATCCACCAGGGTGATGGTAAGGCCCCGGGTGAGGAAGGCCATCTCCCGGAAGCGCTGGGCCAGGGTCTCGAACTTGTAATCGATCCCACCCCGGAAGATCTCGGGATCCGGCTTGAAGTGGACGATGGTCCCTTGCAGGGCGGGAGGGAAGCGCGGGTGGGCATACCAGCCCTGGGGGTCCGCCTTCCCCACCCGCTCCACCGGTGTCACCGGCCGGCCCCGCTCATAACGCTGCCGATAGCGGTAGCCGTCCCGCTGGACGATGGCCTCGAGCCATTCGGAGAGGGCGTTGACCGCGCTGACGCCGACGCCGTGCAGGCCGGTGGCGACCTTGTAGCTGCCGCCCCCGAACTTGCCGCCGGCGTGCAGGGTGGTCATCACCACCTCCAGGGCCGGCCGCCCGGTTTGCGGATGCACGTCCACCGGGATCCCCCGGCCGTTGTCCGTCACCCGAACGCTGCCGTCCTCCAGGATCTCCACCAGGATGTGGGTGCACACTCCCGCCAGCGCCTCGTCCACGGCGTTGTCCACCACCTCGTAGACCAGGTGATGCAGGCCCCGGATGTCCGTCGAGCCGATATACATCCCGGGGCGCCGGCGGACCGCCTCCAGGCCCTCCAGGACCTGGATCTGGCTGGCGTCATAGGTCGAGACGGCCGCGGAAGCGCCGTCCGCAGCGGATCGGTTGAGCCTGCGCGATTCGTTCGCCATATCGCCTCCTTGCCTCCCTCCTTTCGACGATCCCGCCCCCTCAGACGGAGCGGACGCAAGAAATCTTCCTTAATTGTAACGCAAATCGTCCTCCCCGACCGGCCCCGCCCACTGCACCCCCCACCGGACCGATCCCGCATCCCGCACCGAAGCCTCCTGGACTTGACTTTTTGAAAGACATGCTTAAAATTTCTAAACAAAGATGTTTAATTTCCTGAAAGGGCGTGGAGGATGAACGGGTGGCTGGGGGTGTGTCCGGTGTGTGGGGCGGGGCTGGAGGTGGTGGCCCTGCAGTGTCCGGCCTGCGAGACGCGGATTGAGGGCCGGTTCCATCTGGGGCGGCTGGCGCGGCTGACGCCGGAGCAGCTGGCCTTTGTGGAGCTGTTCCTGCGGAGCGAGGGGAAGTTCACCCGCCTGGAGAGCCTGACGGGGCTTTCGTATCCGACGCTGCGCAAGCGGTTGCAGGAGATCCTGCGGGCGATGGGCTATGAGGCGGAGGAGGAAGCGCCCCCCGGCCCGGAGGAGCGGCGACAGATCCTGGAGGAGCTGGCGGCGGGTCGGATTTCCTATGAGGAGGCGTTGCGACGGCTCCGCGGCCGCCCGGGATCTCCGGAGGCGTGAGATGGTGATCACGGCCCGCCGGGGAGCGGATCGAGGGTTGCGGCCTGCCGACGTGCGGCGGGATCTGGGAGGGATCGCCGATTTGCTGGCGGAGGCCTTCGCGGGGGAGCTGGATGAGGCGGGCTGGCGGATCCTGCGGGAGATGCGTTTCTGGGCGCGGTTGGGATGGCTGTTGCGCGTGCTGGAGTGGTTCCTCCCTCCCGGGGAGGCCTTCGCCCCTGGCTACGTCTGGGTGGAGGACGGCCGCATCGTGGGTTACACGATGGTCCGCCGCCTCCGGCCGGGCTCAGGGGACTGGCTGATCGCCAATGTGGCGGTGGCGGAGGGGTTCCGGGGGAGGGGGATCGGCCGGGCCCTGGTCTCCGCGTGCCTGGAATACGCCCGGGCTTCCGGGGCCCGTCGGGCTGTCCTTCAGGTCCGGGCGGATAACACGCCTGCTCTCCGGCTATATCGGTCGCTGGGGTTTCAGGAGATCGGGCGGATCCAGCTTTGGCGGCGGGAGGCAGGAGGGCATGCGGGACAGCTGGGAGCGGCCGCCTTGGAGATCCCGGGATGCCGGGTGCGCCCCGCCCGGGCGGCGGAGCTTTCCCCTCTGATGGCGCATGTCGCGGCCTGGGAGAACCCGGCGATGCGCCTGTTTGAGCCCCTGGATCTCCTCCCGGCCGCTCTGGTTTTGGGACCTCTTCGGCCGCGCGGGAGGGGGCTCTGGGTGCTGGAGGCGGAGGATGGCAGGATGCTGGGCCTGGCAGCGTGGACGCGGCGGGAGGGCCGCTGGACGCTCCGGCCCTTCGTGGATGCCTCGGCGACGCCGCTGCAAGCCCGGTGGCTGGTGACCTCCGCTTTGCAGGAGGCTCCTCCGGGCGTCCCCCTCGGGGCCCTCACTGGCGGGGAGCCCGTCCTCTCCGCGGCCATGCTGGCCGTCGGGTTCCGGCCGGCGCGCACGTTGATCGGCATGGGTTGCGACCTGAGCGCGGCGTCTCTGCGTTGATGGGAAAACGCCGCGCACGACCCTTTTCATCAGGAGGCACCGATGACGCGGGATGCGGAGCGGCTGCGGATCCTGAAGATGATCGAAGCCGGGCAGATCACCGCCGAGCAGGGCCTGGAGCTGCTGCGGGCTCTCCAGGAGGCGGAGGAGGCGGAGGG
>Ga0209741_1000067_pt1 | contig 22528 bp, 21 predicted proteins | sample OctOCTMetagenome_FD_184734 | JGI IMG/M metagenome (GOLD analysis project Ga0209741, IMG submission 184734) | Hot spring and microbial mat streamer communities from Octopus Spring Streamers, Yellowstone National Park, USA - OCT_B (SPAdes) (version 4) | ecosystem: Environmental > Aquatic > Thermal...
ACTTCACAATCAATACCTCTTATTTTTATAAATTTATGATTTTTCCCACCAAAAAAATCGTTTTTGATTTTCTGATCCTCTATTTTTTTCAAAGGAAAAAGTTTGTAGCTACCCGAAATAAAAATGACGAAAGTTTCTCTTAAAATTATTTCGCTTTCACCTTTTAAGGAAATTTCCAAAATCCTACCTCGTTTTAGGAATCCCTCCTTTCCCTCTATTTTTCTTAACTCTATTTTCTCCTCTTCTCTTTCTGATATTCTCTCCTCTATTTTTTCCTCCCTTTCTTTTTCTTTTTCTTCTATTTTTTCCTCCTCTTTTTCAAGTCTTTTAGTTTCAATCTCCTCTTCAATCTCTCTTTTGAGCTCTTCAATTTTTTCTTCAATTTTCTCAATTTCTTCTGCTCTTTCGACTTTTTCCTTTTCTCCTACTTTCTCTAATTCTACCTCCTCTACCTCCAATATCCTTCCTTCTTCTATTTTTCTCCTTTCACTCTCTTCTCTCTTTTTCTTTTCTTCCTTTCTTTTTTGGCATTCCGAGAGGAGTTCTGATAATTTTTCTGATTCTGGAAAGATCATAGCCCCTTCCCTTAAAACTCTTTCCGCCTCTTCTAACTTACCCGATTCTATTAATGTTCTGGAATAGTTGAGGAGAATGTTCAAGTTTTCAGGATATTTTCTGTAAAGTTCCCCGAAAACCTCAGATGCTTTTTCAAATTCCTTCTTTTTGAAAAGTGCTATGCCATATAAGTTGTATAATTTATCATCCTTTGATTTTGAATACTCTTTCTCAGCAAGCTCTATTGCTTCATCTATTTTTCCCTCTTTTATAAGATTCTGAATTTGATAAAAGATCATCAGAGAAAATTTTAAAAATGGAACGGTTTATATTCAAGTTTTTAAGATTTTTTTAAGATTCGTATTCAAGCTTCCTTCTGAGCTCCTCCCTTTGCCTCATAAGCCAATACTCTCTTATAATTTTTCTATCGTCCTCCGATATTTCTGTAAATTGAAGACCAAGTCGGGTTTTCTTTTCCTCTCCCTCACCTATAAACCTTACCTCCGCTTTCGTAGAAACTATTGCCCACTCATGTTTTTTCTGATTTTCCTTTGTTGGAAGACTGAAAGATAACTTTACTATATCCATCATCTTCACCCCATCCTTTGGGATCTCAACATCTAATCCCATCCCGTGTTCGTTTATATCTACCATATTACCTTTGAATACGCCGCCCCATGGAAACTCAATACTTACCTCTATTGGTTCTGCGGGATTTGGTTTAACTCTGAAAGCAGACCTACCAGCCTTTCTTTCTATCTTTTCTGGGAAGGAAAAAATAAGAGATGTTTTGTATGTGCCTTTGAAGATTGACTCAAATGAATATTTCCCAACAGAGTCAGAATATTCAAACTCAACTTTATCTCCAACTTTCAAATTTTCCTTATATTTCGGATTTTTAAATTCCTTCATCAAAACTATATACTCTCCTCCCTTCGTCATTGCGACTTTTTCCACTGTGGTAAAGTAAGACCTTTCGTCTCCTGGGATTTTGGCTTTGAGTGGTAGTTGGTATTTAGCAAGCTCCTGGATATGTTTTATTCTTACCGGTTCTTTATGGAGCTCTTCAACATAAAAAAGTGCTACCTCTTTATGTTCTACTCTTTCTTGCATATTTATAATTTTATTATTAATTTTTTCTTTATTAATTTCTTCTTCTTCTGAAATATTCTTTGCAAAAATCTTTTGGGAATTTTGTTTTTCATATTTTTTCTTTTCTTCTTCATCTTTTTTTCTTGCAAATAAACTTCCAAAAATCATGTTTTTTCACCTCCTTTCTATTTTATATCGTAATTATTGTTAAAAATATTTTCCAAATTTTCAAGATTTTTTCCTCAAATTTATTTTTGATAAAGGGAAATTCCTTAATTTTTGTTTATTCTTTTATCAAAATTGATAAAATAATTAGTAAAGCTAAATAATAATTTCAAGATTTGAATTTAAAAATCAGCTATATGCAGTATGCATTTTTACTATTTATATCGGAAATTTGGAAAGTTCAATTTACTTATCTTTTTTTCTTTTTTTGGAATTTTCATATCTTGAAACTCCTTTTACAATTTTTCTATATGAGAAAGATTGCTGATATATCCTCTGCTCTTTCTGATATTTTGAAAGAATACGATAAAGAAATTTGGGCTGAATTTGTAATATCAAGTAACTGGAGTAAAATAGCTGGTAAAAAGAGAAAAGCCTATTCTTTAAAGTTGCGAGGAGGAATACTGCGAATTTCAACTCCTGACTCAACTTTACGCAATTTTCTCCTGAATCAGAAAAAATTTGTTTTAGATAAGATAAATGAAATACTCGGCGAAAAAATGGTGAATGATATAGAAGTTTTTGGAATCAGCCAACCCATTTTCAAGATGTTCTCACAAAAACTGAAAAGTAAAGAAAAAACAAAAGAAGGAGAGTAAAAAAAGAATAAAGAATAAAAAAGAATCAGGAAAGGAAAAATAATAAAGAAGAAGAAGATGATGATGATGATGAAAATTTTCAGATGGATCGGATTTTTTATAGTTGAACTTTATATTGCGCTCAAAAATATTTTTGGCAAAGAAAAAGCTCTCAAAATCATGAAAAATTTTATGACACTTTTAGGAAAAACAAGAGCTCCCGCGATGGCAAAAATTCTCAAAGCAAATCCGTCAGATATGTCTTCTTTATCAAAAATACAAGATGCAGAAGATTTCATACTGGGAGTAAAAGGTATTTGGTCAGAGAAGGGGAAAAATTTAGCTATAAAAGATGAACTTTTCTGTCCTTTTGCTCAGAAACTGAAAGGACATTCAGAATTTTGCCACATACTTGTGAAAGAGTTTGAAATAGCTACTTTCAGAACTCTCAATCCAAACTATGAATTAGAAATTGAGGGAAAACTTCTTTCAGAGGGAGGGAAATATTGTAGATTTATTCACAAGATAAAACAAAGTGAATAACTTCTTTATCTATGAATAAAATCGTAATCGGAGCGGATCACGCAGGTTTTGAGCTGAAAGAAAAAATAAAACTATTTCTAAAAGAAAAAGGATTTGAAGTAGAAGATAAAGGAACTTTCTCACACGATAGGGTTGATTATCCTGATTTTGCCCGTCTCGTCGCAGAAGATGTATCGTTGGGTAAAGCTGATTTAGGAATACTTGTGTGTGGTACAGGAATAGGGATGAGTATAGTTGCGAACAAGTTCCCCAAAGTCAGAGCTGCCTTGATTTTCAACGAATACACTGCAAGAATGGCAAAAGCACATACAAATGCAAATATACTTGTGTTTTCCGGAAGGGTTATATCACCAGAATATGCAAAAGTTTTGATTTCTACTTTCCTTGAAACGAGTTTTGAAGGAAATCGCCATCAAGAAAGAATAGAAAAAATAATTGATATAGAAAATGAAATATTGAACTCTTTTGCTTCTTATTTCAGGGAACTACGGAGATTTGATCCAGAAGTTTTTGATGCAATAGTCAAGGAAGTAGAGAAACAGGAAACTATGATAAATCTTGTGGCTTCAGAAAATCTCGCAAGTTTGAGAGTTCTTTCAGCTCTTTTTAATCCAATGAACAACAAATACGCAGAAGGTTATCCAGGGAAAAGATATTATGGCGGATGCGAGTTCGTTGATGTTGTTGAGGAATTAGCCCGAGAGCGAGTTAAAAAACTTTTTTCAGCAGAATATGCAAATGTGCAACCTCACTCAGGAACACAAGCTAATCAGGCGATCTATCTTATGTGCCTTGAATCGGGGGATAAGATTTTAAGTATGGATCTTGCTTCCGGGGGACATCTTTCTCACGGTGCTCGCGTTAATTTTTCTGGGAAGCTATATAAACCGGTCTTTTATACTGTCGACCACAAAACCCATCTTATAGATATGGATATGGTCAGAGATATTGCTAAAAAAGAAAGACCGAAAATTATAGTTGCTGGTGCCTCATCTTACCCAAGAGCGATAGATTTTAAAGCTTTTTCCGATATAGCAAAAGAAGTTGGAGCTTTCTTTCTGGCAGATATTGCTCACCCTGCTGGACTTGTTGCTGCAGGATTTTATCCTTCTCCTGTGCCCTATGCGGATTTTGTCACATTCACAACGCACAAAACTTTGAGGGGACCAAAAGGTGCTGTAATTTTGTCTCGGTCCGAGTTTTCAAAGAAAATAGATTCTGCTGTCTTCCCGGGCTCGCAAGGGGGACCCTTTATGCATGTTATAGCAGCAAAAGCTGTGTGCTTCAAAGAAGCTATGCAACCTGAATTCAAAAATTATGCAGAACAGGTAATAAAGAACGCCAAAGTTCTTGCTGATGAATTTATGAAAAGAGGTTATAAGGTTATAACAGGAGGAACAGATTCTCATATAGTTCTGATTGATGTATCATCAAAAGGAGTATCAGGTGGGGATGTTGAGCGAGAACTATATAAAGCCGGTATAGTTTTGAATAAAAATGTTATACCTTTTGACTCAAGACCTCCTATGAATCCATCTGGAATAAGAATAGGAACTCCTGCTGTTACAACGAGAGGAATGAAGGAAGAGGAAATGAGACAAATTGCTTCACTGATAGATGAAGTGATATCTTCTGGTTTTTCAGAAGAAGTTATCTTGAAGGTGAGAAATTCCGTTGCTGAACTTTGTAGAAGGTTTCCATTTTATTCAGATTTCATACAAAAAGTCCTTTCATAGATTTTTTCTTGAAATTTCTTATACTTTCTCTTAAATTTATTCACTCGACTTCTTCCTTTATTCCTGATATTTCTCTGTGTCTTTCTAATATCTTGTGCGGGTCAATAAGAGTTATTGAACCTCGTGGAGTATTTACTCTTCCTATTATTATTTCTCTGAACTTTATGCCCACTTTTGGTGCCTCAGATATTGAATTTGGAGATATAGTTTCAATAAAGACATTATCAGCAATCAAACATATTGGTGATACATCCTTCAAAGCCCTAACTATTATTCCTAATTTTTTGCTTATTTGTTCCTTTATTTCTCCTATTTCAAAGAAAGATAAAATATCAAATACAGGAACTATTTCTCCCCTGATATATATAAGTCCTTTTAGGTATTTTATATCAGAATGAACATACAAAATATCATCTGATAGTTTTATCACTTCTTCAAGGTATTCTATACCTATGCCATATATCTCCTCCCCTACACTTGCACATATTATCTTTATATCTTTCTGGAAAGATGGAAGAACTCTTAACCTTTCACTCATAAAATAAAATTTAAAAAAGAGATTCAATAAAAACTGGCATATTAAAATAAAGTGATGTCAAGAGGGGAAAAAGATGTAAGCGAAAAATATGAGGTTGCAACTTTGGCAGGCGGTTGCTTTTGGTGTCTTGATGAAGTATTTGATAAAATAGAGGGAGTTATTGAAACAAAAGTCGGTTATGCAGGCGGATTTAAAGAGAATCCAACTTATGAAGAAGTTTGCTCAGGAACTACAGGACATCTTGAAGCTATTCAAATAAAATTTGATCCAACTGTTTTGTCTTACAAAGAAGTTCTTCTTATTTTCTTTATGAATATAGATCCACGAGATCCAGAAGGTCAATTTACAGATAGAGGACCGCAGTACAGGACCGCTATTTTTTATCATAATGAGGAGCAAAGATACATCGCCGAGGAAACAAAAAAGTATATTGAAAAATTATTCGGATATGTTGCGACCGAAATAAGACCTTTTGTAAATTTTTATCCTGCCGAAGAATACCATCAAAAGTACTTCAAGAAAAATCCAATAAGGTACTGCCTTTATAAATTCTTTTCTGGAAGGGAAAATTTCGTAAAAAACATATGGGGAGATAAAATTTTTTTCAGGTTAAAACAGCACCCAAAATATAAAAGACCATCAGATGATCAGATAAAAAAAATATTGACTCCTTTGCAGTACTATGTTACACAAGAAGGCGGAACCGAACCCCCATTTGAAAACGAGTACTGGAATAATAAAGCTCCCGGAATATATGTTGATGTTGTCTCGGGAGAACCCTTATTTTCTTCTCTTGACAAATTTGACTCTGGAACTGGTTGGCCATCTTTTACAAAACCTCTTGAACCAGATAACATAATATATAAAGTTGATACAAGTTATGGGATGATAAGAATAGAGGTAAGAAGTAGATATGCAAATAGCCACTTGGGACATGTTTTTGACGATGGTCCTCCCCCAACTGGTTTGAGGTACTGCATAAATTCGGCTGCTTTGAGATTCATCCCACTTGAAAACCTTGAAAAAGAAGGATACGGAGAATATGTAAAACTCTTTGAAGAGAGAAGCAAAAATAAAAGCAAATAGTTAGTAATAAATGAATAACTATAATTATCATCAGCCCTACGATATTCTTGCAGTTACAGTCTCCTACAACAATTTTGAAGGTTTAAAATCTTTGTGTGAAAATCTTCTTTCCCAAAGTCTTAAACCTAAAAAAATTTTTGTTGTTGATAATGCGTCAGAAGATGATACGCCAAAGATAAAAGAGCTTTTTCCTGAATTTGTGATATATAAAAGACTTCCAAAAAACTTAGGAGCAGATGGTGGATATTACTATGCTTTGTCTTTTGCGTATAAAATTTCCGACTTTATCTTTACAACAGATGATGACACTTTGTATCAGAAAGATGCCCTACATGAACTTTTTTTTGGTTTCTTGGAACTTGAGAAAAAATTCTGTGTCGGAGCTGTAAGATGTGCATGGGAAGGATTTGAAGGAAATGAGCCGAAAGAGGTTTTCTCTTCTGTCTGGACAGGAGTTCTTTTTAAGTCAGCTGTTTTAAAAGTTGTTGGGTTTCCTCGCAAAGATTTTTTTATATATGGCGGGGATGATGAATTCTTTACAAGAATGACAAAAAAAGGCCTCAAACTTTTTCTTATTCCATCGGCAAAATATCTTTCAAGACCATCGCAACATAAAGCTCAATATTCTGTTTTTGGAAGAAAGATAAGTTTTTACCCTGATGATTTCAGGCTTTACTATTCAATAAGAAATGAAACTTTCATATACTCGCGCATCAAAAGAAAAGACTTTCTAAAAGTTTTGAGGAGAATCTTAATCCTGTCTTTAATAATCAGAGATAAAAACAAAGTAAAAACTATCTTTGAGGGATTTTTTGATGGGATTTTTGGAATACTCGGAGAAAATAAAAAGTACTCTACAAAAAGATAAAAAGAAAAAAACTTTCATTTTCAAATATCAATCCTTACCTCATATATATAGAATTTTTTCGTTCTATATATCTCTTTTAGGAAAAACTCAGATTCTGTTTTTTCCCTCTCCCTTATTACATATTTTACTTCAAATTTATTTATGAGTTCTTTTAGTTTATTTCCATCTAATTTTTCAAACTCTTCAAGAAATTTTCTCTGGATTTCACTTTTATTCTCTAACTTCTCTGATGGTATTCCCAAGTCTCCCATAAGTGCTCGTATTTCATATATTGGTGGTTTTTCACTTAAAAACTCTGTATGTTCCGAAATAATACTTTTTACTTCCTCCAAATTAAATCCTTGAAGTTTCATATCAAGTATGTTTCTTTCAAAAATTTCCCTATCCCCTATGTAAGTGAAAATATATGTCTTTGGGTTAAGCTGTGGGATTAGAGTTTCTCTAAAAATTACAGCCGACAAATTTTTTGGTAATGATATGACTTCATTTTCTTTTACTTTGGTTTTTATAAAATTTGAGATCTCATCATACTCACTTTTCAAAATAATTTGTTCTCTCACATGTTTCAAAGTTGCAACACCTTCAATAAATATTTTTTCCGACGATACAAAGATTCCACAGAATAATGCTGGAACCAAAAAGCTTATTGTCAAGTTTGCAGCTGAACTTACATAATCAAGAACATTTTTCAATTTTGTTCTTGAAACTACATCATATATAGCAGAAAATATAGCTATAATAGAGAATATGTAGAAAGCGTAATAAAAATGTCTTTCTTGTATTGTTATTTTTGTGATGGCGTTTTGATAACCTAAAATCAAACCGGAAATCAGGATAAAAAATAAAACTTTTCCTTTCCATCCCTTCTGCAAAAGATATAGAGCAGAAATTAAGCCCAAAACGACGATTACATAGTTTCTTTTTTCCTGAGCGAATTCGAAGCTTTCTGCTCTGAGCTTCGTAAAAAGAATAGCTCTCATCAACATAGCCTCTGAGTCAGGATTTTGTGTTTGAAGAAAATTGAATATGACTGCTGGTAAGGCTACAAAAAAAGCAACAGATGAAATTTCTATTAACTCTTTTCTCTTTCCTTTTGAGAAAATAAGTAATAGGAAGATAAAAAGTAGAGCATGTACATAGTAGTAAAATTGACCGTAAAAGTTCAAACCAAATATTATACCGCAAATTATCTTTTCTTTAAAATTTAGATTTCTTTTGTCACCAATTCTTATGATAAAGTACACAAATAGAATAAAGAGAAAGATGAGAGGATTAGGATTAAATGCTCTGTGAAGTATAAAACCAAAAAAAGGAGCATGCGGGAAATTCATATCTCCTTGAACAAATTTCAGTAAAGGATAGACATTTAAAACTATGATGGAAAGTGTAAGAAAAGCAAAATGGCTTTCTTCAATAAACTTTTTTATTATGGCAAATAATAAAATTGGTATAAATATAACTCCAAAAATTTTCAGGAAAACATTAACATACGAAAAACCGTGGAAAATCTCATATACTGCTCTACAAAGGAACAAAAATAGTGGCAAAGTAAAACATTTTTGGTTTTTTGCCTCGCAAAATCCGCATCCGTGTATAAAAATATTTATCCAGTTATCTTCGTCTCCTGACATTGTGAACGGGAAATCATATTTTATGACAAGATATAAATAGGGGAAAAATATGAGGAACGAGAAAACAAGCAATCCTGCTATTTCGTAGAAGAAAAAAACTTTTCTACTTCTATCTCCTCGGACTAATTCTAATCTTGATTTCTTGTCTTTGCCGGCTTTTTCCGTTATTCTCACGATAATATTTTACTTTTTTGAATTTTATTTTTGTTTGTAAAATATTTTTAAAATTTCCAGCTTATATAAAAATGGGGACTTTTCACTTTTGGGTTCCAAATTTGGTTCTATTTGTTGTACTTTCTCTTATTGCTACAAGAAGAGTCGGAAAATTTGAGCTGAAAATATGGCAGGTGATGACAGCAGGAGCAGTCATAGTCATTCTTACTCAAAGTATATCTTTTAAAGATGCATTTTACGCAATAGATTTTGATGTGATGCTTTTCCTTTTCAGCATGTTTGTAATAGGAGCTGCTCTTGAATACGGAGGCTTGATGGATGATTTTATCAAATCTATATCAAGTAAAATAAGAAATCCTCACATCGTTTTGTTTTTCGTTATTTTCGTTATGTCTCTATCTTCCGCTTTGCTTATGAACGATACTATTGCTGTTATAGGGACGCCAATTGTTATTCGTATAGCCAAAAAGTATAATTTGCCAAAAAAAATTCTTTTGCTTTCGTTGGCTTTTTCGGTAACTTGCGGTAGTGTTATGAGTCCAATAGGTAATCCTCAAAACTTCATTATAGCAAATCACATAAAAGATAAAAACCCATTTTTTGTATTTATCTGGTATCTTGCTTTCCCTACATTTATTAACATTTTTTTGACTTTCCTTTGGATTGAGTTTTTGCTGAAAAAAGGTGGTTTTGCAACAAAAGAAGTTTTTAAAACAGAATTAGCTCAGGTTGTTCATCAAAGTTCAGATGAATACACTCAGCAAAGAGATAAATCTCTTTATTTCATGTCAAAGATATCTTTGCTCTTTCTTTTATTTCTGATAATTTTAAGCGTTGTTCTTTCTTTTTTTGGTGTTAATTTGAAACTCGTTCATATCACCTTGTTTTCTGCTCTACCTATTTTGCTTTTCTCAAAAAAGAGATTTTTTATATTGAGAAAAGTTGATTGGCACACTCTTTTATTTTTCGCTTCTATGTTTGTTTTGATGAAATCTGTGTGGCAAACTGGGCTACCTGAAAAAATTATAAAAGATTTGGGTGGAAACCTATTGACTTTGGAGGGAATTTTTGCTTTGAGCTTGATTTTAAGCCAAGTTTTTTCAAATGTTCCTCTTACCATGCTTTTTCTACCTATGATTGAGGGGGCTTCGGAAATTCATCTTATGGCTCTTGCAGCTGGAAGTACCATAGCAGGTAATTTATTTATACTCGGAGCTGCAAGCAATGTCATAATAATTCAAGGAGCCGAAAGGAGAGAAGGCGAAACAATTACATTTTTTGAATTCGCAAAAGCAGGAATCCCTCTCACAATAATGAACTCTTTGATATACTACATTTTTTTCAAATTGATTTCTTTTTGAAACTGATTTCTTCTTTTCGTTTCTGTGATTTTATTTTTGTGAGTGGGGTTATTTTTTTGGAGCGGGTGACGGGACTCGAACCCGCGACCCCTGCCATGGCAAGGCAGTGCTCTACCAACTGAGCTACACCCGCAATTGAATAAAATATTTTAATCAAGAGTATAAATTTTATCGCTAAAACAAAAATTTCTTTTTTTTAAACAAAAAGTTTTTTCTTTGCTCCTTTTTGCTTGTTCTTTTTTGCTTTTTAAACTCTTTCTTTTATTTCTTTGCCAAAAATTCCTTCTGGTCTCAAAGCTAAGAATATAAGCCCCACAAGAAAAACAAAAGCAGTTTTGTATTTTATAGAAACATAACCTCCGAATAAAGTTTCTGTTATTCCAACTATCAAAGAACCTACGATTGCGCCGGGAGGACTATCAAGTCCTCCTATGACTGCTCCTATAAAAGCCCTCAGGAATGGATCAAACATAAAAAACTGGTCAACAAAGTATAATGGAGCTATTAAAAATCCTGCGATTCCAGCTGTGAAAGTTGAAATTGCCCATGTGAAACCTATTATCCACCTTGTTCTTATTCCAAGTACCCTTGCCATATCTAAGTTTTGAGATATAGCTCTCATAAATATTCCTACTTTTGTGTGCATCACGACAAAGTAAAGGATTGCCATCAAAATTAAGCTTGTTGAACTCGTTAAAATAAAGCTCTTTCTCATTTTAAAGTCTAAAATTTGAGTTTCTCCTGTGAACGGAGAATTCAGAGCTTTTGGATCTGGTCCCCATATTGCGATTTCAACAGTTTGAATTAAAAATGAGATGGCTATTGTTATTATTGTAAGTCCGAGAGGAGAGACTCCTCTTCTTTGTCCTTCGTAGAGAATAAAAAAATATATAAGAAATGCAAGAATGCTGCTTATCAGCGAACCGATCAGTCCGTAAAGAATAAATTGGGAAGGAGTTATTATTTTATCACCTATCAGAGATAGAGCTATGAAAGTTCCTAATGTAGCAAAATCCCCATGGGCGAAATTTAAAACCCGTGTGGTTCTATATATCAATACTATACCTAAGGAAACCAAGGCATATATAAATCCTACTTCTATACCCAGTATGAAATAACTCATCTTTTTCCTTTCTCCCTTGCCTTATTTTATTGATTTATATATTGATTTTGCTGTTTTTTATTTTTTGTTTATATTTTTTACTTCTTTAACTTTTATTTTTCTCTCTTCATTTTTTGTTAATCTGAGTTTTGGAAGACTTTTTTCAGCAAGCTTGCGTCTCCCTCAATTTTTTCTATTTCTACCTTCAAGCTTCCAAGAGTAAAGTTAAGTTGCATCTTTACAGGGAAAAGATTTTCCTTATCTAACCAAACTAACCATTTCTCTTTTGGCTTTATGGGACCTTTTGTCTCAACATCAGCTCCTACCTCAACAATTTTTGATTTAAAATTCCCCAACCGAGAACTCACAATTTCTTCACCGACTGAATTATACGAAATGTAATAGTATCTATCTTCGTAGAAAACTTTCAATATACCGTTTTCGTATTTTGTAGCTTCTTTATATAAAATAAGACTTGCAGTATGAGGATCAACAAACCCATCGTTTAAGAATTCCCCAAACTCTTCTGTTTTTTCCTTCCGAGCATAAATCACCTTTTTCACATATATTTTATCTCCCTTGAAGATGTAATATTGATCTCTTCTGAATCCAATTTCATCCTGATGATAAAAGAATTTTTTTGGTTTGAGCTCCTGCAAATCTATTATAGACCAACCAAAGTTATGCACCTTTTTTACGATATTACCGAAACTTAAAGTTTTTGCTAAACTTGATATCACAAAATTTTCCCCATCTTTTTTATAACCTATGCAAATCTGAGCTATTGGAAAGAAAATAAAATAAGCTTTGTAGCATGTTTTCAGCTCTTCTATATTAGCTATAAAATACAAAAAAATCAAATAATAATGAAACACAAAAATAATTTTAGTCTGGAAATTTCATTTATTGTTTGAGCTTCATAATGCTGTAGGGAAGATATCTATTTAATTTTGTTCTATCACCTAATTGTCCCTCTTCATTTGCTCCCCAGCACCATAGAGACCCATATTGCTTTATCGCACAAGTGTGTGACCCACCAGCCGATACATCTATTATCCCCTTCATAATTTCAACCGGATATGTTTTATCTTCGTAAGTTCCATCTCCAACTTGTCCATATTTATTCCGTCCCCAGCACCAAAGTGAGTTATCTTTCTTTACCGCTCAGGTGTGGAAAGCCCCTGCTGCAACTTGCAAAATGCCGGTGGTAATTGTCACTGGTTCATCTTTGTTTATATATGATTTGTCGCCCCGTTGCCCTTCCCAGTTCCCTCCCCAACACTGAAGTGTTCGGTTGAGTTTCTTTATCGCACAAGTGTGGAAGGAACCAACTGCAACATCTAAAACGTTGAAGGTGACAAAAACGGGAAAATTTTTGTTTTTTGTGGTTCTATCTCCAAGCTGTCCATATTGGTTCCATCCCTAGCACTATAAAGAGGCATCCTTCATTACAGCGCAAGTATGAAAAGCTCCTGCTGAAACTTTGGAAACTTTGGAAAAAATTTTATCAGCTAAATTTTTATTTTTATATGTTCTATCACCTAATTGCCCGAATTCATTCCATCCCCAGCACCAGAGAGAACCATCTTTCCTCAAAGCGCATGTATGAAAAGCTCCTGAGCTAATTGAAATTATATCCGATAAAGCTTCCGATATTAGAGCTTTTTCTTTTTTCATCTCTGATTTGAATAGTGTGAAAGATAAAATACAGAAGATGGGACTCAAAATTTTTATCGTAAGTTTGCTTTTTGTATTAAATCTTGATGCATCTATCATACTTCCATCTACTCTGAAATTCATTATTCAGGATAAATTTTAGCAAATTTGCTCCAATCATTAGACCAAGTCGGAATAACTCAAAAATTTGCAAAATACTCATTCACATCTTTCAACATTAAAATAAAAATATTTATTAATTCCACGAAGAGGTTGAATCAAAGATTAAAAAATGCATTTTTATTTGTTTAGTGATTATTTTTGTTTTTATTTGAATTTTTGCTCCAAAAATTTTATCAAAAGGAGGTAAGCAAATATGGCGAAGAAAAGACCAATAGGTATTGACTTAGGAACAACAAATTCGGTTATAGCTACTATGGAAGGGAGCGATGTCAAAGTTATTCCTTCTGCGGAAGGTCCAACTACTGTTCCATCTGTTGTGGCGTGGACTCGTGAAGGAGAAGTTATAGTTGGTATTCCCGCAAAACGACAAGCAATAGTAAATGCTGAAAACACAGTATATTCAATAAAAAGATTCATGGGGAGAAGCTATGATGAGGCACAAGAAGAAGCTAAAAGAATGCCTTACAAGGTCGTAAGGGGTCCACACAACGATGCCCGAGTTTATATTCCAGCTGTCGGAAAAGAATTTTCTCCGCCGGAGATCTCGGCTTTCATCTTGAGAAAGCTCGTGAGAGATGCAGAAGCTTATCTTGGAGAAAAGATAACCGATGTTGTCATCACTGTTCCCGCATATTTTAACGATGCTCAAAGACAAGCAACAAAAGCAGCTGGAGAAATTGCAGGTTTGAATGTATTGAGAATAATTAATGAACCAACAGCAGCAGCACTCGCTTACGGATTTGAGAAAAAAAAGAAAGCAAGAGTCGCAGTTTATGACCTTGGTGGAGGAACATTTGATATATCTGTTCTTGAAATAGGAGATGAAGTAATAGAAGTAAAATCAACGGGAGGAGATACTCATCTTGGAGGAGACGATTTTGATCAGGAAATAATAAACTGGCTTATAGAAGAATTCAAAAGAGAGACCGGAATTGACCTTTCAAAAGATAAGATGGCTCTGCAAAGACTAAAAGAGGCGGCAGAAAATGCGAAAAAAGAACTCTCTTCAAAGCTTGAAACAGAAATAAATTTACCATTCATCGCTGCCGATGCAACTGGTCCAAAACATCTTGTAAGAAAGCTCACACGCTCGCAATTTGAAAGAATGATAGAAAAGTATATAAACAGAACCCTTGAGATTATAGATAGAGTGATAAGAGATGGTGGTTTCAAACCCCGCGACATAGATGAAGTTATACTTGTAGGCGGTTCAACGAGAATTCCAAAAATTCAGGAGGAGTTGAAGAATTTCTTTGGTAAAGAGCCGATGAGAGGAATAAATCCAGACGAAGTCGTAGCCGTTGGAGCTGCTGTACAAGCTGGTATAATTTTAGGTGCAGCAAAAGATATACTCCTACTTGATGTTATTCCCATATCTTTGGGAGTTGAAACTTACGGAGGAGTATTCACAAAAATAATAGAGAAAAATACAACAATTCCTATAAGGAGGTCTGAAATATTCACAACTGCCGAAGATAATCAAACTGTTGTTGAAATTCATGTGCTCCAAGGAGAGAGACCACTTGCAAGAGATAACAGAAGCCTCGGGAGATTCTACCTTGAAGGAATTCCTCCTGCACCTCGTGGAGTTCCAAAAATAGAAGTGACTTTTGATGTAGATGTGAACGGGATTCTTACAGTTTACGCAAAAGAGTTATCAACTGGAAAAGAAGCTTCAATAAGAATAGAGGGTTCAACAAATCTCACAAAAGAGGAAATTCAAAGGATGATGGAAGAAGCAAAAAGGTATGAAGAAGAAGACAGAAAGAAACTGGAATTAATTCAGGAGAAAAATAAACTTGACAATCTTGTATATCAACTTGAAAAAACTATAAAAGAATTCAGAGACAAAATTCCTGCTGATTTGGTTTCTGATGCAGAAAGAATAATCCAGCGTGGAAAAGAAGTTTTCAGAAATTCAAATGATATAAATGAAGTCAGAGGAATGATGAGAGATGTTGAAAATGTAATGTCTCGCATATCTTCTCATATATATCAACAGAATATTGGTGGAACACAAACAGGAGGAGGATACACTAGCGGAAGCTATTCAGGCGGAAGTTCATCAGGTGGAAATAGCGGTGGTTCATCATCTTCCGATAATGTTGTTGATACTGATTGGAAAAAATAAAATCTAAAATTGGAAAATAATTGTTTGTTTGAAATATAATCTTTCTGACTTAAATATAATCATATAAATTTCATTATTATGCCTAAAAAGCGGGCAGAATCAATAAAATTTAGAATATCAGAAGATACAAAAATCAGAAAAAGAGGGAAAAAGACAAGGGAGAAAATTCTTAAAGTTGCAACAAAGCTTTTCGCAAAGTACGGATTTGCCGGGACAAGTATGGATGAAATAGCCGAGCGTGTTGGTATAAGAAAAGCATCTTTATATCATCATTTCTCAAGTAAACAAGAAATATATGAAGAGCTCATAAAAAGAGTTTTCGCAGAAATAATTAAAATATTTCAGGTTTCTTTTTCGTCGGGCGATATATTGAAAGATGCGGAGAACTTCATAAGCAAAATAATGAATTTTATACTTCAAAATGAGGACTATGTCAAAATACTTTTGAGGGAACTTTTAGATGAAAATCTTCCGGTAAAGCAGTTTGCATTAGAATATGTTCCGAAAATCCTATCATTTGGTTCAGAGATATTAGAGAGAGGTAGAAAAGAAGGGATTTTTAAAGAAAATGTTGATCCTATCCAGCTATCAATAACACTGACAGGAGCTATAATTATATACTTTGTTCTCAGACCGGTTATAGAACCTTTTATAAAGTCTCCTTTTAGCAAAAAAGCAATTGCAGAAAGAGTAAAACACATCTCAGATGTTATATTATATGGAATTTTGTCTAATAGAAATTAAGCGGGGAAAAGAAAATGGGAGCAGAAAAAGAATTTTTTAGAGAAGATGGGAGAAGATTTGATGAGATAAGAGAGGTAAAAATTGAATTGAATTACATAAAATGGGCAGAAGGTTCATGCCTTATATCTTTGGGAGATACTCGTGTTATTTGTACCGCCTCCATACTCAACACAGTTCCAGCTTTTGCCAAAGAGAAAGGTATAGGATGGATTTTTGCCGAATACTCTATGCTCCCAAGATCAGTTGATGTAAGGACATCACGAACACAAAGCGGTAGATCATACGAAATTCAAAGGATAATAGGTAGAGCCCTGAGAGCTGTCTGTGATTTACACTTACTTCAAGAGAGAACCATAGCAATAGATTGCGATGTTATTCAGGCAGATGGAAGCACTCGCTGCGCATCAATTATAGGAGGATTTATATCTCTTTTCCTCGCTCTTTACAGGCTCTGGAAAGATGGAATTTTTATCACATTTCCAATAACACAACTTGTCTCCGCTGTATCCTGCGGTATAGTGAATGGAGTAAAAATGGTAGATCTTACATACAAAGAAGATTCAAATGCTGAGTGTGATATAACAGTTATATCAACTAACAAAGGTTATTTGGTTGAAGTGCATGGGGGAGTTGAAAATGGAGGATTCATAACAAAAAAAGATTTTGATGAACTTGTTGAGATGGGAATTTCTGCAAATATGAAATATATAGAAATAGAGAAAAAAGTTCTTGAACCTTACATCAAAGAATTAAAATTGAATTTTTGATATTGAAAGCTTATTGCCAACCAAAAATCATTTATTCAATTTTAAAGAATGGAGGAAGAACTTCTGTTTTGTGTTTCACATCTTTTTGACACATCAGTGCAAAAAAATCTGATTTAGATAGAGGTGAATGATGGAAAAACTTTAAGAACACTGGTTTCAATCCTACCTTGTAAAAGTTTGAGAGAACCTCCCCAAGCCTAAAAGATGGATAGACAACATATACCCTTCCCCCCTTTTCCAAAATGTTTGAAGATATTTTTGCAAGTGTTTTGAGGTCAAGGTGTATTTCCCATTTTGCTATATCTGACTTTTTTGAAATCTTTCCCTCTCCTTTCGGTAAGTAGGGAGGATTGGAGACTACAATATTGAACTTCTGTTTGAAGTTTATTTGTTTTATATCACCGCATATTATATGAGCTTCCACATTATTATTTTTGTAATTTAAACCTGAGACCAAAGCCATTTTTTTATCTATTTCTACTGATACAAGAAATTTTTCGCCTTTAAGCCACCTTGAAAGTAAAATCGTTATGATTCCACATCCGCTCCCTATTTCAAGTAATTTCTTTTTATCTTCTGAATCTATTTTATTTTCTATTTCTGCTGCGAATTTTGCAAGAAATATTGAATCTTCCGAGAATTTCCATTTATCTTTCAACTGAAATATGCTTACATCAAAAATTTTTGTTTCTTCAAGTTCATATTCTTGGAACATAAGAACAAAATAATAAAATAAAATAATAACCTAAACATTTGGATTAATGAAGAAAAAGCAAAAAAAGAGATACTGCTACTTGATCTGAAAAATGGTGAGATAAAATGGAAAGTAGATTTAGACTTCGCTCCTCCCACGTGCATTAAAAAATAATGAATAGTTTAGAAAAATGCGATTGCGTAATATAGTTGTACTAATACTGATTTTAATCTTTAATCTTTTAATCTTTACTCCATTTTGCTCTAACGATCAAGTTTTAGAAGGAGTTTTTTCTTGCCTTACCAGGTGGTTTATTGAATGTACATATCCTCCATACGAGTTACTGTTATGCAAAGATAAAATTTTTTTCTTAGATAGAAATGGAAGGCTTTGGAGCATTTCATTATCTGGTAATATAGATTGGGTAAAAAATACTGGAATTAAGAGAAATTTTTACGATGCCCTGGTAGCATGCGATGACTTTTCCATATATATGGTCTCCAAAAACCAAATCATATCAGTTGATTTTGAAGGAAATATCACAAAAAGATATAACCTTGATTTCAAAGAAGAGTTTCATTTCAATGATGCTGTATTTATTGGCAAGAAACTAATTTTAATCTCACGGAGAAAAATTCTTGCTTTTGATGTTGATAAATGGGAAATGATATGGGTAAAAGATACTACTGAAAACTCTTTTCAGGATTTCACCCCCATTTCGGAAAATCAAGCTATTTTTTCCTCTAATTCAAACATATATAAGATAGACTTGCAAACAGGTGAGATAATCAGCAAAATCTCATTAAAGGATTACTTCAAAGAAGAAAGATGTATTTTTCATATGCCCGTAGTGAATAAAGATTATGGTTATGTAGATGGTTTCTATTACTATCATGAAAACAAGTATCCTTCGCCACTATCTTATATATGGTTCAGATGTTATTATTACATCGATGGTAAAAGAGAAGAAAAGATTTTAGGTATTGAATCTGAAAATTTCAATATAGTGTTTCCTCCAACTGAAATTCCTAAATTCGGTCAGGTAGTTGGGATTTTTCAAGATAAATTGATTCTCGCAGATAATTTTCAAAATGGCAGCACTATCACTCTATATGCTTTAAGTATTACCGGAGAAATTTTGTGGGAAAGAAAAATAGAAGGAATTGAATTTTTTGATATAATGCAACTTGGAGATGTTACAATTTATATATCAAAAGGCTACAAGACAATATTTTTAGTTTATCCCTTTACCGGAGAAATTTTACATAAGCCCACTGATATAAATATCAATTTTCATACTTTTACAAGAAAAGGAGCAGATGAAATAGGTAAGCTTTTAGATATAAAGGACGCAAAGTTGTATCTTTTATGGATTTACGGAGATGCATATGAGGAGAGAAAAGAAAGGAAAGGGCTTTTGAAATTAGATTTGAAAGAAGGAAAAATGGAATGGAACACTGAGATAAACTTTACCGAACCAAAATGTTATAGAGATAAGATGCCAATAAGGTGGTATAGATAACCTACAACAAACTATTACTTATCTGATAATTTTTCTTCTTCTGTTTTTGGTTTCAATCTTTGCTTTATTTCTGGTAAAACCTTTTCTGCTATGTCTGGAATAAGGTTTATCGCTTTTTCTAAAAGTGCGGATTGCGGTTTTGATGTTGAATGAAATACAGCTTGACCTTCATCTGTTATGACAAGCAATCCTATTGGCTCAACCGATATAGCTCCACCAGAAGCCCCGATTTCTTTTTCGGACCGAGAACCAGCCATAAATCCTATCTTCAACTTAGAAAGTGGAATAATACATGCTTTCCCAACTGTTATAGGCTTTCCAACAATTGTTTCGGAACTTACCACATCTCTTATTCTCTGAAAGAGAGAATCAAGAATACTTTCAAGACCCGATGTATTACTTTTCCCTTTTTCTTTTTCCTCCATAATAGAGAAATTAAAAATAAAAGCTATTTTTTTCTTGCTTTTGCAAGAAAAGCTTTATTTTAAAAAAACATAATCTAAAACGGGAAACTTTAATATTTTTTACTATGGTGATATTTTTTATCCCAATCATAATGTTTTTTACGGAATATGTACAACCCGCAAAAATCCTATCAACTTTCCCGACTTTTCAAGATAGCACACCAGTAGAGAGAATAATTAAAAGGCTTCTCAATCCAGAAGAAGAACAAAAGGGAAAAGATGAAAAAATGAAAAATGAAAAAGAAGAAGAAAAAGAAGATAAAGCAAAGGCAAAAGAAAAAAACAAAGAAGACGAAAATAAAAAAGACAAAAGCATCACAGAAAGCAAAAAAAAGAATGATTCAGAAGAAACTATTCAAAAAGCTCCCGAAGTAAGAAAGAATTTATCTGATAAAGTTTATGTAATTCAGGTTGAAGGTGCAATAAGTCCGCCGGTTGCTGAATTTATAGTAGAAGGAATAGAAACTGCCCAGAAGGAAGGAGCAAAACTTATTGTAATTCTTCTTGATACACCGGGGGGTTTAGATCTTTCAATGCGTAAAATAATTCAGGCAATAGAATCATCGTATGTTCCCGTTTGTGTTTTTGTCTGGCCTGTTGGAGCTCGTGCAGCATCTGCTGGAACATTCATAACTATTTCAGCTCATATTGCAGCCATGGCTCCCGGAACATCAATAGGAGCAGCATCACCAGTTATGATGGGAGGACAGCAAATAGATGAAAAACTCAGAAAAAAGATAGAAAATGACGCAATAGCATACATAAAGGCACTTGGAGAAAGGCACGGGAGAAACACAGAATGGCTCGAAAAAGCGGTAAAAGAAGCAGCAACTCTAACAGCAGAAGAAGCCTTGAAAAATAATGTAATTGATATTATTGCTGAGAGCATTTCTGAACTTATAAAGAAAATAAATGGAATGAAAGTAAAAACACCTGCAGGTGAGATTGTAATTGAAATCTCAAACTATGAGATAGTAAGATTTGAACAGAACATAAAACATAGAGTATTGAAGGTTATATCAGATCCAAACATAGCATATATTCTCCTTATGATAGGAATATGGGGCATATTTTTTGAACTTGCAAACCCAGGTGCTATTTTTCCGGGCGTAATAGGTGCAATATGTCTTATTTTAGGACTATATTCTCTCCAAACCCTCCCTGTAAATTTGGCTGGACTTTTACTAATCGTTATGGCTATAATTCTCTTTTTGCTTGAAGTCAAATTCCAATCTGCTGGAATTTTAGCCCTCGCAGGAATAGGTAGCATGCTTTTAGGTTCCTTGATGCTTTTCAAATCTCCCGAGCCTTTTTTACGTGCCTCCATGAAAGTGATAATTTCATCAACATTAGCAACTGCTGCGTTTTTTGTTTTTGTAGCATACAAAGGTTTGAAAGCTCAGATGAGAAAATCCTTTGTAGGTCTTGAAAGCCTAATAGGTGAAGTCGGAGAAGCAATAGCTGACTTTAAAGATGGAAAAGGAAAAATTTTCATATCAGGAGAGATATGGGATGCAGAGCTTAACTCACCACACCAGGAAGAAATAAAGAAAGGAGAAAAAGTGAAGATTATTAATGCAACTGGAATGAAGCTCATAGTAGAAAAAATAGATAGGAAAGGGAATCAACAAAACAAAAACTAAAAAGCAAAAACAAAAACAAAAAAATAATCACCGAAAACTATGTTAGTAATACCATCAATAGATATAAAAGAAGGGAGAGTTGTAAGATTGTTTCAGGGACAACCGGATAAAGAAATAATATCAATTCCTGATCCTGAAGAAGTTGCAAAGATGTGGAATGAAAGAGGAGCAAAACTTGTTCATATCGTAGATATTGACGCAGCTTTCGGAAAAGAAAACCAGGTAAAAATAATAGAAAAAGTTATAAATTCTGGTCCTAAAGCAACAGTAGGGGGAGGAATAAGAGATTTCAAAACAGCAGAACTTTACATAAAAATGGGAGCCTTTGCAGTCGTTGTATCAACCATGTTCTTTGAGAACAAAAAAGATTTTATGAAACTCCAAGAGCTTTATCCAGAAAAAATAATTTTAGCATTTGATTTTGATGAAAATTTTTGTGTATCTATAAGAGGTTGGCAAAATAAAACAGAACTTTCTGTTATTGATAAATCAAAAATAGAAAAGTTAGATTTAGAGAAAATAAAGGGTTTTTTATTTACCGCTGTTTTCAGAGATGGAACATCAAAAGGAGTAGCAAAAGAACACTTTCAGAAAATCTCCGAAGTTTTCAAAATAAAGGAAGTAAAAGAAAAAGAAGAGGAGAAGAAGGAAAAAGATCAAAAAATCTTTATAGCATCTGGCGGTATAAGTTCTTACGATGATCTAAAATTCTTGAAAGATCTTGGATTCTGGGGAGCCGTTGTTGGAAGAGCATTCTATGAAGGAAAAATTAATGTTTTTGAGATTTAAATAAAAAACAAAAATTAAAATGAGAAAAGGTAAGAAAATAAAAAGGTAAAAAATAAAGAAATGAAAAATAAGAAAGAAAAAATAAAGAAATGAAAAATAAAAAATTAAAGTTCAATTATGGAGGGAAAAAAGATAAAACTTATTGTGAATCCAAAATCTGGTGGAGGTGATGGGAAAAAGATTGCAAACTACATATCAGAAAAATATCAGCATCTATTTTCTGAAATAGTTTTTACCTCCGGTCCAGGTGAAGCAATAGATTTAGCTAAAAACTCTGAGAACTTTGACGCAGTATGTTTGATAGGAGGAGACGGAACTTTAAATGAAGTTATAAATGGAGTAATGCAAATAGATGAGAAAAAAAGACCAAAGGTAGGAATAATTCCGGTTGGGACAGGAAATGATTTCATAAAAACAATTGGAATAAGCAAAAATCCAGATGACGC
>Ga0209741_1000107_pt1 | contig 19646 bp, 18 predicted proteins | sample OctOCTMetagenome_FD_184734 | JGI IMG/M metagenome (GOLD analysis project Ga0209741, IMG submission 184734) | Hot spring and microbial mat streamer communities from Octopus Spring Streamers, Yellowstone National Park, USA - OCT_B (SPAdes) (version 4) | ecosystem: Environmental > Aquatic > Thermal...
GTTTAGGAAAGGATGTAAATACCTTATACTCTTTCTTGACCCTAAAGGCACTGAGCATGCAGCCAATTACAGAAAGATAGACGGGTATAGCAAGCTTTTTGAAGAAAATGGTGAACCTAAAGTTTTTACATATGAGGAAGAGTGTGGGAAAATGGAGGTCAGGGTAATGCTGAGATTTTGGAACAAAGACTTGCGTGGGGTGCTAGACGCATACCTTATCTACTATGTAGCAGATTTAGACGAGTTGGCGGAAGAGGTGAAAAGATTACTCTCCTAACCTTTTTGTGTCCCTCTTTGATAACTTCTATCCAGTTAACTAAGTTCTAAGGTAAATAAAGCTACTTAGTTAACCGCAGGCTATTCTAAAAAGTTCCTCATCAAGATGTTCCTCAACACGGTTAACTATGTTTGTGCTTTTTGCATAAGAGTTAGTTAACTCTGGTTCCCTATGTTTTCCTTCCTTTCTGGGAACTGGCTTGAAGGCTTTCCAGAGTGCCCGTGGACCGAACAAAAAGCATTAAACCTTCGGACGGGTTAACTAACTTATTTAACCGTGCCCGCAGTTAACTAAGTCTAAGAAAGAAGTAAAAGAGTTAGTTAACCAGCTGAGGGTTAACTAAGTTCCCTCCTTGCGTGTGATTCAGCTAAATCATCCTCATACACCTGCACCGTGAAATGCTCACCGTCCGCCCGCCCAACCTGTGTTTTTGCTCCTACAGAGATGCTTTTCTTAGCTGGGAACCCACTTTATATCCTCTACCTACGCCTCCGCCTACCTAACCGCTCTTTTATCCACTCTTCACCGTTGATATGCTCCCGCAAGAGAAACACAATGTAGCTATGAAGTAGTATGGATATGTAATTGAAATAAGGTAATGGTTTAACTATGTATAAAACAGTTCCGTCTGGTTCTATCTTCCAGCCATGCGAAACCACATCACCGCTTATGAGTTTGTTTATGATTTGTTTTAACTCGTCTTCAGGTATAAACTGTCCTGACCTAAGCTTCATGTAGTCTTCGTAAAACTCGTCATACCTTAACATCTCATCTTTCCACTCTATCACTTTTCGCCCAAGCATTATCAAATCTATCGGATAGTGGTCAGGGTTCCACTCTCTTAAAACCTTATAGACCTTTTCCAGATTGATAGGCTCAGGAAAGAAAAGCCTTAAAATTTTCTTAAATACATCATACTCCAGAACTTCAAGCTCTTCCCAAACCTTTTTAGCCTCCAGCTTCTTGTATCCTTCATAATACAGCTTCCTTAACCACTTTCTATCCTTTCTGTCTAACGTCCTGATAGCATCAGGTAGCTCCACACCTTCAGGAAAAAGCTTGGTATAATGTTCCCTACCCGACCTATCGGACAGGTATCTAACCGTCTCGGTTATTTGCTTCACAAATTCCTCCATCGCCTTTTACCTCCTTTTTGTTGTTAAAAATTTTCATACACATCTCCCCAAACATCATCATGGTTTATGGGTCTTAGTTTGTTCTGACGCTCTAACCTTGCAGAACAGCCACTCTTTGCATAAATCTTTCTTCCAATCCTCTCACTACTATGCCTGTAGTGGTTTAATGCTAAATCTAATTTATGCAAAAGCGAAGTCAAGTAGAAAATTGAGGCTGTTCTAAAAAATCCAAACCTATTGACACACAAGAAGATGTCAACTTTTGGTATTCGTAGACTGGACTGGTTAATGGTTAGCAAGAGGTTCCCTTGGAACGCTAAGTATGAAACCGTCCATAGATGGCTCGCCTGCTTCATTATTCATTTATACCACCATGGACCTAAAAAGTTGACATCCTCCAAAGAACCTTTTAGTTAATCTCGTCCAAAGCCTTTAGAGTGAGCCAAGCTTCTGTGAGGGAGCCAATGGAAGGAATCCCGAGCAGGGAAGGGGGGCAAAAACTACCCTTCAAAGTGTTTGGCAAGTTCTGAGGGTAGCCCTCCTCTTCCCTGTCCTTGGGAAGGTCTTACCAAGAGACCTTTCTCCTCTGAAGCCAGTGTTGGTGGAAGGGGTGTGGGATAGGGTGAGGCATTCTAACGGGTTAGTTCCCTTAGAGGCTGGGGGGACGGTCCCGATAAGGGATTTTTAGAACAGCCTCTGTAAAGTCGTTTTTTTGCCTTTGATGTGTTCTTTGCTATGGACAAGTTTGAAGTTTGTCTCTTCTCTTTTGCTAACTCCTGCGGTTCTGTGGACCTCATCACATATTATCAGGTCAAACTCAGGAAGTCCCTTCTGCTGGGCGGTTTTTATTACATCCAAAGACTGATATGTGGAGAAAATCACATTCAGCTTGTCTTCCTCAAGCCTAAAAGCCCTGAGAAGTTCCTGCGCTGAAGTGGTAGCAGGGGAAGAAAGAAGACTTCTGCTGTTCAGTTCATCATCCCTTCCCACGCCTCTATCGGAAACCACCGCATAAGCATGTATCAGAAGTTCGCTGTCTCTAAACCACGCCTTTATGCTTTGGTCTAAAAGGGCTATGGACGGGCAAAGGAAAAGAATAAGTTTTCCCTCTCCAAAGCTTTCTGCAATTCTCAGGGCTACCAAGGTTTTTCCTGTTCCGGGCGGCATTATGAGTTTCCCTCTGTCTCTGGACTTAAAGCCTTCAAGGACGCTTTGGATAGCTTGTTCCTGATAGGGTCTTAGCTGTTTCTTCTCCTTTACTATAGGCTTTCCTTCTAAAAGTGCTTTAGCTTGGTCTAAATATTCGTTGAGGTCTTCTACAGGAATGAAAAATATGGGCTTTTTTTAGTTCTCGGATTTTTCTTTCAACCTCGTTGGTTATAGAAGTGGCCACCAGATAGCCACCCTTGAAGTCAATGTCTCTCCGCAAAAGGGAACTCACAAAGGTGCCCAAATTCTCCCAAGAAACTGCCCTACTCCAGTTCTTACACTGAACTGCATAAAGTTCTCCATCTATCTCCGCCACAAGGGCAATGCCCGTGTCTTGCAAAGGAAGACCCTTTTGAGATGCCCACTCTTGCCAAAAGTAGACAGTAAAGCCTTGATTCTCAAGATACAGCTTTGTTGCTACCTCTAACAGACTGCCCTTCTCCGTTGTGCTTTGCATAAACAATATTTTAGCCTTCTCACTCCATAGAAAGCCTTTGCGGGTTAACTAAGTTATCACCATCTAACTCAAACTTAGTTAACCCAGCTAAATGAGAATAATTTACAAATAATAACCAATCCGTCAACTACAGTTTACCACTTTTCGCTAAAAAAAGGTTAACTAAGTTTCTTCTGTTTATCCAAAAGTTAGTTAACCAGAATTTACTAAAATAAACCTCATGGTGGAGTTTGAGTATCCCTTTGATGAATTAGCAGAGAGGGCAGTGTTGGGTGCTATGCTTAAGAACCCTGAAAGCATTCCTGCTATCCTCGAATATCTTCATGAGGAGGACTTTTACCTTGAGGCCCATAGGCACTTGTTTTCCCTGCTTTGTAAGGTATGGAAGGAGAAAGGCAAAGACTGGGATGATACGGGGTTGAGGGATTATGTGGAAAAGTCCGGACTACAGGACAGGATTAGCATGGATTGGGTCTATGCCTTAGCCAAAGAGGCGGCGGAGGGACAGAGGCTTTTTGAGGCAATAAAGAGGGTGAAGGAAAAAGCTGGGCTGAGGTATAAGATAGCCCAGAAAAGCCAAGCAGAGTATTCGCACGTGAAGGATGCAATTGCCGAGGGTTTGGCGTTTATTGATAGTGCAAGGAATAGCGAAGGGGTAGCAAGTGGTTTGCCTTCGGGCTTTATAGACCTTGATAGGCTAACCGCAGGGTTTCAACCTTCAGACCTTGTGGTGATTGCTGCAAGACCTGGGATGGGTAAAAGCAGTTTTATGCTGTCTATAGCTTTGCATCTTGCTTTGAATGAGAAGGTGCCTTTGGCAATTTTTTCTTTGGAGACGAGCAAAAAGCAGCTGGCATTGAGGATGCTTTCTATGTTTTCAGGAGTACCTCTTCAGAACATAAGACAGGGATTTGTGAGGGATGAGGATTGGGAAAAAATTGTGAATGCAGCTAAGGAGCTTTCTTCAAAGGACATCTACATAGACGACAGCCCAAGCCTTTCCACCACAGAACTGAGGATAAAAAACAGAAAGCTAAAACAAGAGAAGGGCGTAGGGATAATCTTTGTGGATTATTTGCAGCTTTTGGGGGTGCCATACAGGAGGAGTTCTCGCCAAGAGGAGGTGGCAGAAATATCAAGAAGCCTAAAAGCCCTTGCGAAAGAACTTGAGGTTCCTGTGGTAGCCATTGCACAGCTTTCCCGTCAGGTAGAACAAAGAAGTGATAAGCGTCCGCAGTTGGCGGACCTAAGAGAAAGCGGGCAGATTGAACAGGATGCAGACCTAATCATTTTCATCCACAGACCTGAAGTTTATAAGAAGCACCCACCACCAGAGGAGGAAGGATTGGCAGAAATTATCGTGGCCAAACAGCGTCAAGGACCCACTGGCCTAATAAAGCTTGCCTTTGATAAAGACACGACCGCCTTTAAACCGTTCCCTTCCTCTGACTCCAAAAAGATAGAGGAGTATAAACCTGAGATAGATTTCCCTCTTGAGGATTTTGATGTGGATTTTTGAGAGGATGCTTTTTAAAATCCCTTATCGGGACGTCCCCTTGAAAGGTAGATTTTAGCTATAGAACACATAACTTTTCCTCATTTCTGGCTTGATAGGTTAACTACCTCCCACGCAAATGAAGGACACTTAGTTAACTCCACATTGTGGTTAACTAACTTGCAGATGGAAAGAAAGAACTTAGTTAACCATGTTCAGGTTAACTAACTCCTATCCAGTTGAACAAAACTTAGTTAACCACATATGACAGCTACTCATGGTTAACTAACTCTCGGGTAAAAAAAACAAACACTTAGAGCCTGTCCAAGTTCCAGCATCGGCAGAGGTTTTCTAATGTAATTCTCCTTTCTTTTTCATCATCCCACAGAAGGTCCACATACTTCAAAGCTTTTTTGCCTTTACGTTTACACTGTCCCATAAAATCCCTGATTGTTAAGCTATTATCCCTTAGAACAACCGCAAATGTATCCTCTAATTCCTCAATTAGTAGTCCTCATAGTCCCTCTTCAGTCTTTTCAAAAATGGAAGGAGACTCTCAAGTTCCTCTAACAACGGAAGGAACCTTTCAAGCTTCTTTTTCATATCCCTTTCCTTACTTTGGCTAAAAGCTGAATCCCAAAACCCCACAGTAAGCTCCTCCAGCCACTTCGGATCTACAAAGCCTTTTTCAAATGGACCAAAGAAGACTACAAGAGGGTCATCTCCATGCCTGCCGTTCGCCAAACCTGCTATTCGTTTATGTTCAAAGTAAAAACCATAACCCCCGCCACCTGCAAACTCCGCTAACACTCTCTGGAAGGAATCTGCCTTTTTCAAAGGAACAGGTTCTTTCAGTTTTAAATAAGCCTGAAATTTGCACGGGCATGAACCCGTCCGAACATAGAAGAGCGGGGGGAAGCCTAAACTTTTCTCAAGATTAAAATCATCCACCCAAAGCATAGAAACTAAGACATCTGGATTTCCTTCAAAATAAGCCAATGAAGGTCTCCATAAGATGTCCCTGCCCTTGTAATATTCATCCATGAGTTCTAATGTCTTTTCGTAAGCCTGCGTTATAGGAACCTTTTCCCTGACAGCCTCTTTAAAGAGCTGGGAATCTCCTGCACTATTAAAGAGGGTATTGAAGAGCGATAGATCAACATAGAGCTCTGGAAAATGCTGGGACATTAAGTCCCAAAAGGCTCTGACAGTCTGCAAATCTGCTTTCCTATCCATGACTAAACCTCCTTAAAAAGGTAATTCATAATCATCATCACCTTGGGCTGTCTGTGCCCCGTCCTCAACCCACTTTAAGCGTATAACCCGCACACGCCAGAGTTTGGGTGCCCAAATAGGGTCAAGTTTCACAGGGTCCTCAAGGAAACAAAAGAAACTCCAGAGCCTAAGAGCAAGGTAAGCGTCCACTTTTGCATCGTGCCATTTAGAGTGTCTTATACCAAGGCACCTTCGGACAGCCACAGGAAGCTTTTTCCAGCCAGTAGAAAAGAAGTCTGAAAAGGTCTCCATAAGACAGATATAGGCATGGTTCCCGTGCGGGAGCTGGTGGAGTTCCGACCTTTCCTCCAAAAAGTGCATTTCAAAAGCGGCATTATAGGAGACAATGAAATCCCTGTCTTGCACAAAAGCCCAAAACTCTTGGAGAACTTCCCTTTCTGTGGGGCAGTTCTTTAGGCTTTCAGGGTTTATGCGGTTAATGTGGTAGGCAGGGTTTTCCTCTGCGTAAATGTATTGGTTGAAAACTACGGGTCCTCTGGGTGTGGGCTTTATGGCACACAGCTGGAGGATCTGATCTTTCCCTGCAAAAAGCCCAGTGGTTTCCAAGTCTACCACCACGGAGTTATAAAACAGTTCTTCAGGGTTAAAGTTCCGCATGTTTCCCTCCTAAAATGGGATTTCATCATCTCCACCCGCAAGTTCAATAAGCCCAGTAGTTGTCCAATAGCTCACAGAGAACCCTCTTCTATGGAGTTCCCTGATTATTTCGTGCAAAAACTGTGGAGGAACATACACTCTACCTTCCTTCTGCAGAGTGTGGATGATTTGTTCTATGTCGTATTTTCCGTTTCCGTTGTTCCCATTGCTGGATTGAGAGCCCAAGGAACCATTGCCGTTAGCTGAGGGTTTCCCGTTTCCATTGTTCCCGTTGTGAGTTAAAAGTTCAGAACCTACGGAACCATCACCGTTAGTGGGTGGTTGCCCGTCTTTCTTTGCCTGCTCCAGTTCCAGCATATAGTCCTTAATCCTCACCCTTACTTTATCGGAGCCCACAAGCAGGCCGTAGTATCCTCTGGGAAGCTTCCTCCACAAAATGCCCTCATACCTGTCTATGTATTCTGAAACCGCCTTACGGTTTGCCTTCTCTGGGTCGGCGTTCTTCCATGCAGTGTAGATAGTAGTCTCAAGTTCCTCCCTTGAAACCTTCACCACATCACTGCCTTGGGTTCTTTCCTCCAAAAACTTTAGGGCAGTCTGAACTACTTGGGAAGAGGGAAAGCCTGACTTTTTGTTCGCTTTCTTTTTGGCAGATAACTCCTCTTGCTGTTGGGCATGCAACTTCTCCCGTATCAGGTCAATGTCTTTTAGGAACTCCAAAAAGGTTTGCTGTTCGGTGGATAGCTTCTTCCGTAGCTCGGTGGAGGCTTGGAGGAACTCGTCGTAGGTATCCGCAGAAGATAGCTTTCTCAGTAGGTCAGTGGCTGTTAGGGACTCCCAACCAGAGAAAAGCAGCTCATCTCCGCAAATCTTTTCAATGTTGTGTAGGACTGTATCAAGGAGCTTGTGGAAGATAAAAGAGGACATGGAAAGGAGCCCGCGAAAGCTGTCTCCCAGAAGGCGGATAATGGACTCTGTCTTTTCTACCACACTTAAGGCGGAGTTTAACTCTCCTTTCTCTTTGAGTTCATACAGTCTTGCAAGCTCTCCCTTGAGAACCTGCTGGAACTGGTCAAAAAGCTGGCGGGCACGCTCGGACATGTAAGGCATAAGTTCTGAAATCTTTTTGTCAGGGTTGGCTTTGAAGAGACTTTCCAAAGTTGCAAATTCTCCCATGGGAAGAGCCAACTTAAGGGATTGGGAGCTTTTAGTGCCTTCAGAAAGCTTGTGGGAAGGCTCCGTTTGGAGGGTGGAGTGCTTCTCAAGAAGTTTGTTAGAAAGCTCAGCTTGAAGGGAAAGCAGTGTAGAAAGTTCGCTGGAAGACAGGTTCTTTTTGGAGGAGAAGGGAGAAGAGCCCACAACTATCCACCCTCGGGCATCCTCTTTAAGCTTTTCCCAAGCCCTACGGAACCAGTCCAAAGCCCCGTTCTTGGTAGACAGTCCTTGAACCAGCTTACCAAACTTCTCCTTGATCTCCTTCCACAGCTGCTTGAAACTCCGAGGTGGAACTTTGTAGGGTGTAAGCTGGAGAATGGTTCCTTCCACGGTGGAAACTCTTTTAGGAACCACCAGAACCACAGGGAGACCATCTTCAGAGTGGTGATGCTTGAGAAGGTCAAAGAGGGACTCCTGTAGGGATGGAGTCAAACCTTTGGGTAGGACTAAGGGTACCGCTGGAGGCTTGAAGGAATCTTGGATCCTTGCTTTTTTCTCTTGAAGCAGGGGGCGGTTTGCTGGTTGACACCCATCCGCCGCCATACCAAAGTAGACTCGAATATTTCCTATGTGCCCACTTTCCACAGGAAGGAACCAGACAGGTGCATGCATCCAGCCATCTGGGTCTATACCCTGTTCCTTTAACTCTGCCCTCTTCTTAGCCCTGCGTATTTCTGCCTCTCTCTTGCGTTGCTTGATGTATTCTTGTTTTGTGCGGTGGAACTCCTCCAGCCAAGCTTCCCTATCCCATTCTTTTTTGCGCTGCCACTTGTTGCCTCCCTTGGCGTGGGCTTTCAGAAAGGCAAGGACTTCCTCGTGGCGTGTAAGCAAGTCTTCTAAGCTGTAGCCGTGCTTCTGCAGAAAGCTTTTGAAGTGTTTCACCCTATCCCTTGAACAGCCCACATATTGGGCTATGTGTGTTGTCTTTCGGTAGCCTTTCTCTAAGGCTTCTTTAACCTTTTCCGCCAGTTCCCAATAGTGTTCATGCTTGGGTTCCTCCTTGTGTTCTTCCTCCTTAGGCGGGCTTTCTTTCTTGTTGGTGCTTTTCGTGTAGTTCTTCTCAAAGTAGTCCAAAAATTTCTCAAGGTATTCCTTATCAGACCCTTTCCTAATATCAAGGTGTTTTTTGATTTCCGCCTTTATATCAGGCACACTGTAGCCCGCTTTCCACAGCTTCCTGCAGGCTATAAGGGTTCCGTGCTGGTTTAGGGCATGGAAAACTGAGGAGTGTTCTCCACTAAGCAAGTTCTTCAGTTCCCATCGGGTTTCCTCTGCATTGTCCGCGTCTTTTTCCTTTGGCTTTCTCTTCCTGTAGTAGCGTGGCTTGTTCTGGCGGACTTTTTGGCGGACTTTAGCGGGGTTCACATTGAGGAGTTTTTTCCAGAGGTCTTGCAAAGGTAGAGGGAATCCAGTAAATACACGCTTGGTAGCAAACCCATCCTTTAAGGGATTAGGAAATCCCTCAAGCCATACCGCATGCTTGGCAGAAACTATGTCTGGTTTTATGCCAAGCTTAGCACAGAGAACTTTTAGGCACTCTTCTACATCCTTTATGCGGTAATCATTGGCATAGGGTAATTCGTAGCCTACCCAAACCTTCTCCACCCTTTCTTTACCGTCCTCGTCTATGACCTTTATCTCTTGGTAGACCTTGCGGTAGTAGAAATAGAAGTAAAGGTGGTAGCCCTTTTGGGTCTCCCAGACTTCAGGGTAGACCTTAAGCTTCCAAAGGTATTTAACAAGCCTCCGTATAGCGCGCTCGTCCTTTTTGTCAATGTCAATAAGAACTCTGTAGGCTAACCTAACAAACTCTTCACCAAAAAGATCCTGCTGGTCAAGCTGGGCTATCTTCTCCCAGTCTCCTTTGGCAATCCTTCGGTTCTCTCGGAGTTTCTTTGCGGTCTTCCTGTTTATTAAGATGGTTCCCTGATAGAGAACAGCCCAATTGTTTTTTCGGGCTAACTCAAGCTTTTTCTTTATAGTCCGTGGGTCTGAACCAACAAACGCACCTACTGGTTTTCCTTTGGATTTCTTAGACTTGCCGCCCTTCTTAGCAAAAAACTGGAACCTACTAACTGGAACAGCAGCGGGGATCCTTAGTCCTTCAGACAGGGCTTTTTTGAGTTGATTGTAAGAGTAGATCTTTCTGGTCTTCTGCGGTAGCAGGGCTGTCTGCCTGCCACCGCCACCCCCTTGACTTGGACCTTCGTTCTGGATATAATTTCCAGTATCCACGCGTTCTCCTCCATCTAATTTGTAAGGCCCCTCAGTGGGGCATGGAGGTCTCGATGCTAACCCCCAAGGCCTCCCTCGGGGCCTACAGTATTTTACCCTATAATATTATTTTAACTATGAAAAGCGAAAAAAAGCCCGCAAAGCAGCAGGAAACCCAAAAACGAAAGGAACACCCTCTGAAATTGTTTGAGGGCAAAAGAGTGGTTATCAAAGATGTAGGCCCTACCACAATTGAGGGTGATTGCATAGTGGCAGAGCCTGGGTATCTTCTTATTACCAACGCCAAAATAATCGGAACCAAGCATATAGCGGAAGCCCAGCTTTTGTATATCCCTCACCACCGTATAGGCTTTGTTCATACAGAACCCACTAAAGTAGAGAAAATAGAAGAACCCTAATAACCATCACTGCTTTTCTTCTTCCACCCAAAGTGTCTCTACTATCTTCTTCAGCCTGAGGGACAGCCGATCAGGAGCATAGCTGTATTCAAAAAACTTCCTCAGCCGTTCTTTTGCTTCTTCAAATGATAGCCACCTGCCTGCTGGGTGTATATACTCCTCTATTTCCCACCTTCGGCGGGTTTCTAAAAACTCTTTTATGGCTTCTACGGCTTGTTGCTCCGCCTCTTCGCCCAACAGAGCAATCTCCAACAGTCTTGTTAATATAGCAGAGTAGACATCCAACCACTTAACATGGTTAGGTGCCTCCAAGTCCTTTTGCATCTCTCTGACCAGTTCCGGCAGGAAAACTCTAAGCTTGCCCTTTTTCATGACTAAACCTCCGTCTACTTTTTTATAATAGCTTTCCCATGCAAAAGTTTTACAGCACATCACCGCATTGGCTTTGTTCATACAGCACCCACCAAAGTAGAGAAAATAGAAAAGTCTGAATAATCCCTACTCTCCTTCACCCTCCCACCCTTTCCACCTATCCGACCAACCGATAACCCACCTTCTCCACCAATGCACCACCCACTAACCAACCCTTCCACCTTCTCCACCTAATAATAGGTTAATAAACCAACTTGTTAACAGATTAATTAGCTAATTTGTCATCAAACAATTCACGCACTCCACAGCACATATGCTTATCCAAAACGCCAGAATATATTAACAAATCAGCGAGTTAATATTTTAGTAAGTTAATTTGCTAACAATCTCTACATTCCAGAGGTAAAGGTTAGTTTCACAAGGCTATGGTAAACTTGTTGGTTTATTAACAAATTAATTAACTAATAAGTCAATTAGTTAATCACTCATTCTTATGCTTGGAATAGAATTCTTCCAAAGCCCTATTAATCAACTCAGACTCGCTTACCCGTATGCCCTTTTTCAAATACATCATCTGGAGTTCCTTAAGCCTCACTTCGTTTTCCATGGTTAGGTAAAAGCCTTTTAGTTTCCTATTCTTGGTAGCTTCCTTTTTTTCTTCAGACGTGTCCTTCTTTATTGCCTCCTCAGACTTTGGCTCCTCTGACGCTGTGGCTGGCATATCGCTGAGAATCCTTGAAACTATGCCTATGTTCCTCTTAGCCATTTTATAACCTCCTCTGCATAGGTAGATAGTATTTTTAATGTCTCCTGATCCAGCTGTTTTAAATCTCCTCTATTTATACTGGCATATTGAAAGCCAGCCCTTTTGGGAATTGGTGGTAGAACTTTATAAGGAAGCTTTTGAAGTTCCTCAAGCACCTTGTTATGGAGGGCTACTTGTTTTTCGTAAAAGGTAGGTGCCAATGCTACTACTTGGGTTTTTATTCCTGTGTATTCCTCCAACTCCTGCATGACCCTAAAAATATGCTTTAAACCAGAGAGGCTGAAAAACTGAGTTTCCACGGGAAGTAGCACACCGTCGGAGGCTATGAGGGCGTTTATGGTTAAGATGCCGAGGTTCGGCGGGGTATCTACGAGGATTAGGTCGTAGCTGTTAAAGGTAGACAATGCTCTCTTTAACCTAAGTTCTCTTGCATGCATACTGACAAGTTCAAACTCCGCTTGGGAGAGGAGTAAGGAAGAAGGGATGAGGTCAATGTTCCCTAAACTTATGGGTTGAGAAGACCCTTTGATGAGCAAATGGTAAGATTGAGGAATATCCTCAGAGATGTTTTGAGTAAGGCACAGGGTCAAGTTTGCTTGAGGGTCAAGGTCTACAGCGAGGACTTTCAAACCTTGTTCTGCAAGTAGATGAAGTAGGACTACAGTAAGTGTTGTTTTTCCCACGCCCCCCTTGTGATTGACCACGGCCAAGGTTTTCATGTTAATAAGTTTATCGTAATAACTTGTTAATAAGCAAGCTGATTATTTGGCTAACATATTAACAAACAAACCTATCAACATATTAACAAATTATCAGGATTGTTATAAGGTAGATCATGGTGGATAAAGGCAACGATTAGGCATGCAGAGGGTTGCCGAAGCAAAGAAAAAGAGGGTATAAGGTAGGTAGAGGGAAGGAATTGTCTTATTTGCCTACCTTTATAGCTACTGTATCGGCCACGGTTTTTTCAGGAAGTCTCAAATATGGAGGTAATTTCTCACCCGACGTATGTAGAAGCTTAAACAATATAGTGTATATTTAACCTACAGGGAGGCTCGCAATGAGTAGTGCTATTACTTACGAATGGGTCTACAAGGAAAAGAGCCCAGAACAAATTCTCAGAGAAAATAAAGAATTCTTAAAAGGAGAAACGAATGAATCTATACGGGACATTATGAAGCTTATATCTAGACATAAAAAGAGATTTAAACATATTAATGAATTGGTTGAGATATTGGAAAAGTTTAGAGATGATTTTTTATCAAGCTATACATTAGATATCCTTAGATCACCGATGCACACTCAATGGGTAGATGATAAAATGAATAACTTCAATGCATTATTGTTTAATGTAAAAGCTTTTATAAAACTATTGGACTTGGAAATTGGAGAGAAAGCATACATAAAAGCACTTAAGGGAATTGCGGATAAAGTTCCTAAAGAATGTAAAAACCTAAAAGAGGAGATTGAAAAATATATAGAGATGGGACAGGAAATAGAAAGAGCGAAGGAGTATATGGATATAAAAAGCTTGAAGAAGATTTACTACGAACTACCAGCTTTTGCTAAAGATAAAGAGGAAATATCTAACATCCTTTTGAGAGAAGAATTAATAAAGGAAAAGAAAAAACAAGAAATCATCTCAGGGAAGCAAACAAAGATAGATGAAAAAGATGAGATAGAAAACATTAAAAAAGAGGCAAAAGAATACTATGAGAAGTTAAGAAAGATCTCAGATACTGAAGCGGAACGACTTAAGTTTCTGTATGAAGAATTGATAAAGTCCAGTGATAAATTTAGAATAAACTTAATATTGGAAGAGATTAAATACGTATACGCAAGGAAGAAAAAACAGTTTGTTGAATCAGAAACTTTGAAGGAGATGATAAGTAAATACTTGGATGAAGACATACCTCAATCCCTGAAGGAAGAGATAAACGCATTCTTGGAGAGAGAGATAGTTAGCGAGGAAGAATATAAGGATCTAAACTCAAGAATAACAAGACATCTAATGGAAAAGAAAGAGAGAAAATCTATAAATAAGGAAGATATAGACAAACTTTCCAGATTTTTGTCAGAAAGCCTCAGGAGGTTGGGTTATCAGATAGTAAATGATGAGGCAATAGAAAGGCTGAAAAAAGGAGAAGTGGTGGAAATAAATACACCTTTTGGAGAAGATTATGTCGTTAGAGTGAGGTTGGATGAAAAGGGAATCCTGACTCTTAAGTTTGTTAGATATGTAGAAGATGAAAACAATTTAAGTATGTATGAAAAAGAAAAAGACAAGGCTATTGCTAAGCAATGGTGTAATAACCAAAAGGAAATTATTGAATTTTTAAGGAACAACGGGATAGCTTTGGAACTCAAAAACATAATGGAACCTGAGGATAGGTTTTATTACGAGAAGAAGGAAAAGAGAAAATCAATTGAAGGGCAAACTCGGGAAAAGGACAAGAAGACATTCAAAAGAAGTCTATAATATACTTGTTATAGGAGGGTGCCAGGGTGAGTTTGGAGAACGACAAAACACAGATAGAAGATATAACAAGAATAGAGAAGGGCGAAAAGCACACTGAAGGAATCGCGGCACTAAAAACATTTAGAGGATGCAAAGTCCTCGAGGAGTTGCCAGCAAGGGGGGGCGAAGCAGACAACTACATTCTTGAATGTAATGGTAAAAAAGCCTTTTTAAAACTGTATAGGAAAGGTTTAAGTCCTAAGGTTGACCTGAAGAGACTCCAAGAAATATCAAGAGTTTATAAAGAGCACTTAGTAGAAATTTACGATACTGGCTATGACCAACAAACAGGGCGCTATTACGAAATTATGGAATATATTGAACATGGAGACCTCAGAAATCTTCTAAATCAAATAAAGGGCAAAACCATTGATGAAAAAGAAAAAATAATTGATAAGGTAGTTTCGGAAATAGCTGAGGCTTTGAATGTCCTACACAAAAACAACATAATCCATAGAGACTTGAAGCCCGCTAATATACTTATAAGGGACAAGGACAAGTTAGACTTGGTTTTAACGGACTTTGGCATAGCCAGGGCTTTAGAAGAAGATCTGTCAAAAGTCCAGACTACTGGGTTCAAGGGTACTACTCATTACATGGCACCTGAAGAGTTAAGTGGTTATTTTGGGAAAGAAATTGACTGGTGGCACTTGGGAGTTATAGTTTATGAACTAGTTTTTGGAAAGCACCCGTTTGAAGGCTTAACTGATAAAGTAGTCATTAACGCGTTAGTCACAAAAGGTATAGAAATACCACAAGGGGTTCCAGAAAAATATTCTCTACTGCTTAAAGGCTTATTAACAAGGGATTATAAAAAACGGTGGGGATATGAACAAGTAAAAAGGTGGCTAAGTGGTGATTTAAACATAGAAGTCTATTATGAGCAAGCGGAAACAAGAGTTGAAGAGGATTATGACGAAAAGGAGTGGATGAAATACGGAATATCTAAGGAAACTAATTGGAGAAAACTGGGTTTACCTCCCGCTGAAACTAAGTCTTTTATTAAAGCTGGCTTTGGTTTTAATGAGGCTAAAAAATGGGTAGATGCGGGATGGAGAAGCGGAGAACTGGCTAAAAGATGGTATAATGCAGGCTTTGGACCTGAAGAATCTTATGTTTTTGAAAAATTGGGACTTGGCCCTATGCAAGCGAGACAAATAAAAAACATAGGACTTACAGCATACGACCTAAAGCCTTTGATTGGGGCTGAGATTGAACTTATAGAAGAGTTTATAAATTTCATAGAAGAGGGTGGCAAAACCCTCTCTTTTGAACCTTTAAGAAAATTGGTAAAAGAATTGAGCTTGTGGCGGAAAGAGGGATTTACCATAAAAGAAGCTTACGAATGGATAAAATATGACTTTAGTATCCAGGAAGCAAAAATTTGGAAGATTGCAGGATTTGACCCTCAAAATGCTATTAGATGGCGAAAGTTAGGATTTAATACGGAAGAAGCAAAAGAATGGATAAAGGAGGGGTTTTCACCGGAGGAAGCACAAAAATGGAAAACTCTGAATTTTTCACCCAAAGAGGCAAAAGAATGGTATGGAGTAGAACCTAACCCTCAAAATACTATTAAATGGCAGAAGTTAAGATTTAATATTAAAGAAGCAAAAGAATGGATAAAAGAGGGATTTTCACCCGAAGGAGCACAGAAATGGAAGGCTTTGAATTTTTCACCTAAAGAGGCAAAAGAATGGCAAGAGGAAGGATTTACCATAAAAGAAGCAGAAAAATGGAAAGCTTTAGGTTTTTCACCAAAAGAAGCAAAAAAATGGCATAGAGCAGGTTTTGACCCTGTAGAGGTTAAGATAATACAAGAATTAAATCTTTCTTTGGAAGAAGCTAAAGTATGGAAAAGGGAAGTGTTTTCTCTGATAAAAGCTATTAAATCTTTCTTTGGAAGAAGCTAAAGCATGGAAAAGGGTAGTGTTTTCTCTGATAAAAGCTCAAGAGTGGATAAAAGCAGGGTTTGATATTGAAAGTGCTTCCAGTTGGAGAAAAGAGGGGATAAATTCACCTTGGGAAGCATTGGCGTGGGAAAAGGAAGGTTTTGAACCTCAGAGAGCAAAAGAGTTTGTAAAAGACAGTTTTACACCTGGAGAGGCAAAATTTATTGAGATTATTGCCATTGTAGGTTATACAGTGTCTATATTTCTGTTTGCCTATTATAATTTCAGATTTAATTCATTCTGGCGTTATATGTTGGCATATTTTGTTGCATACTTTATAGGGCTTTACTTTATTTTTCCAATAATTGAATGGCTAATAAGAAAAACCATTAAAATGTTCAAAATATTCTCGGAAGATTGAACTATGAGACTTAACTGCATCTACTACACCAATACGGGCAAGGTAAGAACAAAAAATGAAGATGCCATGCTTATTGTAGATGAAATATTCTCGGAAGAAGATTTTCAAGAATGCTTACAAAAATCAAAAGAGGGGACGGAGTTTGTCTTTGTGGTGGCAGATGGTATGGGAGGACATGAAAAGGGAGAGGTGGCATCAAAGCTTGTGCTGGAGGCTATTTTAGAAAGTAAGGATAGGATGTATGCTGACATAGAGGGTGTGCTACTTTTGGCTAAAAAGAGGCTTGATGAGTATGTAAAGAATAATCCCTTCGCATACAACATGGGCTGTGCGTTGGCAGGGCTTGTGATAAGGGAAGGGATGGCTAAGGTTTTTAATGTAGGAGATTGTAGAGTTTATAGGTTTATAAATGGCAATCTCGTAAAGCTGACCATAGATCACTCGGTGGTAGAAAAGCTACTCTTGGAAGGTTTAATAAGTGAAGAAGAAGCCAAGCACCATCCTAAAAGAAACGTGCTAACATCCGCCATCTTGGGGGACCTGTCTGATGTTATTCCTGAAGTGTATGTAACAGAGGTAGAGCTTTTTGAGGAAGATATGTTCTTTTTGTGCAGTGATGGAGTGTGGGGTGAGTTGGAAAAAGAGGAGATAAAGGAATGTTTATCAAAAGAAAAGCCTTGTGAAAGCTTGCTGGATGTTTTAAAAGCAAAACCGTTAAAAGATAACTTGAGCTTTGCCATCTTAAAAGTGGAGGGAGGATAACATGGATAGACTTCCGAAGTTTGCCAAGGAGCTTTTGAGGTTCTCAGCCACACATCCGCAGTTTATTCTCTTTGGGAATGTGTATGATGTTTTGCCTTTGCCTTTGTCCGAAGAAGACAGATACGTTCCCTACCCTCTTACCAAGTATTTGGGAGAGCTATTGACCATCTATTCAAACTATGAATTGGTTGTAGAGTACGTTCCTCTTGAGGGCTTTCAGTTTGTGAGTGGGAAGGCGGAGATATACAAAGAGATCACAAAAAGAGAATTGCCGGACAGAATAGTAGCACTAATCGAGGTTTACGAAACAATAAAACACATTGTAATCAATAAAGAGCATAAATGTGCAGTGTTGATAAACTTTGGCTCAAGAATGACGGACATTTCTTGCAGTAGAGATTATCCAGACTTTATGTACCACATGTTTAGGCTTTCACTTCAGCAAAACCCTACGGGCAACCCGCCTACTTTTAACCCTGTTCTGTTTATTGTGGATAAGGACAACGATATTCCCGCTTGGTACACTTTGGAAAATCCAAGGGTCAGGATAATACCTATACCAAAGCCGGATTTTGAAATAAGAAGATACATAGCTAAAGCAATTCTTCCAAGGGTTAAAGGTTGGAGTGAATTGGATGAAGATAAAAAGGAGGATGTTTTAAAAACCTTTGTGGATATGACTTCGGGCATGTATTCAAGGGAAATGCTGGCTATTGTACAGTTGGCAATTAGGGAAGACCTGTCGGCTTCAGAAATAGGAGAGTCTATCAGAAGGTATAAAGTGGGCGTTCCGGATAATCCTTGGGCAAAGATAGACAAAGACAAGCTTTTAAGGGCGGAAGAGTATTTAAGAAGAAGAGTTATGGGTCAAGAGCAAGCCATAAGAAGAACCGCAGACATTCTTAGACGTGCGTACTTTAACCTGTCAGGTACTCAGTATTCAAGGTATTCCACAAGACCAAAAGGGGTGCTTTTCTTTGTCGGTCCTACTGGTGTGGGTAAAACTGAGATGGCTAAGGCTTTGGCGGAGCTTATTTTTGGAAGCGAGCACAATTACATAAGGTTTGATATGTCGGAGTTTTCCCAAGAACACACCAACCAAAGGTTAATTGGAGCTCCGCCGGGTTATGTGGGTTATGAAACGGGCGGAGAGCTTACCAACGCGGTAAAACAAAATCCTTTTTCAGTTATTCTTTTTGATGAAATAGAAAAAGCCCATCCAAGGATATTGGATATATTTTTGCAAATCCTTGACGATGGAAGGCTAACATCCGCAAAGGGGGAAACGGTTTATTTTTCTGAAAGCATAATAATCTTCACATCTAACTTAGGCGTGGCGCAGAAGATAAAACCTGATATGAGCTACGAGGAAATATGTGAAAAGCTTATGGAGGAAATCCACAACTTTTTCAAATACTCCATAGTCAGACCAGAGATACTAAACAGAATAGGTGAAAACATTGTAGTCTTTGATTTTATAAGGCCAGAAACCGCAAGGCTCATAATGGAGAAGATGCTTAACAACATAAGGTTTAAGCTTGAGGAGGAGAAGGGGATTAGCTTAATAATTTCCGATAAGGTAGAGGAAAAGCTTTACCAAGAGATAGTCAAGGACCTTAGCATGGGTGGAAGAGGGATCGGCAATAAATTGGAGGTTCTCTTTGTTAATCCACTTTCAAGGCTTTTATTTGAGCTATTTCCGAAAGAAGGCTCTACAGTTTATATAGAGGACATTTATAATGACGGAGTGGAAGGATGGAGACTAAAAGGCTCCTTGTAAGTCTTGTACACTATCCTATTTACGTGCTTGGACCTGGTGTAAGGGTTGGACTTTGGACACAGGGTTGTTCTATAAAGTGCAAAGGATGTATGTCTAAACATACTTGGGCCTTTGATGAAGGTAAGGGCATAGATATAGAGTCTCTTTCGGGTAAGCTCATAAGCTATAAATGCAGTAGGCTAACAATAAGCGGTGGAGAGCCTTTTGATCAACCAGAAGCTTTCCTTGAACTTTTGAAAAGGGTCAGACCATACTTTGAAGACATTTTAGTCTATTCGGGCTACAAAATGGAGTTTTTGAAAGAAAGATTTCCTGAGCATTTATCTTTCATAGACGCCCTTGTGGATGGTGAGTTCATAGAAGGACTGGAGAGCAATTTTCTCTACAAAGGTTCAGACAACCAAAGGCTGTTTGTTTTAAACGAAAATCTTAAAGAGTTTTACATTGAGTGGGCGGGGAAGGAAAAAGATAAGCTCCTACAACTTGTGGAAAAAGATAACATAATATACATAATAGGGATACCATACCAAGAAGATATAAAGAAGTTCCAACATGAAATACAAAGTCTGTAGGAACTGCGGGTATAAAAACCCGGTGGAGGAGTTTATATGTTTGAAGTGCATGGCAGACATATCCACCGCAGATATAGTTGAAGAAAAACAAGCTACAGAAACAAAATATGAAGAGAGCAACCTTTCCATAGAAGATGAATACAAAACATCAGTAGAACTAAGTGAAAAGCTTATTTTAAAACATGAAAAATTTTCAATAGAAGTGTTCCCCGGAGATGTCGTTGGCAGGCATGCAAAAGGAAAGCAAT
>Ga0209741_1000110_pt1 | contig 19457 bp, 20 predicted proteins | sample OctOCTMetagenome_FD_184734 | JGI IMG/M metagenome (GOLD analysis project Ga0209741, IMG submission 184734) | Hot spring and microbial mat streamer communities from Octopus Spring Streamers, Yellowstone National Park, USA - OCT_B (SPAdes) (version 4) | ecosystem: Environmental > Aquatic > Thermal...
GTTCCCTTTAGCGTCTCCAGGCGCTCGATGAAGGCGGCTGGGGCGAAGAGCCAGGCGTGGTAAGCGGGGTCGTAGTAGCGCCCCCGGAAGGGATGCGGGTTGCGGACCACCCGGGGGTCCAGCCCCTTTGAGCAGACGATGAAGCTCCACCAGTTGCAGGGGTAGGTGGAATAGGGCATGGGGATGGTCTCCACGTATCGGAACAGCCGGCTCAGCGCGCCCCGCACCGTCGGCGCCTCGTAGCCCAGGTAGCCTTCCCGGAACAGGGATTCCGAAAGATGGAGGGCCAGCATCCCTTCATCGGTGAGGTGTTCCGCGCACAGCCGGAAGAAGACGGGATCGAAGAGGCTGCGGGCCAGCTCCGCCAGAGGATCGTTGGAGTCCAGAAGGATGACATCATAGGATGCGGCCTGCTCCTCGAGGAACGAGCGGCCGTTGCCGATGATCAAGCGGACCCGGGGATCGTCGAAAGAGGAGGCGAACTCGGGCATATGCTGCCGGCACAGCTCCACCACCCGGCCGTCGACCTCCACCACCGTCACCTCCTCCACCGTCGGATAGCGCAGGGCCTCCCGGGCCACCCCGCCGTCCCCGCCCCCGATGACCAGCACGCGGCGGGGGTTGGGATGGGCCATCATCGCCGGGTGGACCAGGGACTCGTGGTAGAAAAACTCGTCCCGCTGGGTGAACTGGATCACGCCGTCCAGGACCAGGGCCTTGCCCCAGTTCTCCAGCTCCAGGATGGCGATCTCCTGCAGCGGGCTGCGCTCGTGGGCCAGGACCCGGCGGACCTGGTAGACGGCGGTGATGGTGCTCTCCTCGGCGAAGGTCAAGGTCATGCCCTCGAAGGGCTCCTCTGCCAGCGCTCCCTGAGCCATCGGTCCTCCTCTGGATGAAAGGGATAAGCGGTTACGGCCCGCCCGAAAAAGCGAAAAGCCTTCCGCGATGGGGACATCGCAGAAGGCTTTCGGGCAGGCAGTGAGGCGGGTGGGACTCGAACCCACAACCGTCGGCTTAAAAGGCCGCTGCTCTGCCGGTTGAGCTACCGCCCCATTCATGCCCAATTCTAACCTTCTCCGGAGGGCCTGTCAAACCCGATGCCCTCCCCGCCCTCAGAAAGCCGGATGCGGACGGAGGCCGCGTGGCCGTGGAGCCCCTCCACCTCCGCCAGGGTGGTGATCACCGGGGCCAGGCGGCGCAGCCCTTCCTCCGTGAGGGCCTCCACCTCGATCCGCCGGATGAAGGTGTCCACCGAAACCGAGGAGGCCGCCCGGGCCCAGCCCCCCGTCGGCAGGGTGTTGTTGGTCCCGGTGGCGTAATCCCCCGCCGCCACCGCCGACCACGGCCCCAGGAAGACCGACCCGGCGTGGCGGATGCGGGGGAGGACGGCCCAGGGATCGCGGGTGTAGATCGCGAGATGCTCCGGCGCGTAGGCGTTGCACACCGCGATGGCCGTCTCCAGGTCCGCGGTGACGATCAGCCCGCCGTAGGTCTCCAGGGCCTGGCGGGCGATGGGCCAGCGGGGCAGCGCCGGGCCCTGACGCTCGATCTCCCGACGCACCGCCCGGGCCAGCTCCTCGACAGGGGTGACCAGGAGACACGAGGTCTGGGGATCGTGCTCCGCTTGAGCCAGGAGCTCCGCCGCCACCCAATCCGGGCGGGCGGTCTCATCGGCCAGCACCACCACCTCCGTCGGGCCCGCCAGCATGTCGATGGCCGTCTCCCCCATCACCAGCATCTTGGCCGCCAGAACGTAAATGTTGCCGGGGCCGACGATCTTATCCACCCGCGGGATGGTCTCGGTGCCGTAGGCCATCGCCGCGATGGCGGCCACCCCACCCACCAGGAAGAAATCCGTGACCCCGGCCGCGTCCGCAGCCGCCAGCACGGCCGGATGACGCCCGGCCGGCGGGGTGCAGGCCACGATGCGGGGGACGCCCGCGACGGCGGCGGGGATCCCCAGGGCGTGGACGATGGTGGGATACACGGCGCGACCGCCCGGGATGTAAAGCCCGGCGGAATCGAGGGGCCGGATGATCTGACCGGCCAGCACCCCGGGGGCCATCTCCATCAGCCAGATCGGCCGCTCCCGCTGCGCCTCATGAAAGCGACGGACGGCCTCGGCCTCCCGGCGCAGCGCCTCCCGAACCTCCGGGGAGAGCTCCTCCCAGGCCGCGGCCATGGCCTCCCGGCTCACCCGCCACTGCGACGGCGGCCGATCCACCCCATCGAAGCGACGCATGTAGTCCTGCACCGCCGCGTCGCCCCGTCGGCGCACGTCCTCCAGGATGGCCTTCACTTCGGGGAGCACTTCCGTGAGATCCGCCCGGGCCCGCAGCAACAGGCGCCGACGCGTCTGCGGATCCAGCGCCTCCCACCGGTAGATCTCCATCGCCTTCTCCTCCCTGAGGATCAGCGAAGCCCTCGGCGCTCCGCCAGGACCTGGAGCACCGCATCCCAGCTTAAGCCGCGCAGGCTCAGGCCCACCGTCAACATGTAAAGAAGATCCGCCGCCTCCTCCAGGACCCGGCGGTCGGACTGATGCCGGAGGGCCAGGAGCACCTCGACGGCCTCCTCCCCGATCTTCTTGGCGATCTCATCGGGGCCGGCGGCGAACAGCTGCGCGGTGTAGGACCCCGCCTCCGGATGATCCCGCCGGGATTCCACCACCTGCTCCAGGCGGTGGAGGATGGAGCCGGACGGCGGCGGGGTCTCGGATCCCTCCAGCGCGCGGTGGAAGCAGCTGGGCCGGCCGGTGTGACAGGTCGGGCCGGCCGGGAGGGCCTGCACCAGGACCGCGTCCGCGTCGCAATCCAGCCGGATCTCCACCACCCGGAGGACGTTCCCGGAGGTCTCGCCTTTCCGCCAGAGGCGGCCCTGGGATCGGCTCCAGAAGTGCACCTCCCCCGTCTCCCGGGTGCGCCGGAGGGCTTCCTCGTTCATCCAGCCCAGCATCAGCACCCGGCCGGTGACCGCGTCCTGCACCACCGCCGGGCGCAGCGCCTCCTCAGATCCCGAGCTCCAGCCGGAAGGGGTTGAAATCGGTGTCATAGTCGTAATAATCCTCCTGTTCCAGCTGCTTGAGGGCGCCCACGACCAGATACGTCACCGGGGTCATCACCGCCTCGACGCCGACCTTGAACAGATAGTTGGTGAGCACCAGGGTCGTGAAGAGGCTCCAGGGAAACACCCCGAACAGGGAGGCCACGGTGACGAAGACCCCGGTGTCCACCAGCTCTCCAACCAGCGTGCTGCCGATGGTGCGGGACCACAGGTAGCGCCCGCGGGTGAGGATCTTCATTTGAGCCAGGGTGAAGGAGTTGGCGAACTCGCCCGACCAGTAGCCCAGGAGGCTGGCCAGGACGATGCCGCCGGTGCTCATTCCTCCCAGGATCGCCTCATACGCGCGCTGGCCGGCGTATCGCTCCCACTCGGGATCCCCCGGGAGGATCCGCACCAGCCACAGGATAAAGGCGCTCAACGCGAGACACGCGAAACCGGTCCAGATCACCCGGCGGGAGCGGATGTAGCTCACCGGGAAGAGGATCGTGCCGGCGTCGAAGGCCAGGCGCACGCCGAAGAGGCTCACCCCCAATCGACGATCTTGGCCGAGGAGGCGATGTTGCTCACGATGAGCACGGTGACGAAAAGGGCCATCACCAGATCGAAGAAGCGATACGGGCGAGTGGGCATGCGGATTCCCTCCTCGAGAACGGGATGGCGATCCGCTTCACCCGGTCAGACCAGGCGGACAGGGATCCCGCGCTCCGCGAGATAGCGCTTGAGATCGGCGATGCGGAGCTCGCGGAAATGGAAGAGGGAGGCGGCCAGGGCCGCGTCGGCTTTCCCCTCGGTGAAAACCCGGTAGAAATGCTCCGGCGCCCCCGCCCCCCCGGAGGCGATGACGGGGATCCCCACCGCCTCGGCCACCGCGCGGGTGAGGGCCAGATCATAACCCTCCCGGGTGCCGTCCGCGTCGATGCTGGTGAGCAGGATCTCCCCGGCCCCCCGGCGCTCGGCCTCCCGGGCCCACGCCACCGCGTCGAGCCCGGTGGGCGTGCGCCCGCCGTGGATGTAGACCTCCCACCGGTCCGGGCCGACCCGTTTGGCGTCGATGGCCACCACCACGCACTGGGAGCCGAAGCGCCGCGCCGCCTCCGTGATCCGCTCGGGGTGTTGCACCGCCGCCGTGTTGATGCTCACCTTGTCCGCCCCGGCCCGCAACAGGGCCCGGAAATCCTCCACATCCCGGACCCCCCCGCCGACGGTGAAGGGGATGGAGAGGACCTCCGCCACGCGCCGCACCACCTCCAGCAGGATCCCGCGGTCCTCAACGGAGGCGGTGATATCCAGGAAGACCAGCTCATCGGCCCCTTCCTCCTCATAAAAGCGGGCGTGCGCCACCGGGTCCCCGGCGTCGCGCAGGTCAACGAACCGCACCCCCTTGACCACCCGCCCGGCCCGGATATCCAGACACGGGATGATGCGCCTGGCCAGAGCCATCTCCACCTCCCCTTTGACCAAGCTCCCCCCTAAATATCCCCTTCCATCCGCAGCCAGTCCCGAACCCGCGCTACGAGCTCCCGGAGCACCCCCGCCTCTTCCCAGGCCATCCGGTAGACCGGCTCGGGGGTCACCTCCCGGTATTCATGGCTCATTTCATTCCGAGAGCGCGCGATCCGCCGCAACCGCTGTCGGAAGGGATCCTCCCATCCCAGGCGCGCGGCCAGCTGGTCCAGGCACAGGACGAAGCATCCGGGGGCTTGGCGGAACTTGCGCGCCATGATATGGTTGCAGAGCGCGGCGGCTCCCTCCACCGCCTCCACGAGGAGCATTTTGACCGCCAGGACATTGCGCTCATCCTCCAGGAAGGCTGGGAGATCGGGAGCAGTGTAGGCCGCGAGCCGCTCGACCCGCTCCAGGATCTCCGCGCTGAGCCGGGCCACGCGCTCCGGATCAACTTTCATGGCAACAGCTCCCTCAGGAACTGGCGGACGTAAGGCTCCCAGTGCATCCACTCCCAGCCCGTCCGCTCCAGGAGTTCTATGAAGCGCTCCATATCGCGGATGAGCAAGGGGCGGCCGTTCAGGATCTGCACCTGCAGCCCCAGCGGCGCGCGGGCGAAAACCACCACATCCACAGGATAACCCAGGGCGACAGTCCAGTTAGCGGCGCGATCGAGCTCGTAGCGCTCGGGGTCCGCCCCCGGGGCCAGCCCCAGGCCGACGTCGATGTCCGCGAAGGGCAGCTCGGGATCCAGGACGGAGCCAAAGACGGTGGCGAACTCGACCTCCGCCTCCCTCTCCACCTGCGCCCGCAGCCGGTCCAGCAAGCGCTCCCGCTCCGCCATCGGGAGAAAGAACCGCGGCCGCATCATAGAAGGCCTCCCGCCCAGCCCCCTGCTTATTTAGCATCGCGTTATTCGCATGAATTTAATAGGACCTCTCAATAATTCTTCAAGACTTCTCAATAATGCGCCAGCCCGGCCGATAGCGCCTTCCCCGCTTCTCTCCCTCAGGTTCCAGCCACCCTAAGGAAACCAGCTTACGGGCGATCCAGTTGGCCCGCCAGATAGGTGGCCCGCTCCAGACGGGAGCGCTTCATGGCTTCGATGTCCCGGGCTGGGAAGGGGAGGTTCTGGGAGCCCACCCGCAGGAGGTATCGCCCATCGGTGAGCTGATGTGCCTCCGCGCTCCAATCGGTCTCAAAAATCCAAACACGCCGTCCTTCCAGCCCAATCTTCACGAAGCGAAAATTCAGTTGAGGGCGAATGAGGCCCTGGATCTGTTTCCAGATTGTCTCCGGATACTTATCTGGAACACCGGAGACTGTTCCATCGTCCTCTATGCCGAGCACGACGGTTCCGCCGTCGGCGTTGGCCATCGCTGCCAGCGCTTCCGCTACATCGCGCGCCACCTCTTTGATGGGACGGGGACGAGGGGTCCTGCCCGTCTGATCATAACAACTCTTGCGCTCCAGGAACTGCCCCTCGGGTTGCGTCGTCAGCCAGCCCCAGCTCATTCCCAGTGGCTCAGAATCCTCGAAATGCCTCGCATCACAGATAAACAGCAGCCGGTCCAGCAGGCGCTCCCGCTCCGCCATCGGGAGAAAGAACCGCGGCCGCATCATCCAGGGCCTCCGGGTTCGGCCGGGCGCAGGCGCGCCATCGCCTCGCGCAGGGTGAACCGCCCCTCGTGCAGGGCCCGGCCGAGGATCAGCGCCTCCAGGCCGTGGGCCGCCGCCCGGGCCGCCGCCTCCACGTGTTCGAGGGTCCCCACCCCCCCGGAGAGCAACACCCGCACGCCGCTGGCCCGGGCGATCCGGAGGGCCCCTTCCACGTCCGGCCCGGCGAGGGTCCCATCCCGCAAGGTGTCCGTATAAAGGATCCGACACACCCCCCGCGCGGCCCACGCCCGGGCGAAGGCATCAGGGTCCCCCGCCGCCTCCTGCCAGCCCGCCCAAGTCAGCTGCCCTCCCCGGACCTCCACCGCCAGCACCAGACGTTCCGGGCCGAAGCGGGCCAGGGCCGCCTCCAACGATGCGGGATCCCGAATGGCCATCGTGCCCACCACCGCGCGCGCAACCCCCCAGGAGAACGCCCGCTCCAGGTCCGCCAGGGTGCGCAAGCCGCCGCCCAGCTGGACCTGAAGCGGGGCCTCCCGGACCAGGCGGGCGATCACCGCCGCGCTGGCCCCCGAGGCCCCGAAGGCGCCGTCCAGGTGGACGACGTGCAGCCAGCGGGCGCCCTCTTCCGCCCAGCGCGCCGCCTGCTCCAGGGGGTCCACCGGATACACGATCCGACGACGGGGATCTCCCTGGATCAGGCGGACGACCTGGCCTTCGAGCAGGTCCAGGGAGGGGATCAATTCCAGCGCCATTCCCGAGCCCTCACAGGCGCAGGAAGTTCTCCAGGATCCGCTGGCCCGCGCGATGGCTTTTTTCAGGGTGGAACTGGACCCCCATCACCGACCCGCGGGCCACCGCCGAGGCGTAGCGGATCCCGTAAACCGTAGTGGCGATGACCACCTCCGGATCCTCCGGCTCGCAATAATACCCATGCACGAAATAGGCATAGGCGCCGTCCGGGACCCCGCGCAACAGGGGATGGTCGCCCCGGCGCTCCAGCTGGTTCCATCCGATCTGCGGGATCTTCCCGGCCTCAGGCGGGAAACGGCGGACGCGGCCCTGCAGCAACCCGAGGCCGACATAGCGACCCATCTCCTCGCTCTCCTCGAAGAGGAGCTGCATCCCGAGACAGATGCCCAGGAGAGGCTTGCCGGCGGCGACGGCGGCCCGCAAGGGCGCCACCCAGCCTCGGGCCTGCAGGCCGGCCATGCCGTCCCCGAAGGCTCCCACGCCGGGCAGGATCAGGCGGTCCGCCCACTCCAGGTCCGCCGGATCCTCGCTCAGCCGCACCTCGGCGCCCAGGCGCTGGAGCGCCCGCACCACGTTCCCCAGGTTGCCGATCCCGTAATCGATCACCAGAACCCGCGTCATGCGTGCCCCCACCGGGCAGCCATCCTACCCGGTCTTCGGATGTTCTCCATTCTATCGCACGCCGGAAGGCTCGCGGATCGCGGATGGCAAGGCATAAACGAATGGGGCTGGGCCCTGATGGACCCAGCCCCGCGAAGGATCGGGCGGCCGCGACGAGGTTACGGGGTGACGGCCTGGGCCTGCGGCCGCTGGAGGGCCTGCACGGCTTTCAGCTGGGCCTGGCGGGCGTAGTTGATGGATTCCGCCAGCAACCGCATGGCCTCCTGGGGGTTGTGGAAGCCAAGGGAGTTCTCCACGGCCACGAAATCCCAACGCATGTGGGCCTTGCGGAACAGCGTCCGGGCTTCCTCCGCCAGCTTGGGATCCGCGTTGGGGTTGTCCTTGACCGCCTTCAGGGCCTCGATGGCCTCCACCAGGGCCATCTCCGCCGCGTCCTGAAGGGCCTTAGTGGTCGTCTGGATGATCTCCACCCGTTTGCGGATGAAGGGGATGTCCAGATGGCACGTGCCGCAGGCCTGCTCCATGCGATGCCAGGGGCTGGCCGCCTGATGGGAAGTGTATTTGATCCCGCCCTCGATCACGAAGGGCATATGGCAATCGGCACAGGCGACCCCGGCCAGGTAGTGAGTGGAGTTAGCGGTGTATAGCTCATACTCTGGGTGCTGGAACTTCACCAGCGGCACGCCGGTGGAAGGATGGGTCCAGTCGGCGAATTTCCGCTCGTTGTAGTAGGCCTCGATGTCCTCGAAGCGGGTCCCCTTCTCCCACGGGAACACCAGGTAATCCTTGGGCTCCTTGGCGAAGTAATACTCCACGTGACACTGGGCGCGGGTCAGGGAGCGCAGCTCCTGGCGGGTGAGCTGATTGATGTCCTTGCCCAGCTTCTGGAGGGCCTCCTTCAGGGCCACCTGCTTGATCGTAGGCGCCATGGTCTTGGGGTCGTGGCAGTTGGCGCAGGAGACCGGATGCTTCACTTTCCCTTCCTCATAGAGCTTTTCGAAGGAGGCCGCGTAGAAGTTCGCCGGGCCCATCTCCTCCAGCAGGCGGGGGACATCGGCCGACTTGCAGCTCCAGCAGGTCCCCGGGGTCACCCCGCCGCGCCGCTGGGCCAGGGCCTGGCGCCGCTTGCTCTTGAGCGTGTCCTCCACCGAGTAAGCATGCCCGCGGTCCTCGCCCCATTCGACGGCGAAGAGGTGGCCTTCCCATAGGATCTTCAAGCGGGGATCCTCCTCCAGCTTGTCGAAGGGGACCGAGCCCGCGTAGAGGGTCTTGCGGCCCTCCTTGGTGCGGAGCCAGCTCTCATACTCCCGGGGGAAGGCCAGGCCCCATACCGCGGGGTTCGTCTCGCCCTCGGGAATGGCCACCGGCCGCACCACCTCCAGGCGCGGCCCGCGCAGCTGGACGATCACCAGCGCCAGGGCCAGGCCCAGCACGATCACCAACACCACCAGACCCGCAATCCGAAATCAGAGCGGCGGCATCCGCTGGAACATCCTCACCTCCTTTCTAAGAGGGTGCCGAAGGCGATGGAACGCCGTTCCCCATGGGCCACTGTGCGATGGCAATCGAAGCAGAAGCGCTCACCCTGAGGCAACCCGCTCTGACCGGAGACCGTATTGAAATGGCAGCGCACGCAGTTCGCCTGAACGATCTGTCGGGTCAACGGGTCCGCGCGGATCTGGGCCGGGATCTGATAGGTAGTGTAGAAGTAAACGTGCTGCATCCCCTTCGTGACCTTCGTCGCCCATTTGAGGGGGAACTCGTGGGGGGTATGGCAATCGTTGCACACCGCGACCCGGCGATGGGCAGCGTGGAACCAGCCTTCATAGGAGGCGTTCATCACGTGGCAGTTGTTGCAGGCTTCCGGGTTATCGGACAGATAGGCCCCGAGGCCCTGAGGGGCGAGGAACAGCGCGCCCAGCCCGGCGACGATGAGCACACCGATCACCCCTCCGATCGCCCAGTAGACGGTCGTCCGCATCCGCATCCTCCCCGAGGGGTGTCCTCCTGGGCGGCGAAGCCCCAAGTGTTATTTCAACTTGATAAATAACACAAGACGGACCGCCAAGACCAGTGAGCCTCTTCATAATCCGAGAATGACCCAAAACCTGACTGGTCCGTCGATTTTAAGCGCGAGCTTTCGGCCCGGGGGATCCGCGCCGGTAGACACACCGCTTCTCACGGGAGCGGAGGCCGGTCATCGGAAGGCGCGTCCCCGTGGTCCTGAGGACGCCATCGGACGCTTCGGTAGAGAAGCCCTCCGATCAGCCCGGCCAGCCATCCCAGGCTGAGGGCCGGCGAGATGGCCTCCCCCTCCCGCCCCACCCGGATGCGGGCCAGAACCACGGTCCCTGCTTCCACGGTGACCTCTGCCGCATGCAGGCCCACCCCGCTCGGAAGCTCCACCGCCCAGCTTCCTGCCGGCAAACGGAACGCCCGAGGCGGCCCGCCATCGAGCTCCACCCGAAGGCGCGCGTCCCCCTCGCTGGTCCCTTCCAGGCGCAGCCGTCCGCCGTAGAAGGTCCACGTCACCCGGGCCCCCGGAGAGCCCCGACGGGCGCCCTCCTCCGCCTCCGCCCACGGGCCCTCCCAACGCAGCGCCCAGTGGGCCGCCGTGTGGACCCCGGGGTCCATCCGGGGAGGCTGGCGCAGATAGGCCTGGAGCGCCTCGTAGGCGGGCAGCGGCGTGAAGTCGGGCTCCACAATGGCGAAGTAATAGAACGATTGATCCCGCTCCCGATCCGAAGCCCGCTTGAAGAACCACACGCTGGCCACCGCCACCCATGGCCACTCCCGCCGGATGCGCTCGAAAGCCTCCACCAGATAGCGGGCCTTCTGTTCCTCGGTCACCTGGCCGAAGCGCTTGTCCCCCACCCAGTCCGGCACCGCGTTCCAGCCCATCTCCGCGATGTAGATGGGCTTGTGCGCATCCCCATGGCGCACCATGACATCCCGGATGTAAAGGGCGCGGTTGATGTTGATGACATAAGGCCGCAGGCGGCGGTCCGTGGGCCCGGACCACAGGCCGTAGCCCTGGACGGAGAGGGCGTCGAAGCAGGACCCTGCCCCGGCCCGATACATCCGCTCCAGGAAGACGACATCGTTGATCCCGTTGGGCGGATAGGGGTTGAGGGAGAGGGTGGGAGCCAGGGCCCCGGCGATGACCACGATGCGGGGATCCACGGCCTTCAGCCGGCGATAAGCCCGACACAACAGGTCCGTATACGCCTCCGGGTCCACGGCGCAGGTCGGACACGAGCCCCACTCCGGGGCGATGTTGGGCTCGTTCCAGATCTGATAGTGGAAAACCCGTCCCCGATAGCGACGGGCCACGGCCTCGGCGAAATCGGCGAAATCCTCCGGATTGTCCGGCGGGGCGAAGGCGCCCCGGGCCTCCCCGTCATGGCGCGACCAGGCCGGCGGGCTGGTCAGCCGCACGATCAGACGCAGGCCGTAGCGCTCCGCCAGCGCGACAATGTGGTCGTATTTCTCCCATGCCGAGCGATGCGGGAGATGCCGGCGGTCCTCGAAATCCCCCTTGCCGTGGATCTCGATGTCGGCCCAGGGGAACTCCTGCCGGATCCAACGGAAGCCCGCCTCGGCGATCATGCGCACGGTCCGTTCCCGCTTCTCCGGCTCGACTTCCTGCTCGAGGAAGGTGTTGATGCCGAAGGGGGGATCCTCCGTGCGGGCCACCGGTATGTCGGGGGCCAGCAGGGGAGCCGGGCGCAAGGGGTTGGTCAGATCATGCAGGACACCCCGCAGGCGGGCGAGGGGGTTCTCCTCCCCGGTCACCGTGTAAGCCCAATCCATCAGGGCCGGCCCGGCCCTCCACAGGCTCAGAAGCCCCAGCCCGACCAGGGCCAGCGCGATCGCTGTCCCCCATCCCCTTCCGTCACGCATCGGAATCGCCCCATCTCCGTTATGGAGACGCTCCCTTCATCCCCGGATCGCTGGGCGTCCGCAGAGGCCCCCGCTACCGGGCCGGAGCGCTCGAGGGTCCGGAGGCCTTCTGCTTGGGGGCCTTTCGCTTCATCGAGGGACGCACCCCCCGGTTCAGGTAGGCCTCGATCTCCTCCCGGGCCTCCTCGAAGCGCTCGATCAACTGCTCGTCCGTCCCCTTGAACCCGGCCACGGCCCGCTGGGAGCAGGTCGCGCACCCCAGGGACGCCCGGTAGCTGTCCATGTCGCAGGTCAAGCAGCCTGCGAGGCGGATCACGGTCAAGGAAAGGGCCAGCGTGTCCGGATGGTCCTCCGGCAGCCGGGCCACCCGACGCACCAGCGCCTTCCATGCCTTGCCCCGCACCTCCGCCAACAACGGGATGCACCGGGGCGGGAACAGGATCTCGCTGTCCGGATACATGGATTCCCTCCTCACCGAGCTCTTCCCCACACCCATTTCCCCTATTCTACACCCACTCACTCCCACCCCATGCAACTCTCAATTAAAATATCTCGGTCATACTTTGGGATCAAAGCACATAGCATTCAAACCCCAATAAAACGTTAATATACAGCATAACTTTGTTCGATTGGTCTAAAATGATTCGTATAAATGTTTTATCTTGCCGGAAACATCAAAATTGCATCCTGCAAGGACCGTGTGGGGCCTCGGGTCAGGGGCTTCGGAAACCTTGGAGGCTTGTCCCTGCGATCCCTTTGGGGCCCCAGGAAGGCGATCCAGACCCCCGCGGCGGTCTTGGAAGCTCTGGCTTGCGATCGCCCTGGGGGCGGACCGGCGGGGGCGCCGGCGGGTGCTGGGGATCTCCCCGCGCTTCGGGACGCGCTCTCCCCTCCCCTCCGGGGGAGGATGGCCTTCGAGCGGATCGATCATCCTCCCCCTCGAAGCTTCAACACCCGCCGCCGAGCGATTCGAAAGATCGGGCCTCGGAACCTCGCCCGGCTTTTCCGGTTCCGGTCGATTCGGGGAAAATGAACAGCGAGGTCCCGAAAGGATGACCTTCGAGCCCGAGGAGGGGAGGAATCGATGCCGGCGCGGGCCCGGATTGATCCGGAGACACGATCGGTGATCGTAGAGTGGCCGGATGGTCTCCAACGTGCCTTCTCATGGTCCCGGCTGCGGGCGGCCTGCCCCTGCGCCCTGTGCCGGGTGGAGGCCCAGCGCGCACAGGAAGATCCTCTGTTCCTGCGCCCTGCCCCCGATGACACGCTGGTGGGCCTGGAGCCGGTGGGCAACTACGCGGTGCGTTTCTTCTGGGGGGACGGTCACTCGGCGGGCATCTACACGTGGCGCTATCTGCGGGAGCTGGAGGAGGGATGATGGCGCGCCTGGTGCTGATGGGCTCCCCCACCTTTGCCCTGCCCACCTTCGAGGCCCTGGCGGAGGAGCACGAGATCGTTGGGGTGTTCACCCAGCCGGACAAACCCGCCGGGCGCGGCCTGCGCCCCACCCCGCCGCCGGTGAAGGTCTGGGCCCAGGAACGGGGGCTTCCGGTGTTCCAGCCCCGCTCCCTCCGCCGGGACCCGGAGGCGGTGGCCCAGCTGCGGGCCCTACGGCCGGAGGTCATCGTGGTGGTGGCTTACGGGCTGATCCTGCCCCCGGAGGTGCTCGCCCTTCCCCCCTACGGATGCCTGAACCTTCACGCTTCGCTCCTCCCCCGCTACCGGGGCCCTGCGCCGATCCAGGCCGCCCTCCTCCACGGGGATTCGGAGACCGGGGTGACCGTGATCTGGATGACCGAGGAGGTGGACGCCGGGCCGATCCTGGCGATGGAACGGGAGCCGATTTACCCGGAGGACACCGCGGAAACCCTGGGGGAGCGTCTGGCCCGGCGGGGGGCCCGCCTGATGCGGGAGACCCTGCGACGCTGGCTGGCGGGGGAGATCACGCCGCAACCCCAGGATCCGTCCCAGGCCACTTACTGCCCGCGGATCACCAAAGCGGATGGGGAGATCGACTGGCGCCGCCCGGCCGTGGAGATCGAACGGCGCATCCGGGCCTTCACGCCCTGGCCCGGCGCTTACACGTTCTGGAAAGGCCGCCTGCTGAAGATCGGCCCGGCCCGGGTCCGCCTCGACCTCCACGCGCCTCCCGGCCGGGTGGTGCCGGTGAACGGCGGGGCGGGCGTGGGGACGGGCGAGGGGGTTCTGGAGCTCCGGACGGTTCAGCCGGAGGGCAAGCGGATGATGCCCATCGAGGCCTTTCTGAACGGCCATCCGGATTTCCTCGGGGCGACCCTGGGCCGGGAGGAGGCCCGGGATGGCTGAAAGGGCTCACCTTGAGACCGGCCTGGCCTTCCTCCTCACCGCCGGGCTGCTCTACCTCACGCAGCGAGCTCTGCATCGGAACCTCCAGCTCGCGCTGCACCGCCTGGCGCGGGATCCCGAGGCCGCCCTCGTGCTGTATTGGGCGCTGCTGTTCCCGGGCGTGCTCCTCCACGAGCTCAGCCACTGGATCGCGGCGCTGCTCCTGGGGATCCGCCGCTATCGTTTTGTGTTCTGGCCCCGGCGGATGGGCGGTCGGATCCGTCTGGGGGCGGTGCAGCTGGAGGAGGGGGATCCCTTCCGGATGAGTGTGATCGGGGCGGCCCCGCTGTTGACCGGGATCAGCGTGATCGCGCTGATGGGAGGAGCGGAGCCTTCGACCCCTTCGTCCGGGCTGGCCCTGTGGGCTTCTGCCGCGCAGGCGCTCCAGGGGCTGTTGCAACGGGAGGGCGGCGGGGCGCTTCTTTACCTGCTCTTCGCCGTGGGGAACGCGATGTGGCCCAGCCCTTCCGATCGGGCGGCATGGCCGGCGGTGGGGATCGCGGGCGGGGCGCTGCTGGGGCTGCTGCTGCTGGCCGGCCCCAGCTCCCTCCTCCCGGCCCTCGCCGGGGTGGCCGTCCATCTCCTGTCGCGGCTCACGCCCCTGTTCGCCCTCCTCCTCGCCGTGGACCTCCCGTTCCTGATCCTCCTCCTCGCCCTCAACCGGCTCCTGAGCCGATAAGCCGTCCCGCGCCCATGCGGCGCCGAGCTCAGCCTTCGCCGATACCCCCTTTCGTGTCGCAGGAGGGGCTTCAACCCCGAACCTCCGTCTTGGAGGGCGCGAGGGTCGCGGCGGAAGTCGCTCTGACAATCCTGAATCTCTGGTTCTCGATGACGCAAAAGTTCGCGGCTAAAGCCGCTCCTGCCAAAGAAGGGGCTTCAGCCCCGAACCTTTCGTCTTCGAGAAGGCGCAGGTCGCGTCCTGTAGCCGATAAGGAATTTCGGCCTGCGGGTTGAAAGGCTTCCGCTCCTCTGTCGGCGCGGGCCCCATGTCCCAACGAGGCTGCCGGAGAAAAACATCAGCGGGGCAGGCACGGATGCCCGCCCCGCCGCGCCGGCAGCATACAGGCTGCGGCTCATTCCACCACGATGTTGATCAGCCGCCCGGGCACGTAGATGATGCGCTGGGGCTGGCGGTCTCCCAGATGACGGCGGACGTTGGCCCGGTCCAGGGCGATGCGCCGGGCCTCCTCCTCGGTGATCGAGGCCGGCACCTCCACCCGGTCCCGCACCCGCCCATTGATCTGGATCACCAGGGTGATGGTATCGGCCCGGGCCAGAGCTTCATCCCATTGCGGCCACGGCTGCTGGTGAACGCTGTAGGGATAGCCCAGGCGCTCCCACAGCTCCTCCGCCAGGTGCGGGGTGAAGGGCGCCAGCAACAACAGCAACGTCCGGATGGCCTCCTGCCAGGCCTCGTGGCCGGCCACCGGGGTCGCCTTCGCCTCCTGGAGGTAGTTGGTAAACTCCATCAGGGCAGCGATGGCGGTGTTGAACTCGAAGTCCTCCAGGTCCTGGCTCACCCGCTTGATGGTGCGGTGGGTCCAGCGCCGCAGCTCGGCCACCTGTTCGGGCGTGGGCTCCCCTGCGGCCGCGGCCGGCTCCAGGACCAGGTTCCACACCCGGTTCAGCCAGCGGTGGACCCCTTCGATGCCGGTGGAGCTCCAGGGGCCGCCCACGTCCCAGCGGAAGCCAAACATCAGGTAAGCCCGCACGGTGTCCGCCCCGTAGCGCTCCACCAGCTCGTCAGGGGCCACCACGTTGCCCCGGGACTTGGACATCTTCTCCCGGTCCTCTCCCAGGATGACGCCCTGGTTGCGCAGGCGGATCATCGGCTCGTCGAACCAGACCATTCCCATATCGCGCAGGACCTTGGTCCAGAACCGGGTGTAGAGCAGGTGCATGGTGGCGTGCTCGACGCCGCCGGTGTAGAGGTCCACCGGCAGCCAGTAGCGGGCCTCCTCCTCATCCCACGGCGCATCGTCCTTGTGCGGGCTCAGGTAGCGGTATTGATACCAGGAGGAATCGACGAAGGTGTCCATCGTGTCGGTCTCCCGCTCGGCCGGGCCGCCGCACTGCGGGCACGTCGTCCGGACGAACTCCTCCAGGTATTTCAGAGGCGACTCGCCGGTGGGCAGGACGTTGACGGTCTCCGGCAACAGCACCGGCAGCTGGTCTTCCGGCACGGGGACGGTGCCGCACTTCGGGCAGTAGATGATGGGGATGGGGGTGCCCCAGTAGCGCTGGCGGCTGATGCACCAGTCCCGCAAGCGGTAGGAGACGGCGGGGCGGCCCAGGCCGCGTCGCTCCAGCTCGGCCACCACGGCCTTCTTGCCCTCCTCGCTGGGCAGGCCGTCGAAGGGACCGGAGTTCACCATCGTCCCGGGCCCCTCGTAAGCGGCCGACAGGGGCTCCCCCTGCCAGCCGGGCGGGGCGATCACCACCCGGATGGGCAAGTTGAACTTCGTGGCGAACTCGAAGTCCCGCTGATCGTGGGCGGGCACGCCCATCACCGCCCCCGTCCCGTATTCCATCAGCACGTAGTCGGAGATCCAGATGGGCAGCCGCTCCTCCGTCAGCGGATGGCGGGCGTAGGCCCCGATGAAGACGCCGGTCTTCTCCCGCTCCAGGGATAGCCGCTCGATCTCGGTGCGGCGCTGGGCCTCATGGATGTAGGCCTCCACCTCAGCGCGGCGCTCCGGGGCGGTCAGCTTCGGCACCAGGGGATGTTCCGGAGCCAGCACGACGAAGGTGGCCCCGAACAGGGTGTCCGGGCGGGTGGTGAAAACCACGATGGAATCCTCCCCCTCGGTGGGGAAGACGATCTCGGCGCCTTCGCTGCGGCCGATCCAGTTCTTCTGCATCGTGCACACCCGCTCCGGCCAGTCCAGCCGGCTATGGTCCAGCAGTTCGTCGGCATAGGCGGTGATGCGCAGGAACCACTGTTCCAGCTCCTTCTTGATCACCGGTGTCCCACACCGTTCGCAGACCCGCTCCCCGTCCTGGGAGACCACCTGCTCCCGGGCCAGGGTGGTGTTGCACTTCGGGCAGAAATCCACCGCCGAGCGTTTGCGGTAGGCCAGCCCGCGCTTGTAGAACTGGATGAAGAACCACTGGTTCCATTTGTAGTATTCCGGCTCGCAGGTGATGACCTCCCGTGTCCAGTCAAAGGAGGCCCCCATGCTGCGCAGCTGCCGGCGCATCCGCTCGATGTTGGCATAGGTCCAGGTCTTGGGGTGGGTGTTGTGCTTGATGGCGGCGTTCTCCGCGGGCAGGCCGAAGGCGTCGAAGCCGATGGGGAAGAGGACGTTGTAGCCTTTCATGCGCAGGTAGCGGGCGACGGCGTCGCTGGGGGCCATGGCGAACCAGTGGCCCATGTGCAGGTCGCCCGAGGGATACGGGAACATGGTCAGGAAATAGAACTTGGGGAGGCTCGGGTCGCGGACCGCCCGGTAGATCCCGGTTTCCTCCCAGCGCTGCTGCCACTTCGGCTCGATGACCTGAGGATCATAGCGCTCCATCCCACACCTCCTTTTTATCCTTTCCGATCCACCACCGTCAGCCATCCATAAAGATCCGGCGCCTGACCGGTCACGATGGCGAAGAAGCGCTCCTGCAGCCGCCGGGTGATCGGCCCCGGCTCCCCGCAACCGATGCGAATGCGGTCCACCGATCGCACCGGGGTGATCTCCGCCGCCGTCCCGGTCATGAAGATTTCGTCGGCGGCGTAGAGCCACTCCCGGGGGATCGGTTGCTCCCGGACCTCCAGGCCCTGCTCCCGGGCCAGGGTGAGCACGGCGTCGCGGGTGACCCCGAGCAGGATCGAGTTGTGGAGGGGTGGCGTGTAGATCACCCCGTCCTTCACCAGGAAGAGGTTCTCCCCGCTCCCCTCAGCCACGTAGCCGTAGGCGTCCAGCATGATCGCCTCGGCATAGCCCAGGTCATGGGCCTCCATGGCGGCGAACTGCGAGTTCACATACTGGCCCCCGATCTTCCCCAGAGCCGGGAAGGTGTCCGGTGCCATGCGCCGCCAGGAGGAGACGATGACGTCCACTCCCTTCTCCAGGGCCTCCTGGCCCAGATACTTCCCCCACTCGAAGGTGATGATCACCACCTCCACCGGGCAGGAGCGGCCGTCGACCCCCAGGACACCCGCTCCCCGAAAGACCAGGGGGCGGATGTAGCAGGAGGCGTGGCCGTTGGCGCGCACCGTCTCCACCACCGCCTCGGCCAGCTGCTCCTCCGTGTAAGGGATCTCGATGCGCAGGAGCCGGGCGGAGAAGAACAGACGGGCCAAATGGGGCCGCAGCCGGAAGATGGCCGGCCCCTGCGGCGTCTCATACGCCCGGATCCCCTCGAAGACGCTGGTCCCGTAGTGGAGGGCGTGCGCCGTCACGTGGACGGTGGCCTGATCCCATGGGACCAACCGCCCGTTCCACCAGATCCAGTCGCTTCTCAGCGCCATCGGGGTCCTCCTGCTCAGGGTATGGAGACCAGCTCATGGGCCACGACGGCCCCGGCCAGCACCAGCAAGGAGAGCTCCAGCGCAAGGAAAAGAGGCTGCCGGTAATAGCGGCGATAGAAGGCCAGCCCCCGCACCCCGGCAGTGTGGAGGTCCCGAGGCCAGATGGCATACTGCCGCCGCCGCCACGGCCACAGCCACATGATCCCATCGTCGGTCCCCAGGCTGTCCAGCAGCAGATGCACGAGGGCCAGCCCGAGCACCAGGGCGACCGGCAGGTGGAAAGCCCAGGCCAGGCAAAGACCCCAGATCCCCCAGAACAATGGAGTGTGGGTCCAGAGGGCGTGGTGGGGATTATGGCCTTCGCCCCCGGCCCGACGCCGGCGCCACCAGCCCCACAGGAGGTCCAGGTCGGGCAGCCCGCTGAGCAGGGCCGCCAGACCCGCCACGCCCAGGTGGAAGGGCTGATGGGCGGCGCGCTGGATGACATACGCGGCCACCACGCCGGCCGCCGCATGGGCCATCACGGTCATCCCGCTCCCTCCGGAACGATTCGGGATCCTTCGAGCCCCGGTCTGTTTAAGGAAAGAGCCCCCCTCCGTCAGGGACGAAGGGGGGCTCCTCCGCGGTCCCACCCTGATTCACCGGGAGCGCGGGGTCTGCGCCTCCGGTGCGCTCTGGCGCGGTAACGGGCGCGACCCGGCCGGGGCTACCCGCCGGGCAGGCGTTCACCCCGGCAGCTCCGGGGCGAGTTCAGCCTTTGGGGGCTTCCGCAAGAGCCGCCCGGGATCCGGGGATGACCCGGGGGACCCTCGCCCCGCTGGCCCTCCTCAGGGGCCGTGCGGCCTCGCACCAGCCGGCCGCTCGCTGGAGGATGGCCTACTACTCCCCTTCCCCGCCTTTAGCAGGATCCACAATCCGACGGCGGATAAAAATTAGGACGCCTTCGCGCCCCGGAACAGGTGGACCCGACGGGATTCGAACCCGTGACCTCCGCCGTGCCACGGCGGCGCGCTCCCAACTGCGCTACGGGCCCACGATTTCCAACCAGTGGAGCCGACCGGATTCGAACCGGCGACCTCTCCCGTGCGAGAGGAGCGCTCTCCCAGCTGAGCTACGGCCCCACGGGCACCCTTCATTTTACCCGGAGGACATGAGCCGTGTCAAGATCGGAGCTCCTGACCTTCAGGCAGGAGATAGGACAGGGCCTTGGACGATGGCCCTGAACCGGTCC